>Ga0209651_1000156_pt1 | contig 24310 bp, 7 predicted proteins | sample LauGreFBDMM110SN_2_FD_188216 | JGI IMG/M metagenome (GOLD analysis project Ga0209651, IMG submission 188216) | Freshwater lake microbial communities from Lake Michigan, USA - Fa13.BD.MM110.SN (SPAdes) (version 2) | ecosystem: Environmental > Aquatic > Freshwater > Lake | place: Lake Michigan, USA... | reverse complement strand
AGCAAAAGTTGCTTCAATTGAAGTAGCAGCAGGCTTAGAACTCTCGGAAGCTTCACTTGCCATCGAGGCCACAAAGGTGGGTGCCGCAGACCAAACAACGTCCATCACCATGACGGGCTCGATGAACGTATTTGGTACAAAAGTAAGTGCCTCTGCAGCGTTTAGTAAAGAAAATGTGTTGCTCAGCGCTGATGTAAAAGATTTGGCAGCTTTTGGTGCCGATGGGCCTGTCTTAAAAGCAGGTCAACTTGTGTGGTCATTGCGTGATCTCTCTAGCTTCACGCCAAAGGTGCCTTCGTTGCCTACCTTTAAGTCGGTTCCACTTTCAGCCAAAGTGCCTCGCTTAATAGTTGCAATAGCGATGCCCGCTGCGTTGAAAGAGTTCACGGGCGCTAGTGGAGAAGTGAGCGACTTGGCTGTTCAAGGTGAAGTGAACTTCTCAAGTGGCGAGTTCTCTCTTGCTGCGTTGTTCTCTGACCCTGTCTTTGAATTGAGCGGAACCATCAGCAATAAAGCTGGTGGCGATAAGACCGATCTTTCAAAGAGCTATTTGTACAACCTCACTGGAAAAGTAAAGCGTCCAATTGAACTCAACAGTGTTGTTCAACTCTCAGACTTCGCGTTCACTTTTGGAAACACAGTTCCCGGTGGCAAGCCATCACTTAGTGGAAACGGAGCTGTAGGCATCACCGTTCCAGGTGGAACCGTGCTCACGGTCAAGGGAACTTTTGCTATCAAATCTTCAACCGACTATGCGGTGACGCTGTCGGTTGGGGCAACCAGTTCATCGTTTGAAGTGGGTGGTGGTGACCCGCTCGTTCTTGGCGAAATCAATGGTTCTTTCACTCGTAATGCAACGGGAACCAGTTTGCTGATGGATATGTCGTCGGCAGTTGTTTGGAAGCCAGTATCAGGAATCACCATACAAAAAGTGACTGCGAACGCTGCATTTAATTGTGCAACAGGTGCCAAGTGCGTACCGACATTCAACGTGAAAGGAACTCTTGGGTTCGATATTGGTATCGACTCATTGAGCAGTATTGCAGTTGAAGCAAATCTCGACAGCGCCGGTGTTTTCGTCTTCACTGCGAAGTTCTCAGACATGGTCTTTTCGCCAGATGTCAAGTTGACATCACCAACAATCGTGCTCACAGTTCCTCCTGCAGTGAAAGCACCTGCAACCGGAACATCTGCAACTACAACACCAGCAAAGACAGCTCAACCTTCTGTCACGGCGAAATTGTCGGGAACAGTAGAACTGTTTGGTACAAAAACAACTTGCGAAGTGACCTTCGGTGTTGGTGTCTTGATGGAATGTGTATTTCCGAAGTTCAAATTGCCAGGCTTTGACTACGACTTTGATATTGGCAAGTTTGCTTGGATGTTGAAGGCTCCATCAATCAGCATCCCTTCCATTAACTGGTCGCCAAGTTTGCCGAACCTCAACTTGCCTTCAATTAATCTTGGACTCAACGTGCCACGTCTGAGCTTCTCGCTTCCGATGCCAGAGATGATCAAAGAAGTAACGGGCACTGCAACATTCGGACCCGTCTCTATTTCTGGTTCATGGACCTTTGCCACGGGTGCATTGAGCATGACGGCAGCATTCAAGACAGACAAAGTTGAGATAGACGGATCCATTTCACGGCCTGCAAGTTCAAAGCCTTGGGAGTATGCCCTTGTTGCAAAAGTCATCTCGCCTGTTGAGGTAATCAAGGGCGTCATGATTGATCGTTTAGATATCCGCATGGGTGGTACAACGACTGCTCCGGTGAAGGGTAGTGGGCAACTGTCGGTAGCTACCGATACTGGTCCACTCGTGATGCCATTTACCTTGAACTACACAAGTGCAACGAACTACGAATTTGTGGTTGCAACACCTGAAAACTCAACGGCATCATGGACGCCATTTAGTGGCTTCTCCATTCCGTTGAAGGGCGTGACGGGAACCGTGGTCCGCAAGGACAATGTAAAAACAATGAGTATTGGCTTTAAGTCCAGCACTGACTATGTGCCGTTCCCTGGTCTGAAAATCACTGAACCAGGTGTTCTCATTAACGCGACCTGCAACATTGGCACACCTTGTGACATTGGTTTTGGAGCACAAGGGAAACTTTTTGTTGACCTTGGAAACGGATTCACGGGGCCAACTGAAGTGAAGGGCAGTTTCAATAAGGGCGAAGCAAGCCTGAGCGCAACCTTCACTGCAGATATCAACATTGCGTCTGGTGTCACCATTACTAAGCCAGGTTTCTCGCTTGCTTATACGAAAGCCGGCGGCGTAACAGCTGGGGTGTCGGGCAGTTCGAATTTGCTGGGTACTACCTTGAGCATGGGCGCTACGTTTAGCTCAAAGGGTGTTCTCATTACGGCGGGAATGAAAGATTGGACTCCCGTACCGGGGATGACGTTGTCGAAGGCTTCCTTCGCATTGTCGTCGTACGATGCAACGGGCGTTGTCTTGGCGGGAGCTGAAGATTTAGGGAAGCTCAATATCGTTAAGGCAACACCAGTACTCATTGCTAGTTTCAATGTTCCAAGTTGGTTGCGCGAGATGTTGAAGCAACCGAACTTGACCAATGTGCCCATCACTATTCCGCTCAAAGACTTAGCGGGTGGCAAGTTGCCAACAATTCAAATCATGTTGCCAACTCCAGACAACTGGTACATGTACAAGTCGGGCGGATCCTCGATGCGCTTCACAGCTCTTGGTTTTGAAGTAAGTGGATCTCCTTCGCCTTCAATGAGCTTGATTGGTCAAACAGAAATGTTGACCGGTGCTTCTAATGAAACTCCTGTTCCACTAGAAATTCGTGGAACAGTTGCGCCAACCCGCATCAGCCTCAGCTTGAGTCTTGGAAAAGATAAGGCAACAGGCGGGCCATTCATATGGAAGAACGCATTTGGAGTAAACGACCTCACGCTTAGTGAAGCCGCAATTCAAATGGGTATTACTCTGACGGCGCCAATGCCACTGCCAAGTTTGGGTATTGCTGCAACAGCAATCTTGCCCGCTAGCTGGAGATCACCATTGGGTATGGAAGCGGGAGTAGCCGTACGTTTGGCTGCAAACATCGACATCACTCAGCCGTGCTTCTCGTTGCAAGCCGGTACGTTGCAAGCAGATAAGACCACCATTGCTGCAGGTTCTGCAAAGGTTGCAAGCATTGCTGGTGGTGCTCTGACCTCTACTTACATGAACATCACTATTGCGCCATTTGGTTGCACCATTGGAAACGTGGTGTATGCCCCAGGTGTTGCAGCTGGTTTCGTAGGAACAGTGTTCGGCACCAACGTGACGGTGAATGCGAAAATTGGCACGAGCCCGTTCTCGCTTGAAGCCGACATGGCTATTGGAGCCTTCAATGTTGGCCCAGTGAAACTTGACGAAACTCGGATGGGTGTGAAAGTTTCACCTACCGATAACTACATCTCGTTTGCTGGTGGCGTCACTATTGGCTCTACGAAAGTTTCGGTGAGCGGTAAGGCTGGTGCTAACACCACCGACGGGCCTTACCTCGACATGACGGGTTCTATTGCGAACCTCGTCATTGTCCCGTCATTCCTGGAAGTACGTAATGCAACAGTGACATTGAACCTGAAGCCATTGAGGGGATATGCAAATATCGTCGCTGGCGGCAATTTCAATGTTCTTGGTACCGACGCAACAGTTGCACTGAACATGCAAATGTCGAACTACCAATTGCAGTCACTGAACGCAAGCCTTCAGCTTCAACGCACTATTGCGGGTGTCGTTACCCTGAACGGTAACTTCGCCATTGCATATACAAAGGGGTCGGCACCACGTATCGACTTCAGTGCGGCAGCCTCCATGGCCGGTTACAACTTGGGTACGGCGTCAGGATTCATCGACGGCAACCAAGTGTCTATTACGGCAACAGCATCTGTTGGTGGCGTGTTCTCGGCACAGGTCAGTGGCCAGTTCGTATGGCAGGCAGGCTCTGGTGTGAACATCGTGAACCGTACGGGTCAAACCGTTGCGGCAGCAGCTGGTGACTTCCGTATCGCTGCCACCAACATTCCAATGAGCCTCGGAGGTTTCCCAGGTTCAGGAAACGTTGTCATTGGTCGTGCACAAAATCTTGTGTATGGCGACTTCAATGCCAACTGGTCAATTGGTGCTGGTGACATTGGTGGGCAGGTCTACGTCAGTGGTTCATTTGATACCTCTGGCAACTTCTCCTTCGCCGGATCCGGAAACCTCAACCTCGTTGCATTTAATGCAGCGGTCAGCGTAAGTGGTTCGAAGAACGGCAACACATGGCAATTCGCCATGAGTACGAACATCAACGTGATGGGTGCCGTGAGCGTAGGTTTCAGCGGAAACTTCTACAAGAGCGGCTCAACAACACGCTTCACAATGAGAGGTTCTGCTGATCTGCGTGCTGCAGGTATTGGTGGTGGCCGTGGAAACTTCCGCATCTCGAATGAGCCAGGTCAAGCTGGATTGTACGCCGATGTGTCTATCAACATTGCCGGAATCAACGGTGGCGGTGCCATGTGGGTGGGTGCCGATGGCACCTTCGACACATCAATCTGGGTAGGCATTAACTTCCCAGGAGTCAGCGCCGGTGGTTGGGTCAAGATCGGTAACGTCGCCTGGTACAACGGTCAGCGTTACCGCGGTAACAGCTACTTCATCGTCGATGCATGGCTCAACTTTGTTGGTGTGTCATTCCGTATGTACGGCTACATCAACGGTGACGGTTCATTCCAGTTCACCGCTTCAGCCGGACCATGGAACTGGGGTACCTACATCAACGCAGGTTTCGTGCAGCTCAGTTTCGGTACGCACTTCGCTTCGTACATCACCATCACCAGTTGGGCACCATACATCTCCATCTATATCGGTGGATCTGCATGGATGGACTGGAGTTGGCCAGAGTGCTGGTGGGGTGGTGGCCGTTGGAGCCGTTACTTCCGTTGTGGTTGGGGTGGCTGGCGCCGCGCATTCAATGCGGGCATGGGCTTCAACACCAACCCAGGAAACGTATGGATCGACTTGTGGGGCTACCGATTTAACATTCGATGAGAACCCTCATCTTGAAAAGATGTGGACAGGTGCTAGCAACTTTGTTGCTAGCACCTGTTGCATTTTCGTGTGGAGGTAATAGTTCTGCCGGTGCAGTACCAGACGCCTTGCCAAAGTTCGTAGAGATGTCACAACAAGTGGGCTTTACTGTTGCCCAAGGTCAACGCATCAAGGAGCCGAACTGTCTCTTTGACCCGAAGCTCATCGTCGCTCAGTTCCCCAAAGTCACTCCTCCTGCAGTGTCGAAAGATGTTGCACGGCAATGTGACCCCGAACGTTCTTCGGGTGGGGCAGCAGCAGTTGACGTGAACGGTGATGGGCTTGATGACATTGTCATGACTCGTATTTATAACTCGCCGTTGCTGTATTTGAACACCAGTACAAAAGAACAAGTGTCGTTCGTTGAATCAACGAAGGGTTCCGCATTTGAAAAGGTGACCTCGTCAACTAATGGTGTGGGGTATGCCGATATTGACAACGATGGCGACCAAGACGTGGTGCTTACCTCGCTTGGTGGAAAACAGCTGTATATGTTCATCAACGATGGAACCGGAAAGTTCACGGAAGAAGCAGTTGCCCGTGGCGTAGCGATGATTGATGATCGTCCTCATTCGGGAATGGGTGTGAGTTTTGGCGACTACAACAATGATGGCTGGCTCGACATGCATACCAACGAATGGCAACCAGCCGATGTGTCGGCTTATGCAATACCGTCTCACTCTCGTTTATTTAAAAATTTGGGTGCGTCTGGCAAGCCGGGTGTTTTTGTTGATGTGACGAAGGAAGCAGGCGTTGAACTGGAGTCGCGAGTTGACCTGGTGTATTCGTTTAGTTCGAGCTTCACCGATTTTGACGATGATGGTCATCTCGATTTGATGATTGCGTCTGACTTCAACACCACACGCTTTTATTGGAACAACGGCGATGGCACTTTCACCAACGGGACCGTTGATGCGGAGTTAGGCAAAGAAGAAAACGCAATGGGACTGGCTGTTGGTTTCCTTGGCAAGCCTCAGAAGCAAGTGATGATGGTGACCTCCATTCGCGCAAAGGCCGATTGTGATGATGCCTCAGATTTGATCTTGACCGGAAACAGACTTTTTGAATATGCCGGCAAGCGACTTTTCAGCGACATCACCGACAAGGCAGGTGTGCGTAATGGTTTCTGGGGTTGGGGAGTGAGTTTTCTCGACGCTACAAACGCCGCAAAAAAGGAAATTGCTTCAGCGAATGGAATGGACATTACGTGGATGCCACCGTCTGCTTGCTATGCCTCTGATCCATTTCGCTTTTGGGTCGACAATGGCAATGGTGTATTCACAGAGAAATCAATTGCAGCTGGCATAGATATCAATACACCTTCAAAAGGTGTTGTTGTGTTTGACGCCGACAATGATGGTCGACAAGACATGTTTATTACCCGTGATGCGAACAAGCCATTGTTCCTCCACAACCAAACTCCATCGGTGGGCGCTTGGCTGGGTGTCAACGTGCAGGGAGTTGCGACGAATCGTGATGGTCGAGGAGCACTGGTTTCTGTGACCGCAGTTGAGGGTGAAGAACCGCAGTTGGCCTATGTGGGAACCTCAGGTTCATTTCTCACTCATGATGGTCGGGTCACACATTTTGGGTTAGGGAAGCTAACTAAAAACATCTTTGAAGTAAAAGTCACGTTCCCTGTATCGGGCAAAGAAGTGGTTCTCAATAATGTCGAGCCGCAACAAGTGTTAGATATCATTGAACCAGAATGAAAAAACATCTTTTGTTATTGGTCACTCTCACCGCTGCATTGGCCAGCTGTGGAGGTAGCAACTCTTCTTCATCCACTTCGGTCAGCAGCCAATGCTCCCTAGAAAATGATGCAGAGTGCATTGGTGCAGATCTCAGCGGCCAAGACTTGTCGGGAAAGACAATGGTCGGAATTGACTTACGTAACGCCAATTTGTCTAATGCCACATTTGTGGGGGCAGATTTAACCCAAGCGAATCTTGTGGGTGCCGATCTCGCAGGCGCAGATCTCTCGGGGGCAACTCTGGTGCGCATTTCGCTTTCCTCGAGCAAAGCGCAAGGTGCAAACTTTTCGGGGGCATTGCTCACCGGGGCAGACTTCCGTGAGGCAGATATTGCAGAAGCACAGTTCGGACGGGCCTATCTCACCGACGCAAACTTCGCTGGCGCATTGAATGCCCCTTCATTTGAGTTGGCCTTATTGTGCAAGACAGTGCTGCCCGACGGGAAAGTTGCTGCACCATCATGTTGAAAAAACTGATCTCTGTCTGCCTATTACTTTTGCCCGTTGTTGTGGCGTCTCCGGCGCATGCTTCCCTGCAACCCAGAGCGAGCAGTCTTGCATCAAATGGTTTGGTAGCCGAATTTCTCTCAGAACTCACCGTTCGTGTTTCGCGCGATCGTGTGGCGCCAACCAAGGCAAGTCGCCTGTATGCAAACGTAGCGTATGCAATGTTTCTGGCCTCAGCCCCTAGTGACGACTTGCTGTTTGAAAAACTTGGCAATGTTCCTGAGTTGCCAGCTCGCGCAGAAAGCATTGACCCGGTAGTTGCTGCGTTAGCTGCCGGAACATCGGTTGCTCGAAATATTTTTCTGGTCGCAGCGGCGCGCACAACTTTCGGTGAATTTCGCGATCGCATTTTGCGTTCGGCGGCAACAAGTTTGTCTGCAGTTGATGAATATGAGTCGGTACGTTATGGCATCAGTATCGCCGATGCTGTGGTTGCTCGAACCAAAACTGATGGGTTTGAAGAATCGAAAAAAATAATGGCTCCCGATGTGAAGGGTCCTGGCATCTGGGTTCCTACGCAACCTGGATATCAGCCAGCTATTGACCCGGGCTGGGCAACACTCACCACATTCTTCAACGACACAAAAAAATGCACTCTTCCTGATCCTCCAACTTCTGGAAACTCATCGTCACCTTTCCAAGGCGCTGCAGAAGAAGTTGCCACGGTGGCAAAGAATCTCACCGAAGAACAAAAAAGTATTGCTCGCTTCTGGGACGATAGTCGTGGCCGCACAGGCACCCCTGCTGGTCATTGGCTAGAAATTGCACTTGCAGCAGGCATAGAAAAAAATACCGATGCAGTCAAACTGATTCGTGCAGTTGCACACATGTCAATGGCAGTATCCGATTCATTCATGGTGAACTTCGGCGAAAAATATAAACACATGGTGGAACGACCCATCACAGTGCTGCAACGTAGTGACCCCCAATGGTCGTCGTACTTGCCGACACCTGCGTTTCCGGAGTACCCATCGGGGCATTCAACCATTTCAAAAACTGCAGCCGATGTTTTAACTTCCTATTTCGGAGAGTGGAAATTTACCGATCCGGGCTACGGCCTCACGCAAGAATCACGCTCAAAGTTTGAAGTGACTCCCCGTACTTTTTCCTCGTTTGAGGAAGCAGCAAAAGAGGCAAGCATCTCTCGTCTGTATGGCGGCATTCACTTCACTTTTGGTCTTACTTCAGGCGTGACATTGGGCGCCTGCGTCGCCAGCAAAACCCTCTAATCCTTAGGGTTCTCGGCGCGGTATGTCCCGCAAATCGGCACATACCGCGCCGAGAACCTTCCGTCAGTGGAGGGCGATGAGACATTAAAAATGATCGGTGATAACCTTCTTGTGTCCGTTAGTTACATAGGCGACAACAAGAAGTGGAGGAGTAGTGAGTCAACGTCTGCGCAATCGTATTGCCGTGCTGACTCTCGCTGCTCTTGTGTTCTCTGCTTGCGGTGGTGGTGCTGGTGGTTCTGGTGGTGGCGGTGCATCTTCGGGTAGCGGCGGCGACGCGCCTAGTGGTGCTGTCGCTACCGGTCTACAAACCGCAACTGATGGTTGGTCGTTCCCGAACTTTCCTTCATCGTCTTACCCCGATGTGAACTTCGATGAAACCGACTTGGTGTCGATGTTTGGATCCGACGACACCATTTGTGTTGGTGGGGTAGCAACACCGTGCAAGCTCACTGCTGAAGCTGCTGCGTGGGCACGCATGGTGAACCAGGCTCGAGCCTCTGGTCACTGCGAAGGTCTTGTTGCTTTAGCATCATCGCGTTTCAACAATAAAGAAACTCCATCAACGGTGAAGTTGCCGTCGCAAGACGAAACGTTGCATGCAATTATGCGTACCTTTGCAACACAGTTCTTGCCTGAAGTGCAAGACAGCATCGGTAAATGGATGGCAGCTTCGTTCGAAGACAAAATTGATGAAATGAAAAAGTCTTTCGCTGCTGGCGCTTTGAAATACACGCTCGGTGTTTATACAGCTGGTGGTGGTCATGCCGTGTTGCCTTACGCAATTGAATACCCCACACCCGACACGCCACGTGTGATGTTGTATGACTCGAACTGGCCGGGCAAAAACCGTTACGTCGATATTGACTTGAAAGCAAAAACATGGCGGTTCTCTTTTAGTGGTGCTGACCCTGCGAACGACCCCGAAGCATGGACGGGTGGGCCACAAGACATGGACCTCACACCGTTAGAGGCACGTGAAGGTACGTGCCCGTTTTGTGGCAAAGATGTGAAGGTGGCTAAGACCACAATGCTTATTCGTTCTGCGAACCTTGACTGGTCGGTGGAAACAGATGGTGGTGTGGTGTCGCCTGCGAACCCCACTGGTACCGATGGCACCACCGTGATGCCAGTAAAGGGAACACCGTTTTCTTCTGCTGCAGGTAAAGGTGCATTAAAGAAAGAGTCATATGACTATTTGGTGAGCGTTCCCGATTTTCCGGCAGACGAGGCCACAACTACAACCGGTGTTAAGAAAAAGAAGAAGCGTAAAAGCAAACTCAAGTTCTCTGGTGCTACCTCTGTTTATGCGTTGATGCCTGAAGGTATTGCACAGTTCACTACACCTGGCAGCGAAGACAACCCTGTTGAGGTTGAAGGTAGTTCTATTTCCACTACCGACCCTGGTGTAGACCTCACTTTGGCTTCGGGAAACCTCGTTGCGAACGCTTCGGGTTCTGCAGTGTCGTTGAGTGTTGAGGGCGAAACTATGGCTGTTGCGGTAACCGCGGCTAATGGTCAGGTCATTAAGCAAGAAGTGTCTGTAGATCAGCCAACAGTGCAAATGAAAGCCGACCCTGAAGGCGGCGGTATTACGGTGCTGGCTGCTTCTGCGAGTGGTGTGGTGGAAAAGACTGAAGTGTCGGCGACCGGTGAAACGACTAAATCGGTAGTGACCGAGGCTTTGAATTTGAGCGAAGTGAAAGCAGAGTTGCCACCAGAGTTGGCTTCGAAAGAAATTGCTGCATTGCCATCGCTTGCTGCTCGCGACATGGCAAACCCTGACTACAAGGTTGACACCGCATATTCGGCACCTACAACCATTCCTGCAAAGGGTGGCGACCAAGTAGCTGAAGCTGCAACTACCACGCAAGCAAAGGCATCTAGTGCTGCGGTCCCGAATGAGCCCGGCCCAACAACGCCTGTAAAAAATGCTGCACTGCCCACAACGTTGCCACCCAAGGGCGCAGCACCCCCAGACCCCGACGCAACACCCACAACGGTAAAACGTACGGTTGCTGCTGCTACGTCGGGAACCGGTACTGCTGCTGCTGTTGCTTTGAAGCCGGCACTTGGCCGATTCACTGTTCCTGCGGTCACGTTTGGAGATGCGGCATTCACTATTGAAGAACCATCTTCGAATAGTTCCGGTGGCTGGAAATTCACCTCGAGTAAACCGGATGTTGTTGAAGTGAGCGCACTCACGGGTCGTGCCACTATTAAAGGTGCGGGTTCCACCACCATTACCGCCACACAGTCGGCAGTAAAAGGTTTTGAACAGGCCTCTATTACTGCGTTGTTAATAGTGGGTCGCGACACACCAGTGTTGGGCGCCTACACCACTGCAACACGTACTTTTGGTGATGAATCATTCGTACTGAAAAACCCAACATCGAATAGCCCGGGTGCATTCACAGTGGAATCAAGTGATGAGTCGGTTGCAAAGTTCTCTAAAACTTCCGGACGCCTTGTTGTCGCGGGTGCAGGCAAAACCACCATTACTGCTACGCAAGCAGCAACCGATGACTATTTGGCGGGCGTGAAGAGTTTTGTGTTGACGGTGAAAAAGGGAACACCAGAGTTGGGAGCTTTTGATGATGCTGCACGCACTTTTGGTGAAGCAGGTTTCACACTTGCAAAACCAACGTCCGATTCGCGTGCCACTATTACCTTGAGTTCAAGCAACCCAGCTGTCGCGACAGTTGATGGCGCATCAGGTGCAGTCTCCATTGTGGGTGCGGGTACCACCACGTTTACGGCATCACAGGCTGCGAACGATGACTTCGTTGCGGCGTCAAAAGCAATGACGTTCACTGTGCGCCAAGCCATACCAACATTGGGTTCAATGACCGGTGCAACGAAAACTTTTGGTGATGCCGAATTCATGCTTGATAAACCTTCTTCACCATCAAGTGGCGCTTTCACGTTCTCAAGTAGCAACACAGGGGTAGCGAGTGTTACCGCTGATGGCAAGGTAACTGTTGTGGGTGCTGGCACCTCAACCATTACTGCTACGCAAGCTGCGAGTGGTAACTACTCGTCAAGCTCGGTCGCGGCGGTAGTCACGGTTGGTCGAGCTACTACAGCTATAGCCAACTTGGTGTTAAATAACTTGACCTACGGGGCAAGTGAAGTCACGTTAGCTCCACGTTCTAATAACCCTTCACCGTTTACGTTTACCAGTAGTTCGCCAAACGTGCTTGCAGTGAATGCAACTACAGGACGCGTCAGCGTGGTGGGTGCAGGTACAGCAACTATTACGGTACGCCAGGCATCAAGTGCAAACTATGAAGCCGGTTCAGAGTCACTCACCGTCCAAATTGGTCGAGCAACACCAACCTTGTCGAGTTTTAGTGCAGTGAGCAAAGACTATGGTGATGCACCATTCACATTGACGCCACCAGCATCAAATAGCCCGGCACCATTTACATATGAAAGCAGCGCCCCAACCGTAGCTTCCATTAACTCAACAACTGGCGTCGTTACTATTTTGAATGTCACCGCGGTTGGTAGCCCAGTAACTCTCACTGTTCGCCAAGCTCAAACCGATAACTACGCAGCAATTACCGCAACCACAACACTCATCATTGGTCGCGGAACTCCAGTATTTGGCGACTTCGCAATAACAACAAAAGTGTGGGGCTCCAGCAACTTCTCTGCGACTGCACCTACATCAACAAGTGCTGGTGCATTCACCTACAATATTGTCGATGTAGATGGCGTGAACGAAGCGGCAATTGCCACCATTACCTCCGCAGGAATAATTACGGTGACGGGTCCTGGTTCAGTTCAAGTACGTGCAACACAAGCTGCAAACACCCTGTATGTTTCGTCAAGTATTACTGCAACTTTCACAGTCACCTCTGCAACCCCAAGTTTCGGGACGTTTGTTGCTCCGGCTAAAACTTTCGGTGACACCCAATTCACTATGGCGCCACCGTCGTCACCAAGTAGTGGCGCGTTTAGCTTCACTAGTTCCAACACCGACGTAGCCACTATTAATGCCTCAACAGGTGTTGTGGTCGTTGTGGGCGCTGGTTCCACCACTATTACGGCTTTGCAAGTGGCAGCATCGCCGTACACAGAGCGTTCTGTCACTTCGGTGTTAACTGTTGCCAAAGCAACTGCAGCGTTGAGCGGCTTCGGCGGCCAAACATCGGGTCTTGCAGGTGTTCGTTACGTTGGGTACTACGCCGACAATGTGAACTGGTTTGCAACGGCCGCTGCCCATGGGCAGACCGTGACATCCACGAGCATTCAAAGCTTCACCAGTAGTGCCGATAACTACAGTTGGCAGTGGCTCGGCACATTCCGCGCGAGCGTGGGCGGTTCATATAACTTCTGTACAGCTTCAGACGATGCAAGCCACCTGTGGATAGGCGCTACAGCAACAACCGGGTTCACTACTGCGAATGCAGTCGTCAACAACGGTGGTGCACACGGCGTCATCACGCGTTGCGGCGACATCACATTGAGTGCGGGAACTGAGTACCCAATACGCATTCAGTTCGGCGAAGCCGGTGGTGGCGACATGATGAGTGTTAATTTCACTCCTCCAGGTGGATCACAAACCTATATCGGCACTGGTTATTACTTCACTGGTGGCGGCCTCACCAAGACCCTTGGCGATTTACCGTTCACACCTTCTTTGCCATCTTCGGTGAGCACAGGTGCCGTTACGTACAGCAGTTCAAACCCTTCAGTTGCCACCATCAACCCAACAACGGGTCTCATCACATTGCAAAGCGGTGGCACCACAACCATTACGGCCGAACAAGCCGCAACTGGCAACTACAACTCATCAACGACCTCTACGTCGCTCACAGTTTTGCGTGACCCGTTGCTCAACAGCTTTACCATTCCTACGAAAACTTATGGTGCAGCAGCATTTAACCTGACGGCTCCTGCAACAAGCAGTGATGGTGCCTTCACATACACCAGTTCAAATACGTCGGTGGCCACGGTCAACTCAACAACTGGTGCCGTCACCATTGTTGGTATTGGTAGTACAACAATTACCGCTTCACAGCTTGCTACTTCGGTGTATGCGGCAGGAACCATTACTGCAACGCTTTCAGTTGAGGCAACAACAGCTTCGTCAATGAGTGCAGGAAGCTACTTCACCTGTATGCGCACCACCACGGGTGCTGCGCAATGCTTTGGGCAAAATAACTACGGACAGCTCGGAGACGGCACTAATTCCGATCGCACGACTGCGGTAGGTGTTTCAGGGTTGTCCTCTGGAGTCGCGTCAGTAAGTTCAGGTGCTTGGCACAGTTGTGCAGTGATGGACTCAGGTTCGGTGAAGTGTTGGGGCCGAAATGACTGGGGCAACCTTGGTAATGGCGCGACTAACACGAGCTATACCCCCGTTAATGTTTCTGGCCTCAATGCCACCGCGGTCAAAGTTGTCACCACGCAGTACTCATCGTGTGCGCTTACTTCTGTGGGTGGCGTGAAGTGCTGGGGCTACGGTGGCTACGGGCTCATCGGAGACGGAACAGGTGCGAGCCGCTACACGCCCGTTGATGTCAACGGAATGACAAGTGGTGTTATTGCTCTCGCTGCTGGTGGACAACATATTTGTGCCGTAAAAAATACAGGTGCATTGTTGTGCTGGGGCTGGAATGGGTACGGACAACTTGGCGATGGCACCGGGTCAGACCGTTATGTCCCAACAGATGCGAACGGCCTCGATTCAGGTGTTGTTGCTGTAGCGCCAGGCATGTATCACACCTGTGCTTCGTTGGCCACAGGGGCTGTGAAGTGCTGGGGCTACGGCGGAGATGGTCAAGTAGGGAACAACGGCTGGAGCACTTCATATTCACCCGCGTCGGTTTTTGGAATGACCGATGCAACTGCATCAATTTCTTCTGGTGAACGCCATACATGTGTGGTGAAAACAACGGGCGCATTGTGGTGCTGGGGTTCCAATGGCAATGGTCAGCTGGGAAATGGAACTACATCTAATTCAAATACCCCCGTGAATATTTCGAGCTTGGGTACAACGGTGCGAACAGTGTCTGCCGGTCTAGTCGGTTTCCACACATGCGCACTCACTGCCGATGGAACGGCAAAGTGCTGGGGCAATAACGGTTACGGCCAGTTGGGTGATGCGTCAACAACGCAACGCTCGTCGCCGACCAACGTTGGCGGCATCGTTGCTCCTCAAATCAACATCACCACATTGAGCGGATTCGCACTTCCTGGTTCTGGCTACACAGCCTCGAGCCCAGGCTTCACGCTCGCACCGCCAACTTCTTCTCGTGCAGGCGCGTTCACCTTTGCTAGTACCAACCTAAACTCGGCAACAATCGATGCGGTCACGGGTGAGGTCACCATTCTTGGTGGAGGTTCAACTCTGCTCACTGCAACACAAGCAGCTACTTCTACTCACGACGCGGCAACGGCTTACGTGTCATTGGCATTTGCTCCGGTCGTTTCGCGCTTGTCATTGTCGTATTACAGCGTATGTGGTGTTACTTCAGCGGGTGGCATGAAGTGTTGGGGAAACAATTCATGGGGCCAAATTGGTTCGTCTGCTTCTAACCCGCAAACAACACCTGTGAATGTTCCGGGCTACACCAGTGACGTAGCGGCCGTAGCTAATGGACATCACAGTACATGTGCGCTGCGCACAACAGGTGCAGTGAGTTGCTGGGGCTATAACTGGAACAACAACTTGTCCCCAGGAATTACGCAGGGAGCAACAGCAATCGGAGCGGGGTATTTGCACTCTTGCGCGCTGATGGCGTACGGCGGAGTGAAGTGCTGGGGGCGTAACGATTCTGCAGGTCAGTTGGGTGATGGTACAAATACAAACCGCATAGCAGCAGTTGATGTGGTCGGTTTATCGTCGGGTGTTGTTGCCATTACCGTTGGCTGGGAACAGAACTGTGCTTTGCTCAACACCGGTGCTGTGAAGTGCTGGGGTTACAACGGTTACGGCCAACTGGGAGATGGAACGAATACAAATAGAAGTACTCCGGTACAGGTATCGGGTCTCACTTCGGGCGTTGTTTCCATATCGGCTGGCACGAACCACACCTGTGCGCTTCTCGATACAGGTGCCGTGAAGTGTTGGGGATACAACGGCTATGGCCAGTTGGGTGACACCACAACCACGAATCGCAATGTGCCCACTTCGGTATCAATACTGAGTTCTGGTGTTCAGTCAATTTCGGTCGGTTGGGAACACAGCTGTGCTGTGCTCACTTCTGGTGCTGCCAAGTGCTGGGGTCGCAACAACGAAGGTGAAGTAGGTGACGGCACAAATACAAACCGTAGTACGCCAGTTGCAGTTGTCGGTTTGTCAAGCGGCGTAACCTCTATTGAAGCAAATCAGTCACTTTCTACCTGTGCACTCGTAGCCGGAAGCAATGTGAAGTGCTGGGGTCATAACGGCCAAGGTCAGTTGGGTGACGGTACAACAACAAATCGCAACACTCCGGTCGACATTACGCAGTTGCTTTCGGGTACTTCAACCGCAACAACTCTTGGCGCGTTAACGCTTCCTGGTTCGCGTTACACCGTGAGCAGTGCAGATTTCACACTCGACGCACCATCGTCTAGTCGTGCAGGAACCGTTACGTTCTCTAGTTCAAATACTGAAGTTGCAACTGTGAATGCAACGACTGGTCTCGTGCATATTGAAGGTTTGGGCAACACGGTGTTGGCTGCAAACATTGGTGGCACTGGGCAGTACAGCGGTGCCACTTCAACAGTGACATTGACTGTGAACACTGCTTGTGCGGCGGGTGGCTTGTGCAGCGTGGGCGATACCGGCCCTGGTGGTGGCGTGGTGTTCTACGACGCAGGGTCGAACCAGCAGTGGGGTCGTTACCTTGAAGCTGCACCGTTAGCTGGTCAGGTTTCTCGCACATGGTCAACTGGAGCAAATCAGTCTCTTGAGGTTTCTGGTGCCGAGGCAACGGGCATTGGAAGCGGCTATCAAAACACTGTTGACATCGTGAATCAAACGGGCAACGTATCGGATACCTCAGCCGCTGTATACGCACATTCGTACTCAAATAATGGAACGAGCGACTGGTATCTACCTTCGTTTGACGAGCTCAACCAAATGTGCCGATGGGTCAGAAATCAGGCTGCTTCCAACGACGCCTGCGCCAGTTCAGGTAGTGCAAACACCGGACCCGGCGCTACCGGATTCACAGGTGAATACTGGTCATCAACGGAGAACGAGAGTAACCACGCTTACATGCAGACCATGGATTACGCAGACAGATATGGAGAAGTAAAGTTCGGAGCGCGGATGGTTCGCCCAATTCGTGCCTTCACTCCTCTGACCGATTGCCAACTAGGCATGTCGTGTGTAGTAGGCGACGTTGGCCCTGCTGGTGGCCGCATTATTTACGTCAATCCAAATGCTTCAAATGAATATGACTATGTAGAAGCAGCTCCTTCAGATATTGCTTCAACTGTTTGGTGCAGTGGTTCAAAAGCAACAACGTTGATTGGCGGAACACACATATTGCGTCGTCAAGCAGACGCTGCGCAGTCTCATTCTGTAATTCAGCATCGTAACTGCACAACCGGAGGCGGTCTCGATGCATACAACTATTCTGCTAATGGGTTCACGGGCTGGGGAGTTCCAAACATAGGTCTCGTGCAGTTGATGCGAACAAGTTTGTTCAACAACAACATCGGTAACTTCGCATCTGTCTCTTATATGACTTCTAATGAACAAGACCAAAATGATGTCATTACGGTGAATATGGCTGATGGTACTTTGGCTTATCCTGCAAAGACGGTTGCAACACGCCTGCGTCCTGTGCGGTTCTTCGCCAAGACCGATCGTCGTAAATTTACGCCAACACTGTCTGGCATTTCGGTTCCATCAAACTCCATGGCCTACGGCGCTGCCGACTTCAACGTAAGCACTTCCAGCTCGGGCATGAATGAAATGGGTGGAAGTTTCACTAACTATGGTGTCATCACGTACACCAGCAGCAATACGTCGGTAGCGACGATTGAAGCCAATACTGGACGCGTGAGCATTGTTGGCTCAGGCTCGTTCACCATTACCGCTACGCAAACTGCATGGAGCATCTTTAGGGCTCCTGTAGCTGTTACGAACTCGATCAGCGTCAGCAATGGAACTCCGCAGTTCAGTGGGTTGGCATTGCCAGGCACTGGTTACCGTGCCGACGACGCTCCATTCACTGTGACTGCTGCAGCATCATCGAATAGCCCAGGCGCAGTTACCTACAGCAGTTCAAACACTGCCATCGCAACAGTCAACGCCACAACTGGCCGTGTCACCATTGTGGGCGCAGGTACAACAACCATCACGGCAACTCTTGCCGCTAGTGGTTTCTGGAATGGTGCAACTCTCAGTGTTCCTCTAAGCATTGGTGCTTTGTGTGCCGATGGCGGTGAGTGTCGCATTGGCGACGTTGGTCCTGCCGGCGGAAAGATCTTCCTTATTCCTTCATCAACAGGCAACACCACCGGCAAGTTCTTTGAAGCCGCAGCTGCGGATCTTTCATCGAGCATGGCCTGGTGTAACGATGACACCACTTCAATTGCTGGGGCGAATGGCTACGCAATTGGAACTGGTGAAGCAAACACAGTTGCCATGGATGCCGCATGTATTTCAGGTGCAGGCCAGGGCGCTGCCGACTACACAAACAATGGTTTTGGAGACTGGTATTTGCCATCGCTCGACGAACTCACCGCGATGCTTGCAGCACGTTCAACTATTGGTGGCTTCGCAACTGCTTCATATTGGTCATCGTCAGAGGAAAATGGCGGATTCGCCAAGCGTCTCGGTTTCCCCGATGGCGGAATGTCGGGTCATGTGAAAGCACAGGGCTTCCAAGTGCGACCAATTCGCTCATTCGAAATTAAGCGCTCGTGTCTAGACATTAAGAACTCAACTGGCACCAATGCGAACGGCATGTACACCATTGCCCTCAGCTTGGGTGGTGCGGTAGTGAACACTCCGGTGTATTGCCTCATGGACTCGGCCGTAGACGGTGGCGGTTGGACCATGGTCATGAAGTCAGCACAGAACAGCACCGCATTTAACTACTCGGCAAGCTACTGGACTACTGCGAACACATTGAATCCTTCTGATGCCTCGGTCACTCTCAGCGACGCGAAGTACGACTCTTTCAACTATTTGTCTGCAACCAATATGTTGGCCATTTTCCCCGATATCAATATCAACGCATTCGGGTCTACTGAGCGTGGATCTATTGATGGACACAATTACGGTTGGACATGGAAGCAAACTGTGCCGAGTGGGCCAAAGACTGCTCTCGAAGTATTCAATGGAGCCGACAAACAATACTTGAGTCTTCCTGCTGCGTTTAATGGCCAGAGCGGCACGATTTTCAGTGAGCAAGGCGGCTTCAAGTGGTACGGCTTCAACTATCCAGGTGGTGGGCACCAACTGAAGGTGCGTTGGGGATTTGGTTGGAACAACGAAGGTGACGAAGGGTCAAACGACGTTTCGGGTGGCATTGGAATGAGTTGGCTGAGTTACTCAGCCGGTGACTCCATTCGCTGCTGCCAGACAACCAATGGCGTGAACCGTTCAATAGCAATGCAAATGTACGTTCGCTAGAACGTCAGCACTGAGAGTTGCGCGGTGGCAAAGTTCCTTTGATGAGGAATGCATCTACAAGTTGTGTGGCACAGTCATTTTTTAAGTAGCTCGTATGCCGTGATGAATTGACGCTGATGAAACGTGAATTTTTAAGTGCTGCGCCCATGCTTTGCGATGAAGCAAGTGGGGTAACGGGGTCATTGGTAGACCCGATGACCACAATGGGGGCAGGAGAAGAAATCTGTACCTGCTGTAGCGCCGATTCCGACGTTGGCCACAGTGAACAGGTGTAATCGCGACCAAAGAACTTGCCGAAGCGCGGGGCTGCTTGCATGAATTCTGGAAGCTGTGCAGCGACTTGCCCAATTGATGTGCGCTGAGTCTCATCATCACAGATGGTGGCGATAGAGGCTTCAGAAACATTGCGGTTAGCTTCGTAACCTGCATCTTGGTAGTAGTACGAGTTGTATAAGTCAAGAAGTAGTTCTCCATTGCCATCTTGAGCGCTCTGCAGAGCCTTGGCAAGGTCTTCCCATGCACTGTCGTCATATAGCGAAGATGCAGTAGCGGTGAGCACAACAGTTGCATTCACGGTGGCTTCAGTCTTCAAGAGTTCATCGAAAGCTAGTTCTGCTTTGCCGTTGTTATGGAATGCACACGAGGCTTTCTTTGAACACTGAGCAAGAAATGCAGTGAGTTGTTTCTCGAAGCCTTCAGCCTGGGTGAGTCTGCGCTCGGCGCCCGTTGAATTCGGGTTGGCGGCAGCATCAAAAACTGCTGCTTGAACAGTGTTGGGGAAAAGCGTTGCCCATGTTGCGCCCAATGTGCTGCCGTAGGAAAAGCCAAAGTACGAGATCTTTTCCTCGCCAAGTGCAATGCGAATGGCCTCAATATCTCGAGCTGAAGCGGCTGTAGACATATGAGTAATAATTTGTGGGTTCTTTGCCTTGCAGGCGTCAACAAACTTCTGCGTTGAAGTCGCCGTGCGTTCGTTAGCAAAAAAGTTGCTGTACGAGTCACCGCAATCGAAGGTGGGGGTAGAGGCTCCCGTTCCGCGTGGGTCCCACCCCACAATGTCGAAATGGGTCATGAGATCTTTGCTGAAGTAATACGCAGCGTTTTGGGCAAGCGAAGTTCCTGGGGCACCCGGGCCGCCTGGGTTCACCAGAAGTACTCCTTGGCGCAGGTCGTCGTCGAGTGCGCGTTGGCGGGTGAGGGGAATTTGGAAGGTGCCGAGTTCAGGGCTGGCGTAGTCGAAGGGAACCGTGATGGTGGTGCATTCAATATCGCCACACTTTTTCCACTCTGGAGGGGAATTTTCCAACGTTGTTGGCGATGTGGCCTCTGTGGGCGCAGGAGCCGTGGAAGAGGTATTCCCGCAGGACAAAAGGACGGGAAACAAGCAGCAAATAGGGAGCATTTTTTTGATAAAAAAATGTCGGTATCGCACATGGAGAGGCTACGACATTTGCCAAGCGACACGTCTGTTTGAACTACAATTTTGGTATGTCAAAAGATCGTGAACCCATCAGAATTCTCGCCCACGAATCGGTAGCCGAGGGCATTACCGAGCGGCTCCAGGCAGCGATGTCTCGCCGTAAATTCTTGGGTGCAATTGGTGCAACAGCTGCTGCTGCAGCGCTCGCTAGTTGTGGCGACAAGGTCTACAACTATTACGGCAGCACAGGACCAACTGCATCAACATTGGTCGAGCGTCGTTTGAACCTTTACAGCTGGGCCGACTACACCGACCCAGAACTTTTGGCCGCATGGGGCGATACAACAGTTGCCATTTTCAACTCTACTGAAGACCTCATTGCCAAGCTCACGGCAGCAAATGGTAAGAGTGGATTCGATATTGTTGTACCGACTGGAATGTTCATTCCTGAGATGGTGCGACGCGAACTTCTTGAACAACTCGACTTGACAAAAATTCCTAACTTCAATCAACTCGATGTTCAATACACCGATCAGCCATGGGATAGGAAAAACACCTACTCCGTTTGCAAGGCCTGGGGCACCGTGGGTTGGTTGTACGACTCCACTGTTGTAACAAAGCCCATCACAACGTGGAAAGAATTTGTTGAAGCAGCGAAGGGTGAAGCAAGTGGTAAGACATCAATTATTGATGCCCCAATTAACTCCACTGGGTTGTACTTCTGGGCAAATGAAATTGAGTGGGACCTCGACAACGAAGAAGCAATGGCTGCATGCAAGAACTTCTTGCTGAATGAACTTGCACCTCATCTCAGCGGTCTCGACTCTGCGCCACAAGGCGTCATTCTCGACACCCCATATGCGCTCTCTCAGACATTCAATGGCGATGCACGTCGTGCCATGCTGGCTCTCCAAGAAGCAGGGCAAGATGTGAGCAAATGGAAGTGGGGAGTAGGTGCCCCGACAACTGAATTGTGGATGGACACTTATTGCATCGTGAAGGGCGCTCGTCATAAAGAGGCTGCTTACGATTACATCAACTTTATGCTCGACCCATTGAACTCTGCTCGTGAAGCAATGTTCATCGGATCACACACAGGTTCGGCAAGCTTGGAAGCAATGTTGCCATCAGAGCTTCCCTTCAAGGAATTCATGAACTTCACTCCTGAGGAAATTGCGCGCATGGTTCCTGGTAAATACTCGAAGGGTCTCGATACCGCTATTGCGATTCACGAGGAATTGCGTAAAAAGGCATCTGCAGGTACTCCGGTTAAGGGATGATCATGTCGCGGAGTAAAACCTGGCTGCAATTGAGCTCAGCTGTCATTGTGGGAAGCGTTGTGCTTTTGGCATGTGGTGGAGGAGCCGCAAGCGGTGGCGGAAAAGTTGATGCGCAGGCTGCCTTGGCCGACCTCATCGTGGAAACACCTTCTGCGGCTAAGGCCGGCTCAAAAACTTCAGACGTTTCTTGCTCGGGCCCAGCACCAAGCGAATTTGGTTCTGGTGAATTGTGTGTTGACTCTGGGTACCGCCAAGACAGCAAGTTTTCTTTTGCTAACTGGGGCAGCTATCAGTACACAGGCGACACCTTTAACCCCGATGAGTTTGTCACGCTATTCGGTGCAGCAAACGTGTGCATTTCTGGCGTAGCAGCAAACTGTGTGCTCACAACTGAATCACAAGCTCAGCTCGACAAACTCAACAAGCAGGTTGCTGGTGGTCGTTGTGAAGGCATGGTGGTCATGAGTGCACTTTTGGCAGCCGGTGCAGTGAAGTTAGAAGATCTGCAGCCTGGTGCGAAGTCGGTATCCGACCTCGACCCCAATGACCCGAAGTTGTTGAAGCAAATTAACTATTGGTGGGCGACGCAGTTTTCTCCACAAGTTGTTGCTGATACCACAATTATTCGTGAAAAAGGAATTAAAGGTGTGCTCGACGGAGCCTTGAGGGGTATGCGTAAAGGCGTATTTGCCACAATGGGTATTTATACAAAGTCATCTGGCCATGCTTTGTTGCCTGTGGGGGTTACCCGCGCTGCCGACGGAACTTTTAACATCATCGTGTACGACAGCAACTTGCCCGACCAATTGTCGCGAGTAGTCATTGACCCAGTGAAAGAAACTTGGATCTACCTTGAAGGTGCAGTAACGCCAGGGCAGGCAACTGGCGGATGGTCGGGAACTTCAGGAACCATTGAACTCACGCCGCTCATTTCGCGTGAAGGTGGTTCTACATGTGAATTCTGTGACGATAAAACTGCCAGCCAACTTGAAGTGGATGCAGAACTCGTTCCGCTTCCTGCGGATGGCGTCCTTGATTCACTCTTTACGCCTGCTGCTGAATAGTTACCACGTATCTATCATTGGGCGCTTTTTGCCGGTGCGCGGTGGGGTTGGTGGGTAGCTACGCAACATGCCAGCAATGCGCATGCGCGTGTCGGCAGGGTCAATGACTTCATCAATTTCCATGTGTGAAGCCATGTTGAGTGCACTGCCACGTTCGTAGGCGCTTGCAATGAGTTTGTCTTCCAATGCTTTACGTTCAACTGGGTCGGCAATGGCGTCGAGTTCTTTTTTGAAGCCAAGTCGCACAGCGCCTTCTAAGCCCATGCCACCAAATTCGCCCGTTGGCCAAGAAACAGTAAACGACGTGGCGTGGAAACTGCCGCCCGCCATTGCTTGTGCGCCAAGGCCGTAGCCCTTACGTAACACCACGGTGAGCCAAGGAACAGTGATGCTGCCCGCGGTCACGAACATGCGGCTGAAGTGGCGTACTTGCGCAGTTTCTTCTGCTTCAGGGCCCACCATAAACCCTGGTGTATCGCAAAAAGAAACAATGGGCAGATCATGTGCATCGCATAACTGAATAAAACGCGAAGCCTTATCGGCAGCATCTGAATCGATTGCTCCACCAAGGTGAGCAGGATTATTGGCAATAAGCCCCACGGTAAAACCTTCAATGCGCAAAAGTGCAGTGACTATACCTACGCCAAAAGCAGCGCGAAGCTCAAGGAATTGTCCACCGTCGGCAGCTGCTTCAATTGCCTGACGAACATCGTAAATGCGTGTGCGCTGTTCAGGAACAACATCGCGTAGGGCGGCATCATTGCCGGGTTGCGCTGTTACGCGTGCTTGTGCAAAGTAGTTGAAGTATTTCTTCGCAGCAATAACAGCAGCAGCTTCATCGGCAACACGAATATCGACGACACCATTTTTTGTTTGTACGTCAATGGGGCCAATGTCGGTTGCAGCAACTTTGCCCAGCCCTCCGCCTTCAATCATGGCGGGCCCAGCCATACCGATGTTTGAGTTCTCGGTTGCAATAATGACATCGCAACAACCCAAGAGCGCTGCGTTACCTGCAAAGCAGTAACCTGAGGTAATACCAATCATGGGTACCAACCCCGACAATTGTCCGAAGAGCGCAAAGGCCATGGTGTGCAGCCCGGTTACCCCAGAAGAGTCGGTATCGCCAGGGCGGCCACCTCCACCTTCAGCAAAAAGAATGACTGGCAAGCGCAACTCTGCAATGAGTGCGAAGAGTCGATCTTTTTTGATGTGGTTCAACAAGCCTTGCGTTCCAGCAAGAACGGTGTAGTCGTAGGAAACAACTGCACACGGGTGGTTGTTGATGGTGGCTATTCCACCAACAAGACCATCGCCGGGTGTGTTGGCAATGAGATCTTCCAAACTGCGACGTTGGCGTTGTGCTGCAATGGC
>Ga0209651_1000152_pt1 | contig 24768 bp, 15 predicted proteins | sample LauGreFBDMM110SN_2_FD_188216 | JGI IMG/M metagenome (GOLD analysis project Ga0209651, IMG submission 188216) | Freshwater lake microbial communities from Lake Michigan, USA - Fa13.BD.MM110.SN (SPAdes) (version 2) | ecosystem: Environmental > Aquatic > Freshwater > Lake | place: Lake Michigan... | reverse complement strand
GCTTGGAGAAATGCAATTAAATTTTGATTATGATAAAGTCATTATAGTAAAATATTTAATTGGTGGAGGAGGTAAATTTTTATGTACTTGCTTAGGGTTAAGTCATGATGCAATCTTCACACAAAAAGATTTAGCTCAAATGCAATTAGATGATAAGTTTCCAATTGAAAAAAAGTTAAAATATTTATTACTAGCTACAAAACAGCAGTCCGAAAGACAAATATGGGATGACTGGGGTCTCGGTGGATTTTGGGGACCTCCGGAAAGGAGTTTTATAAGAAATAATAATTATCTACAAGGAAATACAACAAATATTATTGAAGAAATTAATCCAATAGTACACGAATGTATAGATAATAATAAATTTATTTTATTACCAGTTCATGATGATAAGGTTTTAATATCAATCTTAAAATATTGGAAAAATAGTAAAGTAATAATATTTAAAAACGAACTAAAATTTGCATCAACAAGAGTATTGGGAAAATATTCTAATATTGATTCATTAAGTTCAATAACCAAGTTGCAATTGGATCAATCCCAAATAAATAATTTATCATATGAATGGGATTGTGATTGGTATTATTCTAGAGATAAAACTGTTAGTGAAATTGAAAAACTTTATGATTCATTTGGATTATCAGGATTCAATTCAGAAGTGATATCTGAATTTTATAAAGCTTGGAGAAATGCAATTAAATTTTGATTACGATAAAGTTATCATATTAAAATATCTACCTGGTGGAGGAGGTAAATTTTTATCTGGTTGTTTAGGGTTAAGTGATGATGTAGTTCTCATGCGAAAAGATTTAGCTCAAATGCAATTAGATGGTAAGTTGCCAATTGAAAAAAAGTTAAAATATTTATTACTATCTACAAAACAGCAGTCCGAAAGACAAATATGGGTTGATTGGGGATTTGGTAGGGGGAGCTTTTGGGGCGCTAACGTAGGAGATTATTTAGAATCCGGAAAAGAATATATATCTCATATGTGCAATCCAATAATAAGTAAATGTATTGATAATAATAAATTTATTTTATTACCAGTTCATGAGGATAAGGTTTTAATTGCAATGTTAAGATATTGGAAAAATAGTAAAGTAATAATATTTAAAAATGAACTAAAATTTAGATTAACAAGAGCATTGGGAAACTTCGGCACTAATTCATTTAGTTCAGTAACCAAGTTTCGATTTGATCAATTTAAGTTAAATAATTTATCATATGAATGGGATTGTGATTGGTATTATTCTAGAGATAAAACTGTTAGTGAAATTGAAAAACTTTATGATTCATTTAAATTATCAGGATTCAATTCAGAAGTGATATCTGAATTTTATGGAGATTGGAGAAATGCAATTAAATTTTGATTACGATAAAGTCATTATAGTAAAATATTTAATTGGTGGAGGAGGTAAATTTTTATCTACTTGCTTAGGGTTAAGTGATGATGCAGTTCTCATGCGAGAAGATTTAGCTCAAATGCAATTAGATGGTAAGTTGCCAATTGAAAAAAAGTTAAAATATTTATTACTAGCTACAAAACAGCAGTCCGAAAGACAAATATGGGATGACTGGGGATTATATGATGATTATTTTTGGGGTGTGCAAGAAGAACAGTATACATTAAATGACCCTCTTTTTCCAGGATCAGGAACTAGAGAATATATTATTGGCAGAATTAAAAAAGTAGTATATAATTGTATTGATAATAATAAATTTATGCTCAACATAGCCCATTCCGATGTTTTTTTAATGCCAATACTAAACTATTGGAAAAATAGTAAAGTAATAGTATTTAAAAATGAAAATAAATTTAGATTAACAAGAAAAATTAAAGATTTTTGGATAGAAGGAAAAATACAGAATTTTGCTAGAAGACATATTGATAAGCAAGTACTATTTGATTCAAATAAATATGATAATGAGTTATATGAATGGGATTGTGATTGGTATTATTCTAGAGATAAAACTGTTAGTGAAATTGAAAAACTTTATGATTCATTTGGATTATCAGGATTCAATTCAGAAGTGATATCTGAATTTTATGAGGCTTGGATTGAGGTAAATTTAAAATGAAAAAAATGTTAATTCTTACTGGACCACAAGGGACTGGTAATCACCTTTGGTCTAAAATATTTTCATTACATCCAGATGTATTTGGGTGGAAAACTTTACTTAATAATTATTGGGAAGCGCATAGATTTTCTGAACCATTTTGCAAATACTGGAGAGATCCCAGTTTACTCAAAGATTTTGATTGGTCTACTCATAATTATTTCTTTACAAGCATCAGTATTCCTTTGGGAATTAAAGAAACTAAATGGGAACCTAATATCATGGAATTCTCCAATACTGTTGAATCATTGGGTATTGATACCCAAATTGCAGTTATTGGTAGAGATCAAAATATTTTATATCACCAACAAAATAGATTGAGAGATGAAAGTACTCTTCCTCATTTTATGAATCAGTTAGATAAATTTCCAGATCCATTTTTTCTGAGTTATGAACTATTATATCTCTATAAAGAAAAATATCTTAAAACACTAAATCTAAATATTCCAATTGAATGGAATCATTCCAAAATTAATGAAATACTAGAAAATGATCCTAACAAAAAATATGTACATTCGGTAGAAAATTATATTCTTGATAATTGCAATCGTACTGGAAAAATTTTAAATAAATTACCAATTTGAATTATGTCTATAAATTTCAATTGTTCCAATATGGTTATTGTTAGGTATCATGGTGGTGGACCTGGTGGAGAGTTTTTAAAAAATTGTTTATCTTTGAGTAATAGTGCTGTGATGAGCCATCGTGTACTTGCAGAATTGCAATTAAATGGGAAATTAAATTATGATAAAAAAGTTAATTTTTTAAATTCTTTAATCTCTAGTAATCCTCTAAACTTTTGGAATGATTTGAAATTATATAGTAATAATTTAATTGGTACTGATTTTGCAAAATTTGGAAAAATACCTCCAGAAGAATATTCTAAATTAAAATTTAACCCAATAATGGATAGATTAACAAATAAACAAAAAAAATATTTTTTTATTACACTTCATGACTATGATCCCTTAAATAATATATTAGAAGCATTTCCAAATGCCAAAATAATAGAGTTTATAAATGAAAATTTATTTAGATCTATTCGTAATTGTAATAATTGCAATTCATTTTTTTCATTTTTATTTTATGTTATTGTAAATGATCCAAAAATATATCCAAATATATATGAAAAATGGAAAGATTTAAAAGTAAATGTATCATTAGATAAAAAATATTTAATTTCTATGGTACATGAAGATTTTGCAAAATTATTAGCAAATAAAACTTTAATAAAAAGTTTAAAAAAACTACATCATGCAAAATTAATTGAAACTAAATGGAATAAAGTAGGTAACAATAAATGGCCACCATGTCCAAAATATATTCGAGAATACATGAAATTTGATTCTGAATTGAGAAAAGAAATCCAAAATACGTTTTATTTTAATTATGAAAATCACTTAGATGATAAGAAAAAAGATAAGAAATTAAAATTTATGAATAAACATAGTGATAAGATAATATACACATGGGATACTAATTGGTATTTTTCTTTAGAAGATACATTAAAAAAATTTAAGGAACTATATGAATTATTGGGGTTGGATAATTATGATGAAACTTCTCTTTCACTAGTATATAATAGTTGGATAGATAAAATAGATGAAATGAAAAAATTTCAATTATCAGAATGAAGAAATTATTAATCATAACCGGACCTCAAGGATCTGGCAATCATTTTTTTAGTAGAGTGTTTAGTACACATTCTAAAGTTGGTGGTTGGAAAAGTCTTCTTGACAAGTATTGGGTTCCGAGTGCTCAAGAATACTTTGCAAAGTATTGGGTTCATCCAGAAGAACTCACGGAAAAAGATTTTGAAGAATATAATTATTGGTTAGCAAATGTAAGTTGCCCATTTTTTTATTATGGTGTTAGATATGTTCCAAAGATTAAGGAGTTTGCAGAGAAAGCACAATCTTTTGGAATTGATGTGCAGATCGCAATTATTGTAAGAGATTCAAATATTAATGAACTGCAACAATTAAGAATGCGTGGAGAAATTACAACTCCCATTGCACAAGAATACTATTATAATACTCTTATTCCTTCAGAATTCAAAGTTCACTTTCTTGATAATGAAGCATTCTTTTTACATAGAAAATATTATTTAAAGTGGGTAAGTAAACTTCTTGATTTTCCTGTAGACTATGATAATCCAGATATTTTTAAATTTATAGATGAAGACCCAAACAAAAAATATGTTAAATATGTTGTAGAATATAATCCATTGGATAAATGCAATAAGACTGTAATTAACATAAAAGAAAGACCGTGAAAAAACTTTTAATTATAACTGGACCACAAGGATCTGGTAATCATTTTTTTAGTAGAGTGTTTAGCACACACTCTGAAGTTGGTGGTTGGAAAAGTCTTCTTGATAGGTATTGGGTTCCAAGTGATGAAGAATACTTTGCAAAGTATTGGGTTCATCCAGAAGAACTCACGGAAAAAGATTTTGAAGAATATAATTATTGGTTAGCAAATGTAAGTTGCCCATTTTATTATGATGGAGTTAGGTATACACCAAAAATTTTAGAAGTAGCAGAAAAAGCAAAGTCATTTGGAATTGATGTAGAAATTGCTATTATTACTAGAGATCAAAATATTAATAGTGAACAACAATTGCGTGTTAGGAAAGAAATTACAATTCCTATTGCACAAGAATACTATTATAATACTCTTATTCCTTCAGAATTCAAAGTTCACTTTCTTGATAATGAAGCATTCTTTTTACATAGAAAACATTATCTCATATGGGTAAGTAAACTTCTTGATTTTCCTGTAGACTATGATAATCCAGATATTTTTAAATTTATAGATGAAGACCCAAACAAAAAATATGTTAAATATGTTAAGGAATATTGGCTTGACGAAGATGTTTGGAGTGGAATCCGACCAAAGAATGATAGAGAAAAAGACTTGATGTTACGTTTATCCCAATTAGACCAAAATTGGCCAAGCAAATCTACAAGTACTATTACTGTGTTTAAAGAAGTTGAGAACTTTGAGAACCAAATAGCAAAGTTTTATAACGCTCCGTATGCAGTCGCAACAGATTGTTGCACTCACGCAGTGGAACTCTGCTTGCGGTATAAAAATTATAATAACATAACAGTACCAACACATACTTATATTTCAATTCCTTTTACGTTAGAGAAATTAAATCTAAACTGGAAATTTGAGTATCAAGAATGGAAAGATTTTTATTACCTTGGAAACACAAATATTATAGATGCTGCAGTTTATTGGAAACAAAATGGTTATATTGAAAACACTTATATGTGTTTAAGTTTTCAATATAAAAAACATTTAAGTCTTGGAAGAGGTGGTGCGATTCTCTTGCAAAATAAAGAGGATTATGATATACTTAAAAAGATGTCTTATGATGGAAGGTCTCCAAATCAACAGTGGATGAAGCAAGATATAGATTGTATGGGTTATCATTATTACATGACTCCAGAAACTGCATTATTGGGATTGGACAAATTAAAAAAAGTTAAAAATCAAACTTCTCAAAAATGGAGTTATTTACATTATCCAAATCTATCAAATATGAAGGTGTTTTTAAAAAATGGATTTAAATAACAAACTTAAAGGTCTTCCTCACATTTATTATTTTAATTTAGATAATAGAGTTGATCGTAAAGAATATATAGAAAATCAGTTTGAAAAGTGGAATATATCAAATTATACTAGAATTAGTGGAACAAAGTACCTGGCATCAGAATGGAAAAAATGGATACATTTAGTTGATGGGTTTCAAAGTGAGGAACATCTAATTGATCATATGAAGCATAATAAACATGCACCTTTTTTATCAATAGGGACCACGATTAACCATATAGATTTTTTATCTTTTTGGTTGAAAAGTACCAATGATGAAAATTTAATTTTAATGGAAGATGATTATGATTTGAGTTTAATTGAATACTGGCATTTTGATTGGGAATATTTAATGAATAATATTCCATATGATTGGGATTGTATACAACTGGGATATGAATCAAACATTGAAATTAAATTTTTCTTATGTACTAAACCAATTTCTGGAACCTTTTTTGGACCTTGTATGTTAAACCGCAGGTATGTAGAACATCTTGTAAATTTATACTATGACCAACAGAACAATATTTTTACAATATTTAAAAATAATGAATTTTTTAATGTTGATAATAGTATATGCGAAAATGGAAAAGTTTACTGCTTGCCCCTAATAACAATTAATAATAAATTGGGAAGTGGGGAGGATAATATTCCTCTAGAAGAATATTATCAGGGTAATAAAATATCTAGAGAACTTTATTATTATTGGTGGGAAAACCAAAGAGATAAAATTACTTTAGAACAATTTTTTAAACTTGATGGGGGGGGAATGATTTTATCAGTAGAAAAAATATTAAAAAAAATGTTCTCACGTTGCTGGTGGGTAGCAGGGAACAAGTTTTCTCTCCCTTGGTGGGATCTCCCCAACATGAATAATAACACTATATGATAGATGTTAAAAAAGTTAAAAATCAAATTCCTAAAGAATGGAGTTATGTAGATTGCTCCAACCTGGCATAAATGTCAGTGTTAAAATGATTGATTTTATAAAACCTAACTGGCACATTGAAGAGTTTAAAACTCTTAATTATACTCTATCTACACATAGAGATGAAGAGTTAGTGGATCAATATCTATCATCTGGACATAGTAAAGAAAAATTATCCATCTATAAGTATCATTTACCAAACCCAATGCCAAAATGCGTTAATGATTATATTGTCCCGCATTTTACTTTTTTAGATAAGGTTGCACCTGCAGTTAATTACTTCAAACCTGGGCAATACCTACCTCTTCATATAGATTTGTATGGTAAGTATGTAGAAATGAATGATGCTAATTCTGAAAATGTAGTAAGATGTATGGTGATGTTAGAAGACAGTTCTCCTGGTCAAATTTTACAAATAAAAGATAGGTGCATAGGATTTTGGAACTCTGGCAATTGCTTTTATTGGAATTATGACGAGATCCACGCATTTTATAATTTTAGTATGAAAGACCGTTATGCAATTCAACTTACTGGTGTTTTGAAATGAAAAGTCAAAATGAATGGGATACACTGAAGAAAGTTATCGTGGGTGTCGCGGATTATGCAACAGTTCCGGAGGTAGATCTAAGTGTCCGTACAATTAACTATGCAGACCGAAAAGATATATCAGGTGTACCCGTAGGACCATATCCACAACAAGTTATAGATGAAACAAATGAAGATCTTGAAGTCCTCGTGGATTTTCTATCAGATATAGGAGTTGAAGTGTTACGACCGAGTAGAACTCCTACAGATTATTATAACTTCTGTCCAAGAGATGTAATCTTTACTCATAAAGATTTCACTATGGTGACTCCAATGCCATTGAAGTGTAGGAAAGATGCATGGAAACCTTTAATTAGTCATTTGGATACCACATTAATTGTTCCATGCCATCATAAAGAAGATCTTTACAATCAAAATTGTGTGGGAGAAAAAGATACTCTTGCACTTACTGAAGTGCGACCTGCTTTTGATGCTGCAAATATTCTTCGTGCAAATGATGATGTTCTTTACTTAGTTTCTAATAGTGGAAATGTTGCAGGATCTAACTTACTTCAAGAGATGCTTGGGGATCGTGCAAAAGTACACCTTCTTCAAGGAGTTTATAGTTATATGCACATAGATACTACGATTGCATTTCTTCGTGAAGGTCTGATGTTATTGAATCCTGAGAGAATTAAATCTGTAGATGTTCTTCCAGAACCTTTTAGAAGTTGGGATGTGATTTGGTGTCCTGAACCTGTTGACATTGGGTATTATCCAGGTTATAATCATGCTTCTGAGTGGATCAATATGAATCTTTTCAGTGTGAATCCAAATCTAGTTATCCTTGAAGAAAATCAAGAGCCAACAAGAAAAGAATTAGAAAGGCATGGTATACAATGTGCGATGCTTCCTATGAGACATGGAAGAACTTTAAGTGGAATTTTCCATTGCGTTACATTAGATCTTGAAAGAAAATAAATCACTTAGAAAACATTTAATAAAAAGTAACTAATTATGCAAATGAAACTCGGAAAGTATTGTCCACTACTTAAAAAAGATTGTATTGAAATGAAATGTGCTTGGTTTACACAGATTCGTGGCACAAATCCAAACACTGGAGCAGAAATTGATGAGTGGGCTTGTGCCGTTGCATGGATGCCTCTAATGGCCGTAGAAATTGCTCAAAAAGAAAATCAAACTGGTGCTGCTGTTGAATCATTTAGAAATGAAGTAGTGAGAACTAACAGTGAAAATCAACAACTTTATTTGGATTCTGTAAAAAAACTGGAAAAGGAAATTATTCCTGCAACAATAACTCCATTAAATCCAGTGATCAATCTATTGACTTCGAATGATACAGAAGAATAAGTAATCTTAGGATGATTATAAATATTTAAAAAAGCAAAATGGCAGTTCCAACAGTAAATCTTACAATTGAAAAGGGCACTTCCTTTGAGACAACTTTTAATATCACAAATTCTGATGACTCCGTATTTATATTATCCAACTTTAGTGCATCTGCAAAAATAAGAAAACATCCAACAGCAACAACATCTAAATCATTTTCTACAACAATTACATCTGCAATAGGAGAAATAAAAATCTCCATGGGTTCTACTGTGACTGCTAATTTGACATCAGGTCGCAACTATTATGACGTGGTCATTACTCATTCACAGACAAATAAGGTACAAAAGGTTTTTGAGGGCACAGTAATCGTTTCAGATACGGTATCAACATGACTATTAAAGTCTCTCAAAGTAGCACCAATCCTATCAGTGTAAAATTAAAAACAGCATCAAAACTCAAAGTTTCAACTAGTGGAGAAAATAGTTCCATGCCAAACAATCTAAGTGATCTTTTCGATGTTGATGTCACTGGTGTGGGGGATAAGTTTGTGATTATGTATAATGCAACTACTTCTAAATATACTGCAGTTAATCCAGATGCAGTTCTTTCTGCTGCTGCGGTTACTGAAACAACAACAGTAGGACTTCCTCAAAACTTTATTGACACATTAGATGTTGACTTGGATGATAAGATTGATTTGGATGCCGGATCTTTTTAATAACTAAATAATAAAAACTAAATAATATCAGTATAAAAAAATGCCAGCGCCTATTCTACAGTTTAAAAGAGGTATTTTTAGTAGTCTTCCCGGACTCAGGACAGGTGAACCCGGATTTACCACCGATAGTTATGAACTTTATGTTGGTATTGATAGCACCACAAATAACAATAAATTCTTTGGTTCTCATCGTTACTGGAGAAGAGAAACTACAACCACAGGAAGTGGTGTAAATCTTGTAGAAGGAAGCAATAACGGATCAGATTATATTACCTTAGCATCACCAGCAACTGTAGGTGCTGCGGTAACATATTATTTCCCAGCAGCTAACGGGAACGCAAGTTCTGTATTAACCAACGACGGAAGTGGAACTCTATCCTGGAGTAGTGGTTCTGCATCTCCAGTTTTTACCGGTATTTCATCATTTACCGACACAACCGATAACACTCTTGGAAATGAAGATACTGGTTCGGTTCAATTTGATGGTGGTCTTGGCATTGCAAAGAACCTTACAGTTAAGCAAAATCTTCATGTTGGTGGGTATGCAGAGTTTGTTGGTGTCGTAACATTTAAAGGTGGCACAATTAATATTGGTGATGGTAATACTGATGATATTAATGTTGGTGGTGAGTTTATTTCGGATCTTGTACCAAATACTGATGATGCCCATGATTTAGGTAGCAATGCAAAGAGATGGAGAAATCTGAATGTAGTAAGTGTTGCGACTACAAGTATTAATGCATCTGGTGCAGTTAATGTTGGAACTGCATTAAGTGCCCCTACAGTCAAGACAGCAACGATTCAGCACTCTAATGCAACTAATGCTGCAACGATTGATGCATCTGGTAATATTACTGCTGCACAGAACCTAACAATTAGTGGAAACCTCTTTGTAAACGGCAGTACAACTCAAGTTAATACTGCTGCTCTTACAGTAGAAGACAGAACGATTGACTTGGGTATTGTGGATGGTACTGCACCAGCATCTGCAACCACTTGGGACCTTGGTATTCTCTTTAACTATTATGCAACAACTGCAAAGAAATCCGCAGTTATTTGGGAACATGTAGATTCAAGATTTAAGTTTGCAAGTGTTCTGTCTGCTGATAGTGATGGAAATAGCTCAAGCACTCCACAACTTACGGTCACGACATTTGCTCCAATTGAGATTGCATCTCTCTTTGTGAATGATTGCGCAGGAGCATCACAAGTCATTTCTTGCACAGGAACTACAAGAAATCTGGAGAACATTACGATTGATTGTGGAACTTTCTAATAAATAAGAGAAACTTTATTATTTTATGACCGAAGAAGACTATAAAGAAGTTATTGCATCATATCAACAAAAAGCATTTGAATTATTCAATCAAAATATTGTATTGGAAACACAGGTCAATAGTTTAACAAAAAGAATTGAATCTTTAACTTCTCAAATTGATCAGTATGAACTAAGAGATATTGATTTATGTAAAAATTAATATTGATAAATATATAATAATCTTCCAATATATATTGGATTCTTATGGTATATACCATTAATGATAAAATTGAATGTCGGATCCTAGAATAAAACTTAAAAGATCATCAGTTTCGGGAAAAATACCATCGGCAAATGACTTACCGTTGGGAGAACTGGCTCTTAACACATATGACGGCAAACTTTATGCATCTAAAAATGTAGGTATAGGGACTACAGTATTTGCAATCAATCCATGGTCTGTTGGATTAGGAAGTGATACTTATAATACCTTCTTTACATCTGGATCTGTAGGCATAGGAACGTCAATTTCATCATCAAAACTTCATGTTGTTGGTAATGTTAATATTGTTGGCATATCAACCTTTACTGGTGATGCAACCCTTAGTAATATAATTCTGAATGGTTCAGTTAGTACTGGTACAACTACTGGAATTTCGGGACAATATTTAAAATCTGTTGGAACAGGTGTAACTTGGGCATCATTTCCAACATTAAGAACCGGAAATGTTTTTACTGCAGGAGCCGCACAAACTTCCTTTACAGTTTCTTACAATGTTGGTTTTGTTGATGTTTATATAAATGGTGTTCGTTTAACAGACAGTGAATTCACCGGAACAAGTGGAACTTCTATTGTTCTTAATGAATCTTGTTTTGGTGGAGAAACAGTAGATATTCTTGCGTACAACACTACAAGCACTGGTTCGGGAGGTGGAGGAATCAGCACAGAATCTCAAACTTTAAATAATGTATTAGGACTTGGGAATACCTCATCCAATGGGATGAGTGTTGGTGTTGTGACTGCTACTTCTTTTAGTGGTTCTGGAACAAATCTAACTGGTATTGTAACTTCTATTGTTGCTGGAACTAATGTTACTATTTCTGGTTCAACGGGGCAAGTCACTATTAATGCTTCTGGTGGTGGAGGAGGATCATCACAATGGGTTACGACTGATGTAGGTATTCATACACTTTCTAATGTTGGTATTGGAACAACAAATCCAACATCTAAACTTTTTGTAGTTGGTGATGGATATTTTACTGGTGTTGTTACTGCTACTAACTTTTATGTTGGTAATCAATTAATAGGTGGATCTATTTCTGGTACTGATTTAGTAGGTACTGCACTCAGTGTTTCTGGGATTTCTACATTCACTAATGGTCCTGTATTAATTGGTACAGCAACATCAACAGGAACAGCATCACAAAGACTTCAAGTCACTGGTGGTGCTTATGTTTCTGGTAATCTTGGAGTTGGTGTTACAAATCCAACAGCATATAAAGTTCAGGTTGCGGGAACATTTGGTATTAGTGAGGTTGCTGGTGCTGGAACAAGAACTTTATTATTCTCAAGCGGTTCTGGATTTACTCTAAATCATAATGATAATAGTGGAATTACATTCCAGACATTAGGAGTCAATAGACTTACATATTCTCACAGTTCTAACTTATGGACTATTCCTTCTGAAACTTCACTTCTTGTAGGAACAGGAACTTCAACAGGAACCTCATCACAACCACTACAAGTTACTGGTGGTGCTTATGTTTCTGGTAATCTTGGCATTGGAACCACTAATCCAACATCAAAACTTACAGTTGTTGGAGTAGTTAGTGCTACATCATTCTCTGGTTCTGGTTCCAACTTAACGGGTATTGTGACTTATATCAGCGCAGGTTCTGGAATTTCAGTAAATCAAAACAGTGGTAACGTAACAATCACTGCTGTTGGTTCAAGTGAAGGTAGTTGGACTGTATCTGCTGGTTCTGGTACTTATAGTTTTACTGTACCAGCAAATGCAACTTATGTGATGTGGGTTAGGGGTAGTATACCAAGTGGTATTTGTATTTGGAATGCTACTGTTTCTATTTCAAATACAAATGTTCCAGTAATAGGTAATCAATATGGTTGGTATTATGTTGATGGAAATCAATTGGTATTAACAGCAATACCAAGTCAAATAATTGGCACATCTGGATCTATAAGTACATCTAATCCCGCTGTCAGCAATACTAATACCTTTTCGTTTGGTATTACTAATAATAGCGGTACAAATCAAACTGTGTTTTATGGATACAAAACAATTTAATTATTGAAGTTCAAATACTTGGAAAAGAATGGTATTGAATAGTTGGTAATTTTTTGTATAAATAAAATTAACCAAGCCACCGTGTAAACGAAGATGGCTTTTTTTGTTGCTCTAAAATAAACCCATCTTTACAGGTAAAAAATGGCATTTAACAGAGATTTATCCCAACTTGCAACTTTCCTTGATATTAATGCTGACGGAACTTTCATTAATATTATACCATCAACTTCAGAAACAAATTTAGGTATTGGTACAAATAATCCAACAGCAAAACTTGATGTACTTGGTAATGCAAGAATTTCTGGTAATTTGTCTGCGGGCAACATTAATGCTTCTTCTGGTGTCATTACTGCAACTACATTCGTTGGTAACTTAACTGGAGTAGCTAGTAATGCTACTCAACTTGAAACCGGAAGAACTGTAGCAATCACTGGAGATTTAACTTATACTTCTGGATCATTTAATGGTACTGGTAATGTAACCGGAATAGGAACATTAGCAAACACTGCAGTTACTCCTGGTTCTTATGGGTCTTCAACAGAAGTTGCTACATTTACTGTTGACTCCAAAGGACGTTTAACTGCTGCTGGTACTGCATCTGTAGGAACTGCACTTACAGTTGCTGGTGATTCTGGCTCAGAAAACATCAGTCTTCTTAGTGAAGTATTAACAATCTCTGGTGGAACAAACTTAACCTCATCTGCTGCTAGTAATACTGTTACAGTTAACCTTGACCCAAACATTTCTTTAACAAGTGTTGTTGCATCAGGTATCATTACTGCAACTAGTGGTTTCTCTGGTAACTTAACTGGTGAAGTTAATTCACCTTCATTTGATACTAATGCATCTGGTGTTGTTGTTACTGGTGTTACTACTTCTTCTGATGGATTTGTTGGTGCTTTAACTGGTAATGTAACTGGTAATGTAACTGGCAACATCAACTCTTCTGGAGTTTCTACAGTTACTTCATTGGTTGCAACAAACATTAATGCTTCTGGTATCGTTACTGCTGCTCAATTCGTAACTGGTGCTTCTGGTTCTGCAATTGGTATCAATACCAACACAATTTCTGGTCCTGCTGTACTTACTATTGACCCTGCTGCTGTCGGAGATAATACTGGACTTGTAGTTATTAAGGGTGATCTACAAATTGATGGTACTACAACCACTATCAACTCCACAACAATTACCATAGACGATAAAAATATTCAGATTGCTGATGGTGCTGCTAATGATGCAGCTGCTGATGGTGCTGGATTTACTATAGTATCTGGTGATGGAAACAAGACTTTCCAGTTCCAAGATTCTGGAGACAACTTAGGTTCTTCAGAAAATATTAATGTTGCCTCAGGTAAAGTTTATAAAGTTAATAATACTGAAGTTCTTTCTTCAACAACTCTTGGGTCTGGTATTGTTAATTCTTCTCTGACTTCTGTTGGAACTCTTACTAACTTAAGTGTTGGTAATGTTAATGCTTCTGGTATCGTTACTGCAACTTCAGGTTTTGTTGGAAACGTAACTGGTGATGTAACAGGAAACGTAACTGGAAATATTAACTCTTCTGGAGTTTCTACAGTTACTTCATTGGTTGCAACAAACATTAATGCTTCTGGTATCGTTACTGCAACTTCAGGTTTCTCTGGTAATGTAACTGGTAATGTAACTGGAAATATTAACTCTTCTGGAGTTTCTACAGTTGCTTCACTGATTGCAACAAACATTAATGCATCAGGTATCGTAACTGCTACTTCAGGTTTCTCTGGTAACGTAACCGGAAACTTAACTGGTAATGTAACTGGCAACATTAACTCTTCTGGAGTTTCTACAGTTACTTCATTGGTTGCAACAAACATTAATGCTTCTGGTATCGTTACTGCAACTTCAGGTTTTGTTGGTAATGTAACAGGTAACTTGACTGGTGAAGTTAATTCACCTTCATTTGATACTAATGCATCTGGTGTTGTTGTTACTGGTATTGCAACTGCTACTACATTCGTTGGGGCACTCACTGGAAACGTAACTGGTGATGTAACAGGAAACGTAACTGGAAATATTAACTCTTCTGGAGTTTCTACAGTTACTTCATTGGTTGCAACTAATATCAATTCATCTGGTATCGTTACTGCAACTTCAGGTTTCGTTGGTAATATAACTGGAAACTTAACTGGTGAAGTTAATTCACCTTCATTTGATACTAATGCATCTGGTGTTGTTGTTACTGGTGTTACTACTTCAACTTCAGGTTTCGTTGGTGATTTAACTGGTAATGTAACTGGAAATATTAACTCTTCTGGAGTTTCTACAGTTACTTCATTGGTTGCAACAAACATTAATGCTTCTGGTATCGTTACTGCTGTTACAGTCAACAGCACTAATGGAACTATTACAAACCTGACTGGTACTGCAGGAACTATAACCACATTTAACAGTACTAATGGAACCATTACCAATCTGAATGCAACAAACATTAATGCATCAGGTATTGTAACTGCAACTTCTGGTTTTGTTGGTAATGTAACTGGAAACTTAACTGGTGAAGTTAATTCACCTTCATTTGATACTAATGCATCTGGTGTTGTTGTTACTGGTGTTACTACTTCTTCTAGTGGATTTGTTGGAAACTTAACTGGTTTAGCTAGTTCTGCTACTCAACTTGCAACTGGAAGAACTGTAGCAATTACTGGAGACTTAGCATATACCAGTGGATCATTTGATGGTACTGGTGATGTAACAGGAACAGGAACTTTAGCAACAGTTAACTCCAACGTTGGATCTTTTGGTTCACAAACCTTAATCCCTGTAGTTACTGTTAATGCTAAAGGACTTGTAACTGCTGTAACAACTGCATCTGTAGGAACTGCACTTACAGTTGCTGGTGACTCTGGTTCAGAAAATATTGATCTTTTAACGGAGACTTTAACAATCTCTGGTGGTACTAACTTAACTTCATCTGCTGCATCTAATACTGTTACAGTTAACCTTGATCCAAACATTTCTTTAACAAGTGTTGTTGCCTCTGGTATTATTACTGCAACTAGTGGTTTCTCTGGTAATGTAACAGGTAACTTGACTGGTGAAGTTAATTCACCTTCATTTGATACTAATGCATCTGGTGTTGTTGTTACTGGTGTTACTACTTCTTCTGATGGATTTGTTGGTGCTTTAACTGGTAATGTAACTGGTAACATTAACTCTTCTGGAGTTTCTACAGTTGCTTCACTGATTGCAACTAATATCAATGCATCAGGTATCGTAACTGCTGCTCAATTTGTAACCGGTGCATCAGGATCTGCAATTGGTATCAACACCAACACAATTTCTGGTCCTGCTGTACTTACTATTGACCCTGCTGCTGTTGGTGATAATACTGGATTAGTTGTAATCAAAGGTGATCTACAAATTGATGGTACAACTACAACTATTAATTCTACAACAATTACCATAGACGATAAAAATATTCAGATTGCCGATGGTGCTGCTAATGATGCAGCTGCTGATGGTGCTGGATTTACTATAACATCTGGTGATGGAAACAAGACTTTCCAGTTCCAAGATGCTGGAGACAACTTAGGTTCTTCAGAGAACTTGAACGTTGCATCAGGTAAAGTTTATAAAGTTAATAATACTGAAGTTCTTTCTAATAATACTTTAGGAAGTGGTGTTGTTAACTCGTCTCTGACTTCTGTTGGAACTCTTACTAATTTAAGTGTTGGTGATGTTAATTCTTCAGGTATCGTAACTGCTACTTCAGGTTTTGTTGGTAATGTAACTGGTAATGTAACTGGTAACATTAACTCTTCTGGAGTTTCTACAGTTGCTTCACTGATTGCAACAAACATTAATGCATCAGGTATCGTAACTGCTACTTCTGGTTTCTCTGGTAATCTAACTGGAAATATTAACTCTTCTGGAGTTTCTACAGTTGCTTCACTGATTGCAACAAACATTAATGCATCAGGTATCGTAACTGCTACTTCTGGTTTTGTTGGTAATGTAACCGGAAACTTAACTGGAAATATTAACTCTTCTGGAGTTTCTACAGTTACTTCATTGATTGCAACAAACATTAATGCATCAGGTATTGTTACTGCTACTTCAGGTTTTGTTGGTAATGTAACAGGTAACTTGACTGGTAATGTAACTGGAAATATTAACTCTTCTGGAGTTTCTACAGTTGCTTCACTGATTGCAACAAACATTAATGCATCAGGTATTGTAACTGCTACTTCAGGTTTCTCTGGTAACGTAACTGGTGATGTAACTGGAAATATTAACTCTTCTGGGGTTTCTACAGTTACTTCATTGATTGCAACAAATATCAATGCATCAGGTATTGTAACTGCAACTTCTGGTTTCTCTGGTAATGTAACAGGTAACTTGACTGGTGAAGTTAATTCACCTTCATTTGATACTAATGCATCTGGTGTTGTTGTTACTGGTGTTACCACTTCAACTTCAGGTTTTGTTGGAGCACTCACTGGAAACGTAACTGGAAACATAACAGGAAATGTAACTGGTGACATTAACTCTTCTGGAGTTTCTACAGTTACTTCACTGAATGCAACAAACATTAATGCATCAGGTATTGTTACTGCTACTTCAGGTTTTGTTGGTAATGTAACAGGTAACTTGACTGGTGAAGTTAATTCACCTTCATTTGATACTAATGCATCTGGTGTTGTTGTTACTGGTATTGCAACTGCTACTACATTCGTTGGGGCACTCACTGGAAACGTAACTGGGAATCTAACTGGTAACATTAACTCTTCTGGAGTTTCTACAGTTGCTTCACTGATTGCAACTAATATCAATGCATCAGGTATTGTAACTGCCACTTCAGGTTTTGTTGGGAACTTAACCGGTACTGCATCTACAACTACTAATATTCCAAATCTGACTGGAGACATTACTTCAGTCAACACTGCTACAACATTAGCAACAGTCAATAGCAATGTAGGATCCTTTGGTTCACAAACTCTGATACCAGTTGTTACTGTTAATGCTAAAGGATTGGTGACTGCTGTAACAACTGCTGCTGTTGGAACTGCACTTACGGTTACTGGAGACTCTGGTTCTGAAAATATTGACCTCTTAACAGAATCTTTAACAATCTCAGGTGGAACTAATCTTACCTCATCTGCTGCTAGTAATACTGTTACTGTTAACCTTGATAATAACATCTCACTAACAAGTGTTGTTGCTTCTGGTGTTATTACTGCAACTAGTGGTTTCTCTGGTAACGTAACTGGTAACATTAACTCTTCTGGAGTTTCCACAGTTACTTCATTGATTGCTTCTGATATTAATGCATCAGGTATTGTTACTGCTACTTCAGGTTTCTCTGGTAATGTAACAGGAAACTTAACTGGTAATGTAACTGGAAATATTAACTCTTCTGGAGTTTCTACAGTTGCTTCACTGATTGCAACAAACATTAATTCTTCTGGTATTGTAACTGCAACTTCTGGTTTTGTTGGGAATTTAACTGGCAACATCAACTCTTCTGGAGTTTCTACAGTTACTTCACTGATTGCTTCTAATATCAATGCATCAGGTATTGTAACTGCTGCTCAATTCGTAACTGGTGCTTCTGGTTCTGCAATTGGTATCAATACCAACACAATTTCTGGTCCTGCTGTACTTACTATTGACCCTGCTGCTGTCGGAGATAATACTGGACTTGTAGTTATTAAGGGTGATCTACAAATTGATGGTACAACTACAACTATTAATTCTACAACAATTACCATAGACGATAAAAATATTCAAATTGCTGATGGAGCTGCAAATGATGCTGCTGCTGATGGTGCTGGTATTACTATTACCTCTGGTGATGGAAACAAGACTTTCCAATTCCAAGATGCGGGAGACAATTTAGGTTCTTCAGAGAACTTAAACGTTGCCTCAGGTAAAGTTTATAAAGTTAATAATACTGAAGTTCTTTCTTCAACAACTCTTGGTTCTGGTGTTGTTAATTCTTCTCTGACTTCTGTTGGAACTCTTACTAATTTAAGTGTTGGTGATGTTAATTCTTCAGGTATCGTAACTGCTACTTCAGGTTTTGTTGGTAATGTAACTGGTAATGTAACTGGTAATGTAACTGGTAACATTAACTCTTCTGGAGTTTCTACAGTTACTTCATTGGTTGCAACAAACATTAATGCTTCTGGTATCGTTACTGCAACTTCAGGTTTCTCTGGTAATGTAACCGGAAACTTAACTGGTAATGTAACTGGCAACATTAACTCTTCTGGAGTTTCTACAGTTACTTCACTGATTGCAACTAATATCAATGCATCAGGTATTGTAACTGCCACTTCAGGTTTTGTTGGTAATGTAACAGGTAACTTGACTGGTGAAGTTAATTCACCTTCATTTGATACTAATGCATCTGGTGTTGTTGTTACTGGTATTGCAACTGCTACTACATTCGTTGGGGCACTCACTGGAAACGTAACTGGAAACATAACAGGAAATGTAACTGGTGACATTAACTCTTCTGGGGTTTCTACAGTTACTTCATTGATTGCAACAAATATCAATGCATCAGGTATCGTAACTGCTACTTCAGGTTTCTCTGGTAATATAACAGGAAACGTAACTGGTAACATTAACTCTTCTGGAGTTTCTACAGTTACTTCATTGGTTGCAACAAACATTAATGCATCAGGTATTGTAACTGCAACTTCTGGTTTTGTTGGTAACGTAACTGGTGATGTAACTGGAAATATTAACTCTTCTGGGGTTTCTACAGTTACTTCATTGATTGCAACAAATATCAATGCATCAGGTATCGTAACTGCTACTTCAGGTTTCTCTGGTAATATAACAGGAAACGTAACTGGTAACATTAACTCTTCTGGAGTTTCTACAGTTACTTCATTGGTTGCAACAAACATTAATGCATCAGGTATTGTAACTGCAACTTCTGGTTTTGTTGGTAACGTAACCGGAAACTTAACTGGTAATGTAACTGGTAATGTAACTGGCAACATTAACTCTTCTGGAGTTTCTACAGTTACTTCACTGATTGCTTCTGATATTAATGCATCAGGTATTGTTACTGCTACTTCAGGTTTTGTTGGTAATGTAACAGGTAACTTGACTGGTGAAGTTAATTCACCTTCATTTGATACTAATGCATCTGGTGTTGTTGTTACTGGTATTGTAACTGCTACTTCAGGTTTCTCTGGTAACGTAACTGGTAACGTAACTGGTAACATTAACTCTTCCGGAGTTTCTACAGTTACTTCACTGATTGCAACTAATATTAATGCTTCTGGTATCGTTACTGCTACTTCAGGTTTCTCTGGTAACGTAACCGGAAACGTAACTGGTAATGTAACTGGAAATATTAACTCTTCTGGAGTTTCTACAGTTACTTCACTGAATGCAACCAATATCAATTCTTCAGGTATTGTAACTGCAACTTCAGGTTTTGTTGGTAATCTAACTGGTTTAGCTAGTTCTGCTACTCAACTTGCGACAGGAAGAACTGTAGAAATCACTGGAGACTTAGCATATACTAGTGGATCATTTGATGGCACTGGTAATGTAACCGGAACTGGAACATTAGCAACAGTTAACTCCAACGTTGGATCTTTTGGTTCACAAACCTTAATCCCTGTAGTTACTGTTAATGCTAAAGGATTGGTAACTGCAGTAACAACAGCAGCAGTTGGAACTGCATTGACGGTTACTGGAGACTCTGGTTCAGAAAATATTGATCTTTTAACGGAGACTTTAACAATCTCAGGTGGAACAAACTTAACCTCATCTGCTGCATCTAATACTGTTACGGTTAATCTTGATCCAAACATTTCTTTAACAAGTGTTGTTGCATCTGGTGTCATCACTGCAACTAGTGGTTTCTCTGGAAATGTAACTGGCAACATCAACTCTTCTGGAGTTTCTACAGTTACTTCACTGATTGCTTCTAATATCAATGCATCAGGTATTGTAACTGCTGCTCAATTTGTAACTGGTGCTTCTGGTGCCGCAATTGGTATCAGTACCGATACAATCTCTGGTCCTGCAACCATTACAATTGACCCTGCTGCTGTTGGAGATAACACTGGTGCCGTAAGAATTAAGGGTGACTTATTTGTTGATGGTACTCAATTTATTGTTAACTCAACAACTATAGAACTTGCCGATTTTGTTGTTGGTATTGCTTCTACTGCTACTACAGATATACTTGCGGATGGTGCGGGTATTAAGATTGGACCAGACAATACTTTAACTTATGATCATACTAATACATCATTAAAGTCAAGTGAAAACTTTAATCTTGCTTCTGGTAAGACTTATAAGATTAATGGAACCGATGTTCTTTCTAATAATACTTTAGCAAGTGGTGTTGTTAATTCATCACTGACTTCTGTTGGAACTCTTACTAACTTAAGTGTTGGTGATGTAAATTCTTCGGGTATCGTTACCTCTACTTCTGGTTTCTCTGGTAATCTAACTGGAAATATTAATTCTTCTGGAGTTTCTACAGTTACTTCACTGATTGCAACAAACATTAATGCATCAGGTATTGTAACTGCAACTTCTGGTTTCTCTGGTAATCTAACTGGAAATATTAATTCTTCTGGAGTTTCTACAGTTACTTCACTGATTGCAACAAATATTAATGCATCAGGTATCGTTACCTCTACTTCTGGTTTCTCTGGTAATGTAACTGGTGACATTAACTCTTCTGGGGTTTCTACAGTTACTTCACTGATTGCAACAAACATTAATGCATCAGGTATTGTAACTGCAACTTCTGGTTTTGTTGGTAATGTAACAGGAAACGTAACTGGTAACGTAACTGGTAACATTAACTCTTCCGGAGTTTCTACAGTTACTTCACTGATTGCAACTAATATTAATGCTTCTGGTATCGTTACTGCTACTTCAGGTTTCTCTGGTAACGTAACCGGAAACGTAACTGGTAATGTAACTGGAAATATTAACTCTTCTGGAGTTTCTACAGTTACTTCACTGAATGCAACCAATATCAATTCTTCAGGTATTGTAACTGCAACTTCAGGTTTTGTTGGTAATCTAACTGGTTTAGCTAGTTCTGCTACTCAACTTGCGACAGGAAGAACTGTAGAAATCACTGGAGACTTAGCATATACTAGTGGATCATTTGATGGCACTGGTAATGTAACCGGAACTGGAACATTAGCAACAGTTAACTCCAACGTTGGATCTTTTGGTTCACAAACCTTAATCCCTGTAGTTACTGTTAATGCTAAAGGATTGGTAACTGCAGTAACAACAGCAGCAGTTGGAACTGCATTGACGGTTACTGGAGACTCTGGTTCAGAAAATATTGATCTTTTAACGGAGACTTTAACAATCTCAGGTGGAACAAACTTAACCTCATCTGCTGCATCTAATACTGTTACGGTTAATCTTGATCCAAACATTTCTTTAACAAGTGTTGTTGCATCTGGTGTCATCACTGCAACTAGTGGTTTCTCTGGAAACTTAACTGGTGAAGTTAATGCTGCTGCATTTGATACTAATGCATCTGGTGTTGTTGTTACTGGTGTTACCACTTCAACTTCAGGTTTTGTTGGAGCACTCACCGGAAACGTAACTGGTAACATTAACTCTTCTGGAGTATCGACCGTTACCAATTTGAATATTGGTGGTTATGTTTCTATTGCAAATACTACTGGTACTGCAAATCAGGTTATTGCTTCTACTGGAGTGGGTGTAACTTATAAATCAATCTCAGATCTTTTACCACAAACCAGAACAACACAAAGCTTTACTGCAACGGGAGGACAAACACTATTCAGTTTTGTTTACAATGTAAACTTCCTTGATGTATTTGTGAATGGTGTTAAGTTATCTTCTGGAGAATTTACTGCAAGTAACGGTACTACAATCACTCTTTCTGAAGGCGCATTTGTAAATGATAGGGTTGAGTTTATTTCTTATGCAACTCTTGGTGCTGGTACAGGACAAGTTAGCAGTCTAAATGATTTAACTGATGTTACACTTACTGGTATTACAACAGGAAATATCCTTGCATATAATGGTTCAGAGTTTGTTAATACATCAACACTTTCTAATATTACTGCTCTTGATGCAACCACAACTGCAACTATCGAAACAGCAATTGCTGCTGCTCCCAACAACTTTACTTCTCTGAATATTAGTGGAGTTTCTACAGTTACCTCACTGAATGCAACAAACATTAATGCATCAGGTATCGTTACTGCTACTTCAGGTTTCTCTGGTAACGTAACCGGAAACTTAACTGGTAATGTAACTGGTAATGTAACTGGCAACATTAACTCTTCTGGAGTTTCTACAGTTACTTCACTGATTGCTTCTGATATTAATGCATCAGGTATTGTAACTGCAACTTCTGGTTTCTCTGGTAATCTAACTGGAAATATTAACTCTTCTGGAGTTTCTACAGTTACTTCATTGATTGCAACCAATATCAATGCATCAGGTATCGTTACTGCTGCTCAATTTGTAACTGGTGCATCAGGATCTGCAATTGGTATCAGTACCAATACAATTTCTGGTCCTGCTGTACTTACTATCGATCCTGCTGCTGTAGGAGACAACACTGGACTTGTGGTTATCAAAGGTGACTTACAGATTGATGGTACAACAACCACTATTAACTCCACAACAGTTACTATAGACGACAAGAATATTGTTCTTGGTTCTGGTGCTGTTAATGATGCTGCTGCTGATGGTAGTGGTATTACTATTGAATCTGGTAATGGTAATAAGACTTTCCAATTTGAGGATTCTGGAGACAATCTAGGTTCTTCAGAAAATCTTAATGTTGCATCAGGTAAAGTTTATAAAGTTAATAATACTGAAGTTCTTTCTTCAACAACTCTTGGATCTGGTGTTGTTAACTCATCACTGACTTCTGTTGGAACTTTAACCAATCTAAGTGTTGGTAATGTAAACTCAAGTGGTATTATTACTGCAACTTCAGGTTTTGTTGGTAATGTAACTGGTAATGTAACTGGTAACATCAACTCTTCTGGAGTTTCTACAGTTACTTCACTGAATGCAACTAATATTAATGCATCAGGTATCGTAACTGCTACTTCAGGTTTCGTTGGTGCTCTAACTGGTTTAGCTAGTTCTGCTACTCAACTTGCAACTGGAAGAACTGTAGCAATTACTGGAGACTTAGCATATACCAGTGGATCATTTGATGGTACTGGTGATGTAACAGGAACAGGAACTTTAGCAACAGTTAACTCCAACGTTGGATCTTTTGGTTCACAAACCTTAATCCCTGTAGTTACTGTTAATGCTAAAGGACTTGTAACTGCTGTAACAACTGCATCTGTAGGAACTGCACTTACAGTTGCTGGTGACTCTGGTTCAGAAAATATTGATCTTTTAACGGAGACTTTAACAATCTCTGGTGGTACTAACTTAACTTCATCTGCTGCATCTAATACTGTTACAGTTAACCTTGATCCAAACATTTCTTTAACAAGTGTTGTTGCTTCTGGTATTGTAACTGCCACTTCAGGTTTCTCTGGTAATCTAACTGGCAACATCAACTCTTCTGGAGTTTCTACAGTTACTTCATTGAATGCAACTAATATTAATGCTTCTGGTATTGTAACTGCCACTTCAGGTTTCTCTGGTAATCTAACTGGCAACATCAACTCTTCTGGAGTTTCTACAGTTACTTCATTGAATGCAACTAATATTAATGCTTCTGGTATTGTAACTGCCACTTCAGGTTTCTCTGGTAATCTAACTGGCAACATCAACTCTTCTGGAGTTTCTACAGTTACTACATTGAATGCAACCAATATCAATGCATCAGGTATCGTTACTGCCACTTCAGGTTTCTCTGGTAATCTAACTGGCAACATCAACTCTTCTGGAGTTTCTACAGTTACTACATTGAATGCAACCAATATCAATGCATCAGGTATCGTTACTGCCACTTCAGGTTTTG
>Ga0209651_1000151_pt1 | contig 24788 bp, 35 predicted proteins | sample LauGreFBDMM110SN_2_FD_188216 | JGI IMG/M metagenome (GOLD analysis project Ga0209651, IMG submission 188216) | Freshwater lake microbial communities from Lake Michigan, USA - Fa13.BD.MM110.SN (SPAdes) (version 2) | ecosystem: Environmental > Aquatic > Freshwater > Lake | place: Lake Michigan... | reverse complement strand
CCTACAACACCGACCTATCAACCTACAACACAAACAAAACGAACCTGACCAATTTAACTACTACCTACAATAGCGATCTAACGAAATACAATACGAACAAAGCGAGTTTAACGACCTTACAAAATTCCTACAACACCGACTTATCAACCTACAACACAAACAAAACGAACCTGACCAATTTAACTACCGCCTACAACACCGACTTATCAACCTACAACACAAACAAAACGAACCTGACCAATTTAACTACCGCCTACAACACCGACCTATCAACCTACAACACAAACAAGACTTCCCTAACCAATCTAACCAATACCTACAATACCGACTTATCAACCTACAACACAAACAAAACGAACCTGACCAATTTAACCACTACCTACAATAGCGATCTATCAAAGTACAATACAAACAAGGCTAGTTTGACGGCGTTACAAAATGCTTACAGCAACGAACTTGCGACATACAACTCAAACCGGGCTACGCTCTCCAATCTTCAAGTTGGATTTAATATCGACCAAAACACCTACAATCAAATGGCGAGTCAACTCGATCAACAAGAATCGGCTCTGGCTACTCGCACAAGCGAATTAAACGCCTTAACTCAAACCGTAGCACAACAAGAATCGGCTCTCGCTACTCGCACAAGCCAATTAAACGCTTTAACTGAAGCCGTTGACCAACAAGAAGCCGACCTAGCATCTCGTACTGGAACCGTTCAAACCGGAACGGAGATTGTCGCCACTCAAGAATCTGCATTAACATCTCGGCAAAATGATTTAGCCTTACTGCAAGCCGAAGTTCGCAGTATGGAGGAATTACTTGCGTTTGGTCAAAGTCAAATTGAAAAAACTCGAAACGAAATCGCACAATTCGAGGCCGAAAATAATTCTCGGCTTGCCAACATCAATACGCTTTCAACTCAACTCGATCAATTTGAATCTACCAATCAATCCAAGCAAAATATGTTGCAAGCGGAAGCTGACGACCTTGCCCAACAAGAAACTAACATAGCCTTGAAAAAACAAATTCTCAAAGCGATGGAAAGTGAACTTGCCAATTTAGAACAAAACCTTGCAAATAAAAAAGACGCAATCGACAAGGTGGAAAGCAACCTTTCAGCCTTGGAAAAAAGCCTCCCAGAAAGAGAGGCGGAAATTACATTATATGAAGCAAGGATTTCCGGGTATCAAACCGGGCTTCAAACAATGTCAGAGCAGATTTACGCCTCCCAAGCCGAAATAGAGGAACTTGCCTCAAGACAAGCCTCGCTCACAAATAATGTTGACGACCTTCAAGCGCAGTACCTAATTGATTCGACAAAATTTTCCGACCTTCAAAAAGAAGCTACCGATCTTGAATCACAATATAAAAAGGGGGTTACTGATCTTGCGAATGTCAACAATGAACTTGCAACTTTGAGTCAAGACCTTCAAAACGCAAAAGATAGATATGACACGGCACAACAAAACATTGAACTTTCAACTCAAAAACTATCCGATTTAGCTACGCAAATTGCATCCGGGCAGACCAATCTTTCAGGACTCGAATCGGCCATCGGAATGAGCCAAGCCGAACTCTCTGGCCTGCAAAATCAAATTGAGGCAGGGAGGCAGGCGCAGGAACAGCTTTCTAAAAATGTTTCCATGACTCAAAAAGAATATGCCGATATTCAACAAAAAATAGCTGACGCAAATCAAGCTATGTCAACCCTGCAAACGGCTATCGCTACGGCGCAGGCTTCGTATGCCTTGCTTCAACAACAAATTGGGTCAGGAACGGGATCGAGTGGGGGAAGTATCCCCGAGTTTGCTTCAAATCAAATCGTCACTCCGGAATTTTCTGCGACAGCTAAAGAAATTGCTGACGCCCTAGCGGAAGCAGAAAAGGCTTCTACCGATTGGAATAGAATCCTTGCCAATATGCTTGCCTTGTTAAAATCCCTTTTAGCTGGATTCCTTGGTATATGGGGCGCAATAAGCAATCTTGGCCGGAGCCGTGTGAATCCGCCGATCCGCCCAACAACGCCCGGAACGATTTTACCTCCGCCCGGTAGCACGACCTATTTTGCTGGGTTTCCGCCTATCCCGGGTGTGCCTGATTGGGTCAATTATTCGGGCTATGGCCTCGCTCTCCTTGCCTTGCTTCTTATGGGAGCAAAGTTGACAAAGGATGCCGTTGAAAAGAAACAGCCAAAGAAAGCTAAACAGCCAAAGAAAGCTAAACGGACTAAAAAATTAGTTCTTGCAACATAATCAGAAAACAATACAGAGATAAATATATGAACACATTCGGCGAATGGTACAACCCCTTTACATGGTTTGATGGTGATGATACGACCCCAGAAATTTCAACGGGAGGTTCTAGTATTGGTGATACTTCCGATCCTTTTGGTTGGTCCTCTTGGTTTAGTGGCGGTTCTACCGATATTCAGGCCGGAGTCTCTGATTCACAGCTTTCCGATTGGAATACCTACTGGTCCTCCGGTGGCGTAATGGGTGCAGACCTATCCAACCCCGTTTCAACTACGGGCGGTTCATCCTTTGACTTCCTTGGCGGTTTCAATGACTTCCTTTCCGGGATCACCGGGGTAGCTCAAACCGGGCTTGGAATTTGGCAGGGGGTTCAGACAATTATCAATCAGCAGAATCCGACGGATGAATTGGTGCGACTCCCGGGCTCTAATACTCCCGTGGTTAAGCGAGTGACGGGAGGCCAAACTCAATACTATCCGATCACACAGTTGTACCCAAGCCTCACACCCCAAGTTCAGCAAGCACAAAATTCTTGGATTGGACCCGCTTTGATTGCTGGGGTGCTTGGAATTGGGCTTATTTTGATTCTGAAAAAAGACTAAATTTATGCCTTGGAACGGGTGTAAGTTCGAGGGCGACCCTGAAACAGTCACAGAACTTTTAGGTAAAACCGGGGGAACGAAAAGAAAGCTAGAAAGGTATTCGTTCGATCCGAAACTTACTTTCATTTCTGGCGAAGGTTTCGGCACAGAAAGAGATACTAATTTATTTTGGAATAGTGGAACAAATACCGTCCCGTTTCAATATGGTGGTGGCGAGGCAGATATTATACAAAGCACTAATGTCGGTTATGAAGATTGTGGCATTTGCAAACAATGGACGCATCCCGTGGCCGGGGGAGGATGCCCAATTAGCGGTACTTCTGACCCGGCCCCTTTGTATGCAGATATACCCGTTAAGCCATGCGAAACAAAAGTTCTTAATTATTATGGGGAGGATGTGGATGCGGATACCCCAGAAGGTCAAGGGCATATAGACGCTATAACTAAAAATGGGGAGATTGCATTTCGTGTCATTTCCAAAGTTACCAGCCTAGCGTCCTTTGGAATCGCTGGATTTGCCAAAAATGATTATAGAAAAGATTTGGAAGGTGCGAAAAAAAAATTCGATGCGGGTCGATCACAATTTGAAACGGGCTATGCCGAAATGGCTCAAATATCCGGCCCTGCCGTTCAGCTTGGAAGTCAATTAGATGTTTTAAGCGCACAGTTAGCTGATATTGAAAAATCGTTGTTTGATTCCCAAGTCAAAATTGACAATTTTATATCACAGCTTGATACTCTGAATAATACATTAAGTATTCAATCTTCCGCCCTAGAGAGCGCACAAAAAAGTTTGGCAGACGCTAAAACACTTCAAGAGAGAATATATTGGCAAGGCATTGTTTCGCAAACAAGGCGAGATATTTTGAACACTCGTAGAGAAATTTACAATGTCGGTACTGAAAATGTTGCTGAATCAGTTATTTACAATAACCTGGGAACGCAAGGAATGAATGTTTCCAATGAAATACTTTTATTGAAACCCTCCGTTGACACTATCAAACAACAAGCGCAAGCAACCTCGGCCAAGATGGGTTCGGCTCAAGCAAAGATCAATGAGGCGTCCAAAGATGTGAGTACGGCACAAGATACTTTTGGCGACAAAATGGAGATTTCGATAAATCTTGCTCAAGGTGCTGACGGGGCTCAAGGTGTTGCCAACGCACTTCAAGCAATTAACGCCAAGGATTACTACCAAGCCACGGCGGAAGTTCTTAAAGCGGGTACGGGTCAAGCTGGTTATTATCTTCCGATTGGCCCATACAAGCAGTTGATTAACTTGACCATTGACGAAATTTTCCGAACTGCCGGGGCGGGAGGAAACATAGAGAATTTTGTCTATCGCTTTTTAGATGCGTCGATTGCGTTAGGCGCACAACAAAAATTGGCGAACGATGTTGAAGGAGCATTAAATTCTATTCAGTATGGTGGCGAACGAGCAGAAATGGATGCTTGGTTTGGATTGGCAAAGGCAAGCGGAGACGGCATAAAAATTATCGGCCAATGGGCCGAAATTTCCGCACCTTTTACGGGTGGAGTGATCGCCCAACCACTTATCAAACCCGCAACACAAATTGCTTCGGACTCGATTGCGGGACTTTTATCGACTTGCGTTGCTATGGGAAGTCGAGATGCGTTTTTCGGCAAATGTACCCCCGGCTATCGTGACCCACGATCAACTTGTGCAAGAACCGATCCTAACGACCCAACTATACCGACATGGGCGTTGGGTTTAAGAGGCTTGTATGAATCGCTTTTTAATGGTCCAAGGAAAAATTCAATAGAGATTTTCAAAGGTGCGTTTGGGCAACAAGTGACCGAGGTTGATACAGTTGGCATAATAAAAGAGTTAGCTAAACCGGGCGGAGGTCAGCTTTTTGCACAAGCTCCTTCTATGCGTTTCAATCCAGAAGTTTCGCTCCGACCAACAAAACCCACTAATACTCCCGGTATGTATCCACCGTCGGATTATAGCGGGACACTTATTTATCAGCCGGGAGAATGGGATCAAAAGCAAAACATTACCAGCGAGGAGTAATAAAATGCCAAGTTTATCAGAAATAATGTATGGCAAATACATGGAAGATGAGGACGGGTATCGGATAGATGCTGGCGATGGGGGTGGATTGGTAGGAAGGCTTAATGAACAAGCAAAACAACAAATAACCGTACCAACGGAAGAACTTTGGCAAAGATATATAGAATGGGAGGAGGGCGCACCTAGCGAGCCAGTAAAATACGGAGGACCCCCACTATCCGAACAATGTGCGGGACTAGGTTATGGAGGACCTTATGTCGAAGGTTATAATGAATATATTGGGTACAGCGAGGTTAAGGATTGTAGCGAACCGGGTTGTTTTGGAGACTGGAGACATACAAGTTGGACTGGCGAAAAAGTTTGCAGTAAAAAACCGAAATGGAGTGGTGGGCGTTGCGCCCAAATCGAAAAAGTAAATGCAGAAATAGCTAGTTTGAGAAAAAGTTTCTACGAGGGAACACTTAAACCGTTTTACGCAGATGTGGCTAATGCGGGTGGATACACTCAATATGCTTACAACCCGTTTCCTCTTGCTAATGAAAAAGCAGAGAAAGCACTTGAAGAAGGGGCAGAGGTTGGATGGTGGCAAGAGCCGGATACGAGTGGGATCAAAGATTCGTGTCAATTTATCATGCAAGGCATAATTAAAAGATTATTGGAGACATCCTATATCGCCGGTTATCTTGCAGTTGCTCCGATGGTGATAAAAGATATAGCCGATACTTATTCCTTTTACGCACAACGGTTTATTGACACCTTCAAGCCATACAATCCGCCTCCTCCTCCACCTCCCGACGATGGGGTTTCCTAAAATGAACGATGATTTATCTTTAATTTACGGTCGATACTTTGAAGAACTTTTCAGGTCGTTTAGTGACATACAAAATAATTTTAGGGACGATAATTTTTCCAATGACAGCTTTTTCCCGTCCGAAGTAACTGATTTTTTTGAATCTTTGACTCTCCCGGGACTCGAACCTCAACCACAACCGCAACCCGAACCAATGCCCGGATATGGCTATGGCTACGATTATGGCTATGGTTACGGCTACTATGGAGGTGGTGAAGTTGTCGTCGAAACGAAGCCTCGAATTTGCACAAAGGATATGTTTCGATGCCCGGACGGTTCACTTGTCAGTCGTGATGAGAATTGCAATTTTCGGCCATGCCCACAACCGCAACCACAACCGCAAGAGTCTTATGGCTACGGTGGCGAGGAAGTTGTTGTTTCCACGCCAGTAGTATCCGAGCCTAGACCGACCTCAATCGTACTTGAAATCAATCCTAAAGATGCAAGTGTAAGTTCGTCTCCAAGATACTTTCAAATGATTGTGCTAAAAGAGCAGTTTCCGCAGATTTATTTTGAATGGAACAAGTTGCCCATTAAGAAAGTCGGCCTGAACCCTAATAATACTCGCAATCAAATTTATACAATGGATTTTAGCCCGGATGTGGCATCCCTTGTTTATATCATTCAACAAATGATTAACGAGTCTCCTTTCATTCCCTACACCGCCGAAGTTGCATATTTGTAAGGGTTGACTTTTTTCGATCTGATATTACAAGAGTAAGTTATGGCCGAAGAAACCGTACTAACCAACGACCCCACCAAGGAAATCACCTTTAGCCTCGGCTCTAATGGAACGGCGTTCACCATCGGCCTAGTTGCCGGGGCCATCGCTGGGGTCGTTGCCGTAATCGCCATTCTCAATTACGCCAAAAAATAGTTCTTCAAAATGAATCCGTGGCCTGCCGACGACACGGCTTACATGAAGTTGATTTACAAACTTCCTACTCCAAAATACCCAAACGGCTTTCATCTTTTAGCGAGTAAAATTCATCCCGTAGGGGATTTTGACACCAACACGGCTCGTCTCCCGGATGAACCTTTAAGAATCTATAAAACGGCGCATGGCTACCGGGTTTTCTTTACCGGGCGATACAATCCTGAACTCAATTCGATGTGTGATGAGTTGCTTGGAATGGGTGGCGATCCCAAATACTCCAAGTTTGTTAAAATGCGGGGTTATTATGGGTGTCGAGTTGATCCTAAAACCCAATCTGATTCTGACGGGTTTGCAGTGACTCGCTTTCTATCCGAAACTGCCCCCGGCCTTCCGGAGTGGAGTGATTTTGTCCAAACCCACGACCGCATGACCAATGCCTTCGATCTTTCGGCGATTCTTTTGTGAATAGTTGTTGACTTTTATTATACCTAGAACGACATATCCATCCATGAACCCATTATCAGCTTGTTGCTCCTCATGTGCCGACGAAAATGAAGATAGTTTTTTACCTATGGGAAATTTTGTCCCCGGTTCCCCGGGTTATTCGCAAACTTACTCAATGCCCGAATTTAAGCCGATGGGCATGGCTGGACCTTTGATGGGTCAGAATGTTTCTCGCCCCTATCCCGGAGCCCCGGGTCCGGTGTTTGCCGACCAAGGCAATCCGAACTTTCCCCGTAGCAACGGAAACGCCAATCCTTTTTACCAACTTTCAAAAGTAATGCCCGCCGTTAATCCGCTTGGGCGTCAGGTCCAAACCGGGTTCCCGGATCGCTTTAATCCGGTTGGTTCTTACGCCACGACCGGGAATCCTAACATCTTTAATCCCGCCGGAGCAGGGTTTCAGCCGATGGGAGCCTATGCCACGACCGGGAATCCCAACATCTTTAATCCCGCCGGGGCTGGATTTCAGCCTATGGGGGCCTACCCTTCTTGCTCGAATCCAATGGGAATCACCCCGGTAGGCGAAAATATGCCTGCTCAAATTGGACACCCGGCTCGCATGGGGCAAGGAATTGGCGGAGAGGTTCAGTCGCTTGGATTCATGGTTTAATTCAATACTATAAAACTAACATGATATGCCATTCCCAATTTTTAACTATATAGACGAGATTCATCCAATGGGGAATCTTTACATTACAAACGCTCGTGTGCGCTGTAAAGATGGAACTTTTGATTTGAATAATCAGAAAAAAGACCCGTGTATAGGTCATGGTGGTATGGAGTGTTGGCCCCATCCGACAAAATGTTGGAATGGTACAATAGTAAGAGAACTCGGGCCACGGTGTAAGCAGGAGCCTTGCTCTGATTGCTGGCCGACCTATAAATCTGGTAATTGCAGTTACAAATTAAGGGGTACATAATATGCCATTTAATCTTTTTGAATATCATGACATGGTGCGCCCAATGGGGGTTTCTCAAGTTAAACCGCCTAGCACTCAAAAATGTCCAAAAGACACAAAGAAATGCCCCGGAGGATTCATCGTTTCTAGGACGGGCGCAAAATGTACATTTCCCGCTTGCCCTTCGTGCGCTCCTACCTATACCTCTAAATCCGAGAAAGGTTTTACCTGTACTTACGATAGAATCTAAAGGAGTAAATATATGATTGATTGGCTTACGCAGAATTGGCAAACCCTTACCGCCGGAGTCGGGGCCGTGGTAATACTCGCTCGAATTGCGGTAAAATTGACCCCCACCCCTGCCGACGACACGATCCTCGCTAAAGTCGTGGATGCGTTGAAGGCGATTGGCCTGAAACTGTAAATGTCCTTGCGGGACGATCTTTCCCGCCTCCTCGAATCAAATAGCGTCACCGAAATCACCAAGGAGCTTTCTGTACTTTGTTCGCAGAAAGCGAACTTGGCGATGGAGCAGGGTGACGACATCTACGCCGAACGGCTAGAGGATTGTTCAAACGCACTTTGGCAAATTGACTTTGGAATATGAGTGTCGTCACGCAAAACACCTACAATCAGAAACAGCCTCCTTCCTTGAAACCTACCGACATTCCCGGACGCATCGTGACCTACGCCGAAGCGACCGAAATGTGTCACAAAATGGATTTATATTTTATGCGAAAACGGCATGGGTGGGTTACTGGCAGAAACGCCTTTATGATGAACTCAAAGAAATCCCTTGACAAAAAATCTGTTTCCAAAGACAGAGGTTGAAAGTGAAACAACTGCTCTTGGAAAATCCTCGCCGTCGTCGGCGTATCCGTAGGAATGGCGGAACCGAAATCTTCGGTCGACGCACTCCGGTTTCGCCACTTTATCCCAACGGACATTATGGCTCGGAGTTCGAGAATCTTTTCACAAACAAAAAGAAGCGTCGGTCCCGCAAGGGGCGCAAGCGCACAAAACGCAAAACTTCAACCAAACGCCGATCCAGACGCACCGGGGCGAAACGGAATCGGAAAAACACAACCCGCCGTTACAAACGGCAAACCCCCCGGACAAAACGGAGAACATACATGAAAATCAGAAAAAATCGTAGTCGTCGTGGAATGGCCGGAGTCAAAGGATTCGCAAGCCAATTCACCAAGCGGGAAAACCTTTCTTTGGCCGGAGGCGTTCTTATCGCCCCTATCGCCACGGGCTTTGTCCGTCGGACGATCACTCTACCCACCCTCGGCTCGGCGAATGTTAGCAACGCTATTTATAGCCTGCTCATCCCCGGACTCGGTGCGCTCTTAACCCGCCGATTCAGCCCCGCCTTGGCGAATGGCATGATTATCGGTGGTATCGCAAACGCAGTTTCCGGACTCATCCCGCAGATCACCGGGCAGACCGCAACCGCCCAGCGTTATCTCGGTGAGTACCTCGATCCCCGCCGTGGCATGGGTGCGTACATCGCTCCCCGGCAGAACGCTATGATGGGTCCATCGGTTCCCAACGCTTTCAATGCGTGGGCGAAATAATTAACTAACCAAGACAAGGAGATTACGAACATGGCCGAAACAAATAGTCAACAGATTGTTGGCAAACTGCAATCCCGCTACGGCACTTATGCCCGTGGACAGTTGCAGAGCCAACGGAAACAATTCTGGTCCTACATCCCCTACCTCAATTCGTCGAATGTAGCGCAGAACACCTACACATTCTTCGGGTCGGCTTTGGGCGACCAACAAACCCCTAACTTGCAGAGGACGAACATCCCCGTTCAGGGATCGTTTGGAACTTCGGCGTTTTTGCTGAAATCCATTCAATGTTCCTTCTACATCCCTTCAAACGCAACCTTCGGCGTCGATTATGCTAACGCAACGACGACCTACGCAACCGACGCCACTTCGGGTTTATGGCCTGATTTGGTTTCCGGTTTTGCTCAAGCGGGCATCTTGCAGTTTAGTGTTGGTGCGAAAAACTTCGTCACCATCCCTAAACCTTTCTTGTATGCACCGCCCGCCGACGGTCGCTCTGACTTGACAGCGGTTCGGCTTGCTACTACCGCCACTCCGACTTACTCGGTTGGCGCACCCGAAGCCGAACTCCATCGTTTGTCGGAAGAACAGTATTTGGTTGACCCGGAACTCTACATTGACTTCCAAGAAAACTTCCGGGTTCAGATCACCTACCCTGCCGGGATTGTCCCGCAGATCGGGACGACATCGCTCCCCGCCACCTCTGGAAACCTCTATATTGGGGTTATCCTTGACGGCGTTGAGTTCCGCCCCGTCCAGTAATTCACAACACCAAGGAGAACACTACAATGGCAACAGAATCCCAACAGATCACGCAAATGATCGCTTCCCGATACGGGACAGCGAACTACGGAAACCTCCAAGTCCTAAAATGGCAGTATTATGATTATGTCAGAATGACGCCATCGACGGGCATCGTTTCCCAAAAACTTAACTTCTTTAGCATCCCGCAGGGTTCGCTCGATCCAAACTCCGGGGTAGCAAAGACCCTCGAAGAAACCAATTTGGATCGGAACGGTCAGCTAACATACGATTATGTTATCACCGGAATCCGCACCCACTTGTATGTTCTTCCGAAGGCTCGGCAGAATACCGTTGGAACCGTTAGCTCCTCCACAACCTTCACAGTTGGCGGAGTAAATGCTTCCGGTGGTACTGGAACGGGTTCGCTCGGTCATGCGGGCGGAACGATGAACTTCCTCGAACAGTTATCTGGTCGTGGAAACCTTGTCGTTAACTTTGGTCAGAAACGCTACTTCGAGATCAATCAGCCGTTCAAAAAGTGTCCGATTGGTGCGGGCGTAACGATCAATTCTTACGGTGGTGGAACACCCAACGCCGTAGGAACTCATACGAACTACTGGTATTCCCAGAGTTCCGATACCCGTGATAGGTATATGGTAACGCCTCCGCTATTCGTGGAGCGTGATTCGATTATCGACGCCTCGATCAGCTTCGTGGATACCGATTATAGCTCGGCGAACTACACACTCCCCAACCTCAACAGCGTAAGCGGTTCGTTTGCGTTCGTGAATGTTGGATTGTGCTTCGACGGCTTCGCCATCGTACCCACACAGTAATAGGCAACGAAAAAATGCGTCACCCCCTTCCGGCTCCCTTACTGGCCGGGAGGGGGTTGACCAATTAAGGAGAAAATTTTATGGCAGAATCAGTAGTTTCGAGCAGGGAAGTTCTTCCCTTCATCTATACGGTGGACATCTCGCTTGGATTGACAGCAACCGGGACCAAGACTCTTGTGCTTGGTTCGGATTCTGAATTTGAACTTTACGGCTTTGAAGCCCGGACTAGCGCAGACAATTCGACTCAAGCAAGCGCAGTTCTAACAAATTCTGCTGGATCAAATACAGTAGTGAACAATGTCATTCAAGCCCCGGACAACTTTAAGATTTTAATTAAGGACATCTCGACGGGTCGTGACTTGTTCACCTCCTCCTTGACTCGTTCCTTGGTTTGCGGAAATACCTCCAACTGCTTCGTGCCAGAAGGTTATCGGATTCGGTGGCCCCGGCAGAATCAATTACAATTCGACTTCACTTGCTTGTACTCGACATTCCCCACAAGTATGACGGCCCTCGACATTACTTTCGCTTTACGAGGATATAAAATCTTCGGTCGGATGGCGTAAGTTAGTAAGGAGAGAAGCGTATGAGCTTCACCCTTACTTTTGGGCAGGAAGGTAATTGTGCGACGGCACAAGTTGTATGGTCCGTTGACGGTAAAACATACAACTTTCGTTCGGACAATAATTTTGTATCGTGGATTTCCACAATCTTTACCGTAGCCGATTATCTTTCGAGTTCCGGTGGAAACACCAATCCTCTCGTTCTACCCAATAATACCAACGCTAACGGTTGGTCGCTAAACACGCTCGATAACGGCGGTACGGGTGGGTCGATTACGATGATCGGAAGTGCCGGGCGTGCTGGTGGTAATATAATCACTTCGGGTGGCGATGGCCCGGGAGGTTCAATCAATACATCCAACAACGGCGGTAACATATCTACAAACGGAGTTGCAAATTATTCTGGCGGTAACATCAACACTTCGGCTAGTGGCGATGCTGGTGGTGGATTTATCGACACCTCGGCAGACTCGGCGGGCGGTGGTTATATCAGTACTTCCAACGGTGGCGGTAGCATAGACACAACTGGAACCGGGTCGATTGGATTTGGAACTTCTGGAATCCGAACGACGCTTGCTGGATCGGCAAGTGAAGATCGAACAATCACTATGCCTGACATATCAGGTACGATGGCGGTTATACTTGTTGGGTCGGATACTATTGACTTTCCTAACATCCCTGCAAACTCAACCGCAACCCAAGATGTCACTATTGTCGGGGTGATTGCCGGTGATGCAGTTTTGGTTACTTGTACGGATGTAAGAATTGGGGCCGACCAACTGGTTGTTTTTACCGGGTTTGTAGCTTCAACGCCGGACACCGTGACTGTTCTAGCAAGTAATACGAGTGGGGCGGGTATCAATCTACCAAGTTTAAGTTTCAAAATAATAGTTTTTAAGGGTTTCTAAAATGAGGGTTCTTTTCTTGGCCCTTCTTTTGGCGGGTTGCTCGCCAAAAACGGAAACGGTTGACGAACCGACAAAATTTCCCAACACTCCGACCATGCAATCCGCCCATGATGCTATGAAAGGGAAACTCTAAATGGAAGGCGATCTCCTCCTCGCAGGCGTCGCCTCCGCCCTGATGCGGAACGCCAAGCCCGCCACCGGGTCTTTGACATCTCCAATGGTGACTCCCCCGGCAACGGCCTCCGGCCCGGTAACGGCACAATTTTCTTCCGAGCAGATTGACCAACTTGCGGGCGCACTTGTTCAAGGGTTTTCAAACTTGCAAGCCCCGGAAATCAATGTGCCTCCGGCTCAAGTTCAATTCCCGTCTAACCTACAACTTTCTTTTTCGGACGCCGAACTTGCTAGGATCGCAACGGCGATTGCCGGATCGAGCCAAACATCACGGTTAATTGAAACCCGGGTAATGACCTTGGATTTCGACGGGTCGGCTTTGACGAACGCTGTATTCCCAACCTTGCAAAGAATGTCGGCCTATGAATTTGACCAAGATTATTATTTGGTCGCCTCGACTCTTTCGTGTTCCATTGTCAATACCAGTACCCAAGTTGCCGGGTTTTTCCTCGCCCGGGACCTTGGAACGACCATTAACATTAACCAGACTTCCGAAAGTCAAACCGCAAGCGATGTTTTCATTTCACAGTTGACTCATCAAAATTCAACGATAACGACCATCGCCCCTCTTTCCCGGACAAACACGATTGCCTTTGGTGGAGATACCCAATTCATTCGGGTGCAGGCCGGAACACGACTTGCTTTATACGCTTGCGGTGCGAATGTCCCCAACAATCTTTATACCGCCGTTGCCAATCTTCATGTGACGCCTACCAATCCGTGACATGGCGAAGATTCAGAGCCCGTCCGGTGAAACTGAATTTTTTCAGACAACCGAACTTCAACAAGCATTTGAAAAAGAGCTAAAGACCGGGGAGAAGGTTTCGATTGCCCCGGGGGTAAAGGAGGCATCGTTTTTAAGGGAGGCCCCGGTTCGTTCGGAATACCTTCAAGCGTATCAGGATTGGAAGGACAAACTTTACAATCCAATAGACCCTCCACAGCCTCCGGTTTTTAATGTGAGGTGTACGGCAGTAGTAAGGCCCTTTCAATTGGTAATTAACGAGGCATATACCAATACAGTTGCATATTCAAGTATGCCGGAACTTGATTTCGTAACTACATTAGATACAAGTCAGGGATTTTTTAATGTTCCACAATGTAACGCAACTTTTTTAAGCACTTTTAACGGAACGGAATGGGAATGGTTATCAAACCCGCTACCTTTTAGTCAAACTACAAATCGTAGTAACGCCTCGCAAGCTCAAATTATTGTGTCGGATTACTATACATTACAAGCCTTTGCAAGAATTGAACCCGTAATCCCCAATACTGGACAAATCAATTTTAGTGGTTTTGCGCCTAATGGGATCACTTTTACTGCCGGTCCGTCGGGTGGCGGTGTGAGCTATGCTACCGGGCCGTTTTCATGTAACAATTTGCCCTCCGGAGAATATGAGATTTTCAATGTAGTGGCCGATTTGTTTGTGCCTGCATACACGGCAACGCCATACCCATACAGCTTAAGTAATTGCTCCTACACCTTATTCAATTACCGCTTTACAAACCTCTACCCCTGAATACATATTAACTATGAGCTTCGACAAGTTTATTCAAACCCGGACGATTGCGAAAACCCAGCAACTTCCGGGAGTTAACATTAATACATTTCCAAGTTATGCGTTGAGTTCGTTTATAGACTTTGAAACGGATGGCTTTTTGGTTGGGATTCACTTCATGGTTTCTCACGCAAGCGATGGGCTGGCAGTAGATAGTTGCAATAGGACCAGACCAAACGGTGCGATTGTTGCCAAAGTTTCGGGCGATGTATTGTCAATACCTGCCGGGGGCAACATTACCAATTATAGCGGGGCGCAAATCCTAATCAGTCACTTGGATTTTCCGGCAAATTCGGGAACAACTACTGATACGAACCCCGGGGGAAGGCAAACAACCATCGCTTACGACGCCGATTCAAAGCGGATTCCGATTCGGTCAAATGATCGGCTAGGGGTATATTTATGTGCAAATTCCAACGACGAAAATGTAAATTTCGCCTATACTCTTACGGCCTATTTTGTGCGCTCCTAGTCGGTTGTAGTACGCCTTCGGGCAACTATAACTTGGGCAAGGCCGACGCTCAAATTGGGGGTTTGATTGCTGACTATCCCGGGATCAGGAAAGAACTTGAGCAGATTCGGGCGAATGTCCGGCAGGCCGAAACTTCCCTGCGGGAGAAAGAGGTGATAATCGCCACCCTTTCAAAATCGGTCGCTAAAGAGGAAGAAAAGGCTCAATCTCGATTGATAACGATTTGGAAATTGACTTCGGCCTTGGTAGGAATACTTCTGGTAGTCGGACTATTTTTAGCATGGAAACTCAAGTAGCAACGCATACCCCGACCGACATCGGAAGGACCGTCCTATCTCTAGGGGCGATCCTAGCGGTCGTTTTTGCGTTATGGCAGATGCAAAATAGCGTCCGGGAGGAGCTTCGCCCGGAACTTTATGAACTTCGCCGGGATGTTAAAAATATAGAAGAAAAGGTGAATGTGCTTATCGGTCAACAAGATGCCTTGGCGAGAAGATTAGGGCCGGGAAAATGAACAAGGACGATCTTACAATGGACCGAATTTTGATTTCCGCATTGATCGGGGCGGTGATCGGGGTCGTGGCATTACTAGCAAATCATCATATTCCTAAAGCCCTTAACGGGGGGGACAAGTAATGGCCGAGCGTCGTGCGGGAGTAGATCGGCCAGTAAAAACGGGCCTTTACAAATCGCCTTATGAGCCCGGTGGGGGGATTGAGCAAGAGGTGTCATATATCGCCGATGAAATTGTTATCAAATATAAGGACACCGCAACGGCGAGTCAGATAGCCTCTTTTGAAAATGCTCAAGGGTTGGACAAGATTGAAAATTCTGTCGGCTCCGGATTTATTTTATATCTCACACCAACCGACCCGATTCAAATGGTGGCACAATTCAAAGATAATCCAATCATCGAGTTTATTGAGCCGAACCTTACAAGGAGAATTTCAGGTGGCCCAACCTCGGAAGTCGAAAGAACATTGACCGGGACAAGCAACATTCAAACGGGCGCATTGGTAGGGATCGCCGTAGTCTTGGGACTGTTCCTACTTTTGAGGAAATAATATGGCCCGCAAATCTAAAAGAGGTGGTTCTAAAAAAGTTTCTTCCTATACTCGGGAAGTGAGCAGTTATGCGAGCAAGGCACTTTCCGGGATAGGAACGGCGCAAGTGATGGCGTTCCTCCCTTGGATTGCGGGCGGAATCGTTCTCTTTTTGGCGTATCGCAAACTAGCAGGCGGTGAAGCCGGATTCGATTTGACGGGTGGGGGTGTCGTCCCGCTTCCTACCGGGTTGCCTTACCCGGACTATGTTTATGCTGACATCGCAGATCGTCAGTTTAATAGTATGAATATGTGGGGGACGGATACTGACAGCCTCTTTTCAGCGGTTCAGAATTTGAGCCCGAATGAGCTAATCGCCGTGGCCTCGAAGTTTGGAAAACGGGCCTCGACGGTTAGCTTGTTCCCCGGGACGCAACAATCAATTTCCTTCCCACGCTCGATTACGGAATGGTACGATTCGGAACTTTCCGGGGCCGACCGAACTCGCATGAAGCAGATTTGGGCCGGGACCGGGTTGTATTAAGATTATGAAACATAAAACTCGCAAGAAAAGAATCGTTCGCCGGAATCGTGGCCTCCTTCCAAGGCAACAAAAAATGTTGGATTTTCTACAAAGATTTTATCCGCAGTATTCAGAATTGGCGAGAGATTCTACAACAAAAAAAGATACCCTCCGGTTGGCTAGGTTGAAACTGATTAAGGTTCGCTCGTTTAAGAGGACCGGAACTTATAGGGGCAAACCATTTAGCATGACGATTATGGAAGCCCGGGCTATGGCCCCCAAGGGCGGGCAACTTTCATCACCCGCATTGGGGTTGGCTAGGAATCCGTATCTCTCCCGGGATGTTAATTACGACATGGGTTATGCAGGCAAAGTCGTTATTCCAAAAGGAACCCGAGTAGATCGTGCAACCAATCTTCCAACAACTGATACGGGTCGAGAGAGGTATTGGGCTAGAGGATGGCGAGGGATGAAAGAGCGTGAAAAATCTTGGGCTAGAAATTATGGGTATTTGATCGAATCGGAAGATGTGGTTTCAAAAAGACCTCTCCGGGGGAATCGCAGATATAAAGGTGACGCTCGCAGACAACGGGAAGCTGATGAGTTTTACAAAAAGGACATGGGGCCGGGAGGAGACTTAAATCAATGGGCAACGAAGCAAGAATTAGCAGAATGGCTTAATGCTGGTTATCCAGAAAGATACGCAATTCAAGATCGTGTGTGGAATCGTGTTCAGAAAGAACGAATTATGCGGGCAAAGAAGGCAGGCAGAATCTCTAACCGTACTGCTCGTGCTATGCTGAACGCTGGATTGCCTTTGAGTCGGAGCGAGTTGCGGGGGAATCCGGGTCTTTTTATTCCGGAGGTCGGCGAAAGATTTGTTGAAAGCTATGGAGGGCCGTTTGTTGTAACTCAAGTAAGAAACACCAGATTGTCGGGCGATCCAATTATCCGTGTAAAATATGAAAATGGCGATATAGACGAAGATTATGCGTCCGAAATACAATCATGGTTCAAGCACGGAAGAATATAAAAATATGAAAAGACGAAAAACAAGATGTTGGAAAGGCTATAAGCCCGTGAAGGGGAAGCGTCCGTATTCAAAGGGCAGTTGCCGGAAAGTGCGGAGGAATAAAATGAGGGGAACAAAAATACGGGTCCGTGTAAGTCGCCCCTCCTACGGCAAACCTTTTTATGGTGATATAATTTCGGTTTATCGCCGTACTCCCGGGAAAGTGCATGATGAAGGAGTTTATTCATCGCATCATGGCAGGGTGGATAAAGGATATTTGATTCAAAGGTCGCCCAATTCGGGGGCGACATGGTACACAAAAGAAGATTTTCGATTGGCTAAACGCCGGGGCCTACGGAGGAATAGCATTGAAACCCCTGAACGAAGTTCTTGGGTTGGATTGCAGATTCTAACCCCGGCACAAGTTTTGAAAGAGTTTTATTCGTCAAGAAAAAGCATATCCGATGAAAGCGAGCCGATGTTGTTTTTCCGAACTGGAACATCCGAAAGCACAAAAACAATAGCGTCGCTTGCTAGAAAGATAGGTCGCTATAACAATTTTAATGGCAGGAAAATTGCGCCCTTCATAGAAAAACTTGGGCGTGTGCATCCACATATTGCCGTGATTCTAGGTAGGGAATACTCGCCCGTTTTATACTTGGACAACATCGACGAAGAATTGGGCATGAGGATTGTTCGTGGCGCAAAAAAACACTTCAAAGCTGATGAAGCCAGCTATGATCCACTTCGGAGACGGGTCAGATTGTGGTGGGACTAGCATGGACTCCTACGAAATGCGTGAGCTTGCCATGTTCCGCAAGCAAATGGAAGAAGTTGAAAAACTTCCACTCGCCGAACGAAAAGAAAATGCGATGGAATGGTTCAATGATCTTATGAACGATCAAAAACTAATCGCCGAGCGTGTCGGTTGGTTGCTCAACGGTAGCTACGGGAAAGGCTCATTCGATTCCGCTTGCCGGGTTCTTGCCTCGCCCCGGATGAATCAGGTCGCTTGGTGCGCTATCACGATTGCAAACCTTGAGTGGAGATGCCCGGCTAAAATGGCGATTGAATCGTGGAAGAAACTCCCGGTTGAAACTCGTTACCAAGTGAACGAAGCAATCCGGCGTGAAATCGCCGATGCCAAGGCGGAAGGGTATTGTGGGGAGATTAAGAAGAACGGCGGGAAAACCTATGAATACTATATCAATCTCGACGAGCGTGGAGAGTTTAGTGCCGATGTAAGGGACCCAAGCGGAAAAACAGTTTTCGAATTTGGCGAAGGTATTTTTGAAGATGGCTTTATGCGGAATAAGAATGACATTTCCGGGCTAGAAGATTATTTGAAATCTATGAAAATTATCAAATCTTCTGATCGGCTTGTGAAAGGAAATTGAATTTATGATGCAAATGAGTGATTCGGTTAGAAGGAAATTAAGTTCGAGGATTCTTATGGCGCATAACGCCTTTGTAGAAATTGCGGACTATGCCGATGAGAAGGGGCTTAAAAGTATTTTAGACAAAGCGGAAACAAACGCCGAAAGGCTTTTGGGGGTCGCTCGGTATCTTGAGGCATTAGGTACGGGATATTACGGCGGATTAAAGCTAATGAAGAATCCTAGAGTTTATGCCGGAAAATTATATCCAAAAATTGAACTTGCGATTGACGGTAATTATGTGGGAACAACGGCACAGTATCCATCCCTAAAGTCGGCATTAGAAAATTTGAAAGAAGAATTTCCTATGAAAAAAGGAAAATATCTTGTCGCTTATTATCCCGGTCGCCCCGGGATGAGGCGAATTAAACTGAAATACTAAATGTCATGGCTAACGGACCCATCACCCCGGCGACTGAAATGCGGGACCCGGCAACGGTGTTGCTATGGTCGGTAGGTCGGGCCGTCGAAATTTGGGCCGGGATTCGGATTGCCGGACAGAATGATCGGCCCGTAATGCGGGCGGTTGCCGGGTCGGTGGCGGTGCAGGCCGGGATTTGGTTATGGTCGAAAATGGGGGACAATATGAACAAGGCACTTCCTTCCATCGAGGCGGTCCAACAAAATAAAATCGTGGATATGTTTTTGTCGTACCTCATGCGGGCCGGGATCATGGCAGGCGGAATGTATGTCGCCGGGTTCCGAAAAGATGTGATCCGGGACGGGTTGGCGGGTGCGTTCGTGACAGAGGTAACAGTTATTGCTATGAATGGTAACGCACCATGAAGAATGTCATTATCACCAAAGGGACAAGAGATTCGTTCGAGCTTTTTCTTATCGGTTTATTTATGATTTTTATGATTGGCATTGGTATAATTTATGGCAGATGAACTAGCCGATGTACTCGAGCGTGAAATTGGAGTTACCGAAGAACCCCCCGGTTCAAACGACGGCCTTCGGGTGCGAGAATATCTGCGTTCAGCCGGAATCCTCGACCCGGAACCTTGGTGTGCCTCCTTTGTGCATTGGGGTTGTTTGCAGATCGGAAAAGAAGGGTTTGGTGCATGGACGCCAAGTTGGTGCAAAACCATCCTTGAAATCGACGACCCCGAGAGGAGTGCTTGGGGTTTGGTGTACTACCCAAAACTCGGTCGGTTCGGACATATATTCGTAGTTACTAAAGTTTGCGGAAATGGAATGATCGAAACCGTTGAAGGAAATACAAACAACGACGGGTCCCGGGAGGGAACGGGGGTATTCAGGCGTTTCCGCCAAGCGCAAGCGCATCGATACTTTAAGCATCGGTGAAACTTTTGCTATCGCTGGTTTTTCCTTCCGGGTGGAAAGTAAGTTACCTCCCACGATCAAAAAGGCGAGGGCTTCCCATTATGATTCAGCCCCCCGGGGCGAAAAGGGAAGGAATTATCCAGACCTCGCCTACATCGTCGGACTCCTTGGAAGAAAAAATCAAAAATGCGAAAAAAGCCGAAGTGATCGAAGTGAAAACCGAAATCGTCCCTTAATTCAAGAAGATTTATTGTGAAGGATTACTGTTATCGAAAAGTTAAAAAACAGTATAAAGTTTTCCCGTCGGCCTACGCCTCGGGCGCAATCGTACAATGCCGGAGGCGATTGGGCAAAAATTCTCGTTTCAGTTTGGAGAAAAAATACGGGCTCCACGGTTGGTTCATGCGGGGAGGCGGGAAAGGGTGGGTCGATTGCAAAACTGGAAAACCTTGCGGAAGGAAAAAGGGTGAAAAAAGGAAATACCCGGCGTGTCGTCCAACGCTTGCGATGTGCAATTCGGCCATGAAGAAAAAGAGGGGGCGAAAGAGAATTTCGTGGATCAGGAAGAATCCTAACTTTCCTAGCCACTATAAGTCAGCCGACGATTTTCAAGACTATTGGATTTCAAAAGGCGTGGACAATGGGGTGAACATATATGGGGGAGGAAAATACCTAAAACCTAACAGAATTGTAATCGTAAAGTCAGGTAGGGGCATGGGACTCGGAACAAAATTTATGGAAGATTTGATTCGATTTGCAGATTCAAAAAAACTTCAAATAAGATTAAGTCCTTCGAGTGAGTACGGGGCTTCATCAGTTGCAAGACTAAAGGATTTTTACAAGAGATTTGGTTTTGTTGAAAATGCCGGACGAAATAAAGATTTTTCGATTTCCGACACTATGTACCGTCCAGCAAGAAATTTGATTCAAGAAAATCCCCGCCCACCGAAAGCCGTTTCCCGGGTAGCGTGTCGAGGCTTGGCGAAACGCCGTAAGTATAAGCGAGGGGGAACGGCGGTCGGTGTTGCCCGAGCCCGGGACCTATGCAATCGGGTGAATGTTTCTATGCGAACCGTAAAGAGGATGTCGTCTTACTTCGCTCGACATCGTGCAAGCCGGGCAGAAAATCGGCGTCGGATTGTTGACCCCGTTTCTCCGGCCCGGATCGCCGATGAACTTTGGGGCGGGACGCCGGGGTATCGGTGGGTGAAGAAGGTTTTGGGTTAGGCAATACAAATACATTCCTTCGCCTCTTGAAGTTTCCTTAAAATTCGAGGACTCTGACGAAGTTTTCGCAACGCTCTATTCCGTAACATATTGTAATTGTGTGAGCTTTTTCCAAGTTCCTTTCCGGCCTCTTGGCAAGTTTTTCCATTCAAAAATGTTTCACGAATATACGACGCTTGTTTAGGAGTGAGTTCGGACAAGGTTTCGTCAATTAGTTTCCGGGCATCGTCAAAGTTTGGTTTCATGGTGTCATGCAAAACCGGAGTGTTTGCACCAATAAGGGCAATATCGACCTCTTTCGTTTGCTCCACGGTGACTGACTTATCCAATCCCTTGAAATCTTCCGGCCATATCGACAAAACATCCAAGTATTCACCCGCCTTGGCGAGTGCCTTTTGAATCCGGTCGATATTAAAAGGGGAGGGTTTGCTCCGAAGGTTAAGAGCATAACCTATCGTATGTTTGCTTACCCCCGACCTTTTTGCTAGTTCCGTTTGCGTCCAACCGAGTTTTTTTAGGGCGTTGTATAGATCGCCCTGCTTGAATTTCGTTACCGCCGTTACTTTCATGTTTTGGTTCCGCCTTTCTTTTCATTGTTATTCCTTGTGTGTCGCCGTCATTAAGAGTTTCAATACACCCCACCTTGGACCGTACCCGGGCGCAAACTGATTCCTCGACCGAGCCGTTCGCAAATAAAATTTTCTGTACGGAATGGCTTCCCCCGGCCCTACGAACTCGCCCAATAGTCTGAATCAGGTCAATAGCCGACCAAGAAGGGGAGATCAGGGAAAGCCTTTGACGGGCTCCATGAAGCGAAATACCCACTCCGCCCGCAGATATGTTTAGAACGACCGCCGGGATGCGGTCAGCCCTAAAGACCTTCATTATCCGGTTACGCTCGTTTTGGGGGGTATCTCCGGTGATTACGGGGCATTTAAGAGCCTCCTTCAACGCCTCCACAGTCTCATTGAAGCAAACGAAGATAGCGACCGAATTATCTTGTTCGATAGCGTCTTTCGCAAGTGACACCATAGAAGGCACTTTCAGAAGTTCTACACGCCGACGGGCTCCAAGAACTTCTGTAAGTACCGTCTTATGATAGTTTTCCGTTTGTTCTTGCACTTTTTCTAGTCTTTTCTGTAAAGATTCATAGATTTTGTCGGCCCCGGAAGCCTCAATTACCTCCGCCGTGATAAGAGTCGTCGGGAAGTCTTTCCCAAGATCGTCGGCCCGGATACGAACGCCCCGGGCAGGGAAGATGGAAGATCGGATTCTTTTCATGGAATTTTCGCCCCCGGTGAAATGCCAACGATTATTTGAATCCTTCCAACAGCCGAGCGACCGAATCCATTCTTGAAAGTTTCTCCCGTTATGTAATCCAAGCGAATATCCGACCGCCCTCATGTGGAGAGGAGAGTCGGCGAGGGTTGCAGAAACTAAAAGATGCCGGATTTTTTGTGATACCGCCGAAATTAGCATGAGAGCATTTTTGGAAAGGTTATGATCCTTGCAACGGTGCGCCTCATCGAATACGAGCAACACCGGGTCACGCTCCGAGATTTTCCAAACCGGATAACCCATCGGCGTCCATACGATATATTTTTCCCCGGCGGTGAATTTCAACCCCTCATAATTGACGACGAATTTGATTTCGGTCCCGATATGCTTCGACGCATCATGCCAAGACGGAATAACCGCTTTCGGACAGATCACACCCAAGGCAAGCCCGAGATTTTTAGCAACCGAGCAGGCGGTATAGGTTTTCCCGACCCCGGTTGAACTGGAATCGACCGCCGAAAGATTCGTTTTCAGGATTTCCACAAGGCGAGTCATGGGCTCAACTTGCCATTTCAGGAGGCCGGAGGAGTCAATTTTTGAATCTTCCAACGCTAATTCATGCAGTTGACCGTCCATGAAATGCGTGATTTCCCAAGTACCATCAGGAAGTTTCCGGGGAGAGATACCGTGTTTGCGGAGATAGGTTTTGTAACGAGCCCATAACGACCAGAAACCGGGGGAAGGGCGAGCAGTACGAATCAGCGTACCGCCCCGGGCGGTCATAATGGGCTTTGGTTCAGTCCAGTTTGCTACGGAATCGAGGTCCATCAGGTTCGTTTCGGTCCTTTTGATTTTGCAATTTTTGAATTACAGACTTAATCGCCGACGCTTTGTAATGTTTGCGCCCGCTAATTAAGTGAAGTTCCCGAAAAAGGGAAGATACGATAATCGACACTTCCTCCTCCGTCAGATCGGAAAAAGTATAATTCACTCTGGCTTTACAAACCAACCCTTGCGTTGGATGGAGGCGATGCCTGCTACGGGCATATCCCGGGAGCATTTATAGTAGAAATCCATCGCCTTATCACGACTAATAAATCCTTTGGGACCATCCTTGTCCCAAACGATAAACGGTGCGACATAAAGCCAAAATTTTTGAAATAGGGGGTTTGTTCCGGGCCGATGGTCCGGGTGACAGTAAATTCCTCTGATCGCCATTATTTTTTTCTCCTCTTTGTTGCGGGCCTCGATTTTTTCTGGAAGATGAAGCCCGAAAGCCGACTTCCATCCCACGCCAATGTGATATTCAACGGCCCGTTGTTCGTTTTTATCACTTTGATACTTTCGTATCCTTTCACGACGCACCTCGCCGGAAAAGTTCTTCGGAAATGTGACGGAAATAGATTGACGGCGACTCGTTACCTTTGCCCGCTTCCTTAACGGTTTTCTTCTCATTTTCGATATTGTATGTCGTAGCCCACGATTTAAGAAGTGAATCTCTCTTGGAAAGCAGGGCCGGGGTAGGGGTTTTGTTAATCTTCATCATCCCATCCCCCGGTAATTAAGTCCCGACAAATCCAGACGGCATTAACGATTGCCGAAAGACAAAAGAACACAACAAACGAACGCCCGACAATTTCTAGCCAACTCATTTTCTATCCTTTCCGACCCAGCGTTTTTCTCGGGCCTTTTTCAAGTTTTCAAGCGATGCGGTTTTTTTCCTTGGATTGCGGGCAAGCCCGCCCTGCCTCCCGGCAGTTCGGAAAAAATCTAGGGTTTCAGGATTTAATTTTTTCATACTCTCCTTTGACTAGGTTCAGCGCATAGCCATTTTGGGATAGGCGGTCGTATTGGTCGGAATTGTACCGTTGAATCATGTTTTGCAAGCGAGGAACGGGGCCGAGTGGATAGACTTCCGGGATGATGGCAATTTCTATCGGCATCATTTTGAGGGGTTCGCTTGAAGCGCACAAACCAATTTCGTGCGCTCGATTCTCAAGCAAGTAAAGATGGCGAGGATGAAGTTCCATATCAATTCCCTACCAAACGGGGTTCTTGAGTCAACGATTTTCCACGGGTGAAAACAATTTTTCCTTCCGAGGATACGACACGGTAATCCGA
>Ga0209651_1000150_pt1 | contig 24802 bp, 17 predicted proteins | sample LauGreFBDMM110SN_2_FD_188216 | JGI IMG/M metagenome (GOLD analysis project Ga0209651, IMG submission 188216) | Freshwater lake microbial communities from Lake Michigan, USA - Fa13.BD.MM110.SN (SPAdes) (version 2) | ecosystem: Environmental > Aquatic > Freshwater > Lake | place: Lake Michigan... | reverse complement strand
TTGATTGAAGGTATGAAGGAACAGCAACTACAGATCGACGAACTTAAATCTAAATTAAAATGACCTTACCCCTTTCGGGCCCTCTAGAGGCCAGCGACATCAACGTAGAGCTTGGACGCTCAGCAACGGCTGTAATGTCCATCAAGGACGCAGCAACGGGTGTGTATGGTGCCATCAATACCTGTAGCCCATACTATCCCAATTCAGCTGCTCCCCACGCCTATTCGGAGTGGTATGGGTATAATCATCTAGCGCCCTGTTTGAACTCTAATTTCGCATTTTCTCCGGTAGACAGCGGTAATGTCACAGACTTTCTTAGGTCGGATACACTGGATTATCCAAGTGTAGTATCAACAAATAAACCATCTTCCAGAGATCAGTTTACCCTAAGTATGTGGATTAAAATTGACAGCAACATAATAAATACAAACGTAGGATATATTACAGCTTTTGCGACTGCAGGGTCGTCACCTTCATTCCTACTTAGATTCTTTTGGTCTTCACTTTTTGATTCAGGTACAGGGACATACAATAATAACTTTTACCTTCAAACTGGGAGCCCTACATACCCAGGATTTGACAGCGCTGTAAACGTTTCCGATTCAAACAACACAGGAATTACCGGTGTTTCAGACGGTCTTACTCTTAGCCAAAATGGATTCCTAGACGCTAATGGATACTTTTTACTTACCTGTGTTGTTGACTTCAACTATTTTGGCACTGCCGACTATGTTAAGTACTACTGGAATGACTCCCCTCTAACCAGTCAATACAGCACACCTTCTGGAAACCCAGTAAAGCCAAACTACGCAGGATATGATTTAGCTGTTGGGGGTCACTATGAATTTGAGATTGCATCTGGATGCTTGATTGACGGATACGCACTATTCATAGATACAGCATTAAATCAAACGGATGTTACGGCAATATACAATGGCGGTGCTGTTGCCCCTATTGCGACATATACATCTATATCGTCAAACCTTTTGTTCTATAATTTTGAGTCAGCCAATCCAAACCTAGGAGATGAAACTGGTGGTACATATAATTTTGATCTTAACGAAATAAACATTCCACGAAGAGTTCAGCCACCAGCAGCATAGGTCTTACTTTGTATATTTGCCCAACTAACTAGTACATAACAATGAGCGATATAATTTATACCTGGGACTGCTGCACAGTAGACTGCTACCCCACCAAAGACGAGCAAGGCGTAGAGCTGGATGACGTAGTATACAACATCCACTGGCGCCTAACGGGAACAGAAGCTGTTGATACCAAGACCTACACCGCTACCTTTATCGGCACGCAGATTGTCTCTGCTGACGACATCGACCCTGCGACCTTCGTCCCTTTCGAAGACCTAACCAACGAGATTGCCACAGGATGGTGTACCGCGGCAATGGGACCAGAGCAGGTAACCAACCTAGAAACCTCTGTGGCTAACCAAATCGCGAGTCAAATCAATCCAACGTCTATAACGTTGGTGATTGGTCAGCCCATTCCGCCCACCCCTCCGGCTCCAGTAGTTTAGTAGTATATTTGCATAAATAATTAAATATATGTCATCATCATCAACAACACACGTAACAAAAGAGCTCATCGACACTGTCAAGCAGCTCCAATCATCAATGGAGGCAATCAAGTCTGAGCTTGGCACCATTACACTTATCGAATCACGCAAGGCTAAGCTAATCGCCTCCTTTGAGGAGGCTGAGGTGTCTATGAAGGACGTGAGGGAAAAGATCTACAAGGATTACGGAGACGGAACCATCGACCTCAACACTGGCGAGTTCACCCCCAACGGTGTGCCAGAGGCTGAGATTGTAGAGTAGATACTAACGAGCAGATGGGTCCCTGAATGGATGGGACCTATCCCAAGCTGGTTAAGGCAAAGCCCCGCAAGGGGCTTTTCTTTTTGGCATAACTTTGTAGCTATGAAAGACTGGTTGGTAAAGCTGTTTGGTACGAGTGACGAAGTATCGTCAAAGCGTGTCATTGGCACTATTGGCGCTGTTGTTCTTTTCACCACTATGGTGATCAACAGCTTTAGTCCAAGAGATATCTCACCAAGCAAAGAACTCGTTGAAGCCGTTGAATACATTACGATCGCTATGTTCTTTGGAACAGCAATAGAGAAGTTCGCAAAGAAGTGATTACAAACATAAACAATGGCTATAAAGATGAACAATGACGACCTAAGGATTACCGCAATCAATGGAGGAACTATGCTGGTATCCTTCACCGATGTCGAGGCAATGCTAAAAATTGTGCTATTGGTAGGTTCTATTGTATACACATTCTACAAGATATACGAACTACATCAGGGGCGTAAGGCTAGAAAAAATGGAGGAGAGAGCTAAGAACCTCCTCAAGAAATACGGACTTGCTGGCGTTAATAAAGCCAAAGCAACTCCATCGCATCCAAAGAAGTCGCACATCGTATTAGCTAAGGTTGGAGATAAGGTTCGCCTTATCCGCTTTGGACAAAAAGGCGCTGACACTGTAACCGAGAGTAATCCCACTGGTGCCCGTGCTGCAAAGCGTGCGAGCTTTAAGGCTCGGCACGCAAAGAACATCGCCAAGGGTAAGATGAGCGCGGCGTATTGGGCAAACAAAATTAAGTGGTAGGTTATGAAGGTTGCTAAAAAAACAAACCCAGAGCTTTGGGAGAAGTCAAAGGCGCAGGCTAAGGCTAAGATGGGCGGAAAGCACTCAGCCAGAGCTATGCAGCTTGCTGTTTCTATCTACAAGAAAGCAGGAGGAGGATACTCCGGCGCAAAGACAAAGACAAGCCTCAGCAAGTGGACCAAGCAGAACTGGCGCACCAAGAGCGGAAAGCCATCAGGCGAAACAGGAGAACGCTACCTTCCAGAGAAGGCAATCAAATCATTAAGCTCTAAAGAGTACGCAGCCACCACCCGCGCTAAGCGCGAGGGGACTGCTCAAGGCAAGCAATTTGTTGCCCAACCCAAGGCTATTGCCAAGAAAATCGCTAGGTTCCGTAAGTAGCCATATACGAAACTGTTGCAAAATATGCAATAGTTATTTGAACTAATTTTGCGTTATTAATAACAAAATTTATTTTATATGAGCAATGACATTGAAAGCGCCTTAAGCGCAATGGGATACGAGATAACCAGCGGAGAGGTGCCAGAGGGAACGCCACTAGACGCCCCCACCTTCTCAGCACCCGAGGGAGCAGAGGTTTTAGACTTTAGCAATCAAGTTGCAGAGTCTACACCAGAGCAACCAGAGGCCGCACCGCAGGAGACCTACGAACCCCAACAGCAACTAGAACAGGAAACTGTTCAAAGTTCTTTTACAAATGAACCCGAGCCAGAGATGTCTGAGCAAGAGTTTGAGGCTGCAGTCGCAAGCTACGTCAGTGAAAAGCTAGGCGTATCTATCGATAGCATCGAACATCTTACCCAGCTTCTTGAAGCTCAAAAAGCCCCATCAATTGACGAGAGAATAAAGGCAATCGCCGACTTCGTTGAAGAGACAGGACGTGATCCACTTGACTGGTTTAGATACCAGTCAATTAATCCGTCTGAAATGGATGAGCTCAGCGCTGTGAAACTGCAGTTAGCTGTTGACTATCCTAATCTCTCTAATGAAGACATCGATTTACTGGTGAGGTCCAAGTACAAAGTAGACGAGGACCTATACAGTAATGAAGAGATTCGGTTGTCAAGTATTCAATTGAAGATTGATGCGGACAAAGCTAAACGGGACATCGAGAAATTGCGCGACAATTATCGTATGCCTGTGAAGCAAGAAGTCTCAAATAACGAAGTTCAAAGTCCCATTGACGAGAACTGGATTCGCACGATGAGCCAAGAGGTTGATGCCCTTGAGGCGCTAAGCTTTCAGCTTGGCGACCAAGAGTTCAACTTTGGGCTTAACGACCAGTACAAGTCGAGTTTAAAGGATAAGAATGCACGTCTTGATGAGTTCTTCGATCAGTATGTTGATAACAGCGGAGGCTGGGACTTCGAGCTGCTGAACTCTCACCGAGCCCTAGTAGATAACATTGATGAAATTGTCAGTTCTATCTACAAACAGGGACTTAGTGATGGCCAGCGCAAACTCGTAGAAACTGCCGCGAATGTAGATGTCTCATCTCCACGTCCCGCTGATTCAAAGAATGCTGATTCTGTCTCTGCTCAGATACTAAACTATCTAAGCAATAGCGACAGTCTTCGTCTAAAAATATAAAAACGCCTAACACATAAAACAAAATGGCAACTACAAATACCCCGTTGGATTTTTCTCCCAACAGTTTTCGTCGGTTAGACCCGACCAAATACACTTCACTCGGTGATTTCATCGATGAAGTAAACAAGCCCGACAACCGTGATCTTCTCGTTAAGACCTACGGTAACCAAGGCATCACAGGCTTCCTTCAGATGGTAGGAGCTGTCAAATCTAACGGTGCTGCCGATGAGGTTCAGTACTGGGAGGAGACTCGCTTGCACCAGCTTCAGGTTGCTACCCTTTCTGCTACTGCTGCAACTGGAGCTACTACCCTGACCCTTAACCTTGCATCTGCTGCTGCTACTGCAACTGGATCTACCAAGGCTGCTGCTCAGAAGTATCTTCGCGTTAACGACGTGATTTTGGTTGGTGGTGTAGACCGCTTCATCATCACTGCTGTTTCTTCTGGCGAATACTCTCAGACAGCTACTGCTGCCGCTACTGCTGTTGCTCTTACCTCTGGCGGCTTAAGTGCTACAGCCGCTACTGCTGCTGCTAACTACCCCATCGTTGGTAATATGTTTGCTCAGGGAACTGATCAAAACACTGGATACCTAGAATCAAACGTTGTTAAGCGTACGAACCCATACCAGATCATCAAAGAGGTCTACAAGGTTACCGGTTCACAGGCTACCAACATTGGCTGGGTAAACCTAGGAAATGGCGACTACCGCTGGTTCATCAAGTCTGAGAACGACACCCGTCAACGCTTCCTCGACAAGCGTGAGATGATGATGTTGCTTGGACAGCAAGTTACCAACACATCAGCTACTGGTCTTGGTTCTATTGCTGGCTCTGAAGGTTACTTCTCTGCTATCGCTGATCGTGGTGTTGTTGTTAACTCTGGCTCAATCTCTACTGCTGCTATTGCTACACTTGACGAGCTTGATGTTCTCATCACCGCTCTTGACAAGCAAGGCTCTATGCCTGAGTACGCTATGTACGTTAACCGCCTCCAAGACCTTGCCATTGACGATATGATCGCTCAGGGTACGTCTACGGCTGCTAACATCACCGCTGGTGTTACTACTCAGTTCGGACAGTTTGCTAACGCTGCAGATATGGTGAAGCTTGGCTTCTCTTCATTTATGCGTGGCTCTTACACCTTCCACAAGCACAGCTGGAAGCTCCTCAACGATCCTACGTTGTTGGGCGCTAGCAACTTCCAAGGTGTTATGATTCCGTTGACCAACGTTGCTGATCCTCGCACTGGAGAGAAGTCTCCAGCTCTTGAGCTCAACTACAAGGCCACGAATGGTTACAACCGCGAAATGGAGCACTGGATGACAGGTTCTATTCTTGGAGTTACCAATAGCAACACGGACGCTTTGCAGTTTAACTACCGCTCAGAGTTCGCACTAGTTACTCGCGCTGCTAACCAGCACGTGCTTTTGACCAAGTAATCAACAGCTTTGTTGATAGGGAAGGGGGCTTAGGCCCCCTTTTTTATTGCCAAAAATTCGCTTTGCATAGAAGTGTAATTTTGCATAATTATTAATTATAATTCTATTTAACTATGGCACGTCCAGCACGAGCGTCTGCAGCTCCTAAAGCAGAAGAAAGAAAGGGAAAGATTTTCTCCATCCCCAGCGGAGGAGGAATCATTGCCACAATAAAGTCGGAGGCAATCATCTACGATCCCGAGACTAATACCAACAGACAGATACGTTACTGCCCCAACGAGTCTTCTATCTTTGCCGACGAGCAGAGCAGCCTAGCTGTTCGCCGTCACGTTGTCTTCGAGGGTGGGCTACTCTACGCTCCTGCTAACCAGCCTAACCTGCTTAAATTCCTAGATCTTCACCCCGCTAACCGCGCAAACGGTGGCGGCTTGTTCGAGGAGGTAAACACTGAAAATAACGCAGAGGTTGATATCAACGTAGAGTTCCTTCTCCACGATGCTATCGGCCTAATCCGTAACAAGTCCGTAGACGAGCTTATTCCTGTCGCTATATGGTTAGGGGTCGACACTGGTCAGAAGAACGCTGAGATCAAGCGTGAGCTACTCCTAGAGGCTAAGGCTAACCCTAAGCGCTTCATCAGCCTGTTCGACAACCCAACAGTTACCACCAGGGCTAACGTTAAGAAAGCTGTTGACTTCCAGATGCTGCTTGCCCGTGAGGATGGTATGTACTGGTTCGACAGCAACCGCTTGATTGTCGCTACTCCAGTGGGTCAGGACACCATTAGTGTTATGACTCAGTTCTGTATGACTGAGAAGGGCGGAACAGCTTACGAAACTTTAAAGACAGAGTTGCAGAAGTTGGAGCAATAGTGTATATTTGCACCCTACACTGAACCTCGTTTCATAGGTTAATTGTTGATTGGTTGGAAAGGGCTCTAGAAATGGAGCCCTTTTCTTTTGTTGTACTTTTGTATGAACTACAGATATTAAGATATGGCATCAGTAAACCGCGTATATTCAGCCTTGAAAGATTTGGTCAATAAGGACCAGCGTGGCTTTGTTACGCCTGCTGTTTTCAATAACTTCGCTCAGGTGGCGCAGATGAACTTGTTTAACAAGTTATTTAGCGATGCTGCAGTCGATAAGAGACTACGTCAGGCGCAGCTTGATGCAGGAAGAGACAAGTCAAGGGTCAAGCAAAGCAACGAAGACCTCTCGTACTTCTCTAAGAAGTCAACGATTAGCTTAACCACTGGGGTTGGCGCAAAGCCAACCGACCTTGCAAGGATTATCTCTATACTATCCACCGACGCAACAGCAAAGAGCCTTGAAATAATCTACGACGAGGAGAAGCTAGAGTACATTTTAAGGTCTACCCTCAGTGCCCCTACAACGTCGTTTCCTGCCGTAATGGTGGGAGACAGCATTTATGTGTATCCAACGAGTATAGCAAGCGTTATTATGCGCTACTACAAGATCCCACAGGGTCTTGTTCCATCCACTGGCGCGCGCACTACGGCATCGCCTAAGTTTGGCTATACTGTTGTCGCAGGCAAGGAGGTTTATGACGCCACCAACAGCGTTGACTTTGAGCTGCCAGAACACTACTTCGCAGAGATAGTTGTCGAGGTCGCAAAGCTTATAGGGGTCAACCTGCGCGACACTGACGTTTACACTTACGCTAAACAAGAAACCCAACAGCAATAATGGCACAGGATACCGTATCACTTGAGCAGGTCATTACGGACTTCGTCATATCGATGGAGAGCGATGACTATGCAAATACCGCCTCAGACACCCTTATTCGCAATTTAGCGCTAAGGGGTATCAGAGAGATGGGATTCGACATCCTGAAGCGTTTAAAGGCCACTGAGCTTAACATAAACTTAAGCACCAACAGCGTGACGTTGCCAAACGATTATGTTGACTTAGTAAAAATTGGAATAGTAGGAGCAGATGGACTTGTATATATCTTCGGAGAGAACAAAAACAAAAACATACTCGCCAACCAGCAGCCTTATCAGATTCCTGATTACCTTCTTGGCTTTGACGACTTTATTTATCGCAACTATGTGTACGCCACAACCAATGGCCGCTTATACGGCTATGGTGGTGGCCACTACAGCGGAGAGTACAGAATAAACATAGAGCAGAACAGGATAGAGCTCACCACTGGGACCAGCGTAGACACTGTTTACATCGAGTACATTGCAGACGAGGCTCGTGCGGCGAGCCCCACCATCCACATCTACGCAGAGCAGGCCCTGAGGGCGTACATCTACAACCATCTCATCGAGCGCAAAAGCAACGTACCACTAGGAGAGAAGGCTCGTGCGCGTCAGGAGTACTACACCGAGCGCCGTCTAGCAAACTCACGACTAAAGTCATTCTCTAAGGATGAAGCACTGAAGACGATTCGCAAGAATTTCAAGCAATCTCCTAAGTACTAGTAACTTATGATTGAAAAACTCATACCGCGATACCTTAATAAGGACGATGATGCCCGCATAATCAAAAGCATAGAGATGACAGACGCACTTAATGTGCGTATCTCGTCTGAGGAGAATGGCGATGGAGGTGTTGTCAAGAACGCTTTTGGTAACTCAGCTGTTGTATTTCGCTCCGGTAACAACTGGCAGGGCTTGCCTCACGCTCTTCCTGGGGGGACAAATAAAGTTGTAGGTTCTGTCAGCGACCTAAAGAATGGAGTAATCATATTCTTTGTGTACAACAGCAGTGCTAGTCACTCAATCTACAGGTTTACCACTTCACAAAATAATGTAGAGCTAGTCTACCGAGACAGCGTGTTGGCCTTCCAGTCTGACAGCTTTGTAAAGGGAGATGTAATCAATAACCTCTATAACGAAGTTCTTCTTTACTTCACCGATGGTATAACTCCACCAAAGAAGATTAACGTAACCAGAGCGATTATAGGGGGCTATTCAGAGGTCATTACCAACGGAACTAACGAGCAGAAGCTAGAGTTCATTACGTTGGCTAAGAAGCCACCTCTGGACCCACCTACTTACGAGTTCTTCACCGACACAACTGTTGACGATAACAACATCTACGAGGACAACTTTCAGTTTGCCTATCAGTATGTTTATCTAGACGGTGAGTACTCAGCGTTGTCTAAGTATACTGACCTAGCTGTTGCTCAGAATCAATACCTAGACGGCTTTATCAGTGATCAGCAGCGCACTGAGTTTAATGCTATCAGAGTATACGTCGAGACCTCAACGGCTGACGTAAAGACCATCAGAGTATTGGGACGTAGAGGAAACACTGGGCCTTGGTTTATTGTGGGCGAGATTTCAAATCCCGCCCTTGCAAGTCCAGCTACGCTATATACTGACTTTAAGAATGATGAGCTGTATCAGTTCATCTCTCAAGACGAGGCAAACAAGACCTATGATGCTGTTCCCTTTACGGCTCAGTCTCAGACCATTTCCGGCTCACGATTGTTTTTGGGCAACTACACCGAAGGATATCCAAATGTTAATCTTAAGGTAAGTCTTTATCCAAACTACGATAAGGATGCCACAATCTTTAATATACCAGTATCCTTTACTAAGGAATCAAAGAAAATTCCTCCATCCTCTGTAAATTCAAATAGTGTAACTGGTTTTTCTTTTGATTTAAGTAACATCTCGTCGCTAACAACTCAGGTTGATTCGGTACTGCACATTGACTTTACCCTAGCAATTAATGATATCATATTGTCTGCTCCAGGAGCATTTATAGATTGGGTTGAATTAGACGAAGATCTTGTACAATATAATGCTGGAGGTCTAATTGCTACCAGAATAAAGGCACAATTAGCGCCAATATCAATAACGGAAAGTGTAGTTCTTCCCGCTGGATCAGACATATCTGATTTTACTGTAGCTATTGAATCTGTTGTTGCAAAGATTTATACCGTCACGATAGGGTCTAATACTACGGAAAGGACATATGCCTGTAGGTTTGGAGGGGATATAGGCGATTCTCGCAGACAATTTATTGTGGTTGACAAATCGCCTTTATATAGATGGGGATTCTTTCAGGGTAGCTGCACAATGGATGTTGAAAGCTCTGGGCTGAACGGAAGCACTTTAAAATTTATTATTTCAGGATTTCCAACAATAAACCTTACCCTATCCAGCGTTACTGGTGGTGGGCCAACAAACCCAAACCTGCAAAAACAATTTAACATAGACTCAGCAGGAATATTAAATTTTTCAAACTTATCTTATATAAGTTATTTAAGTGTAAAGAAAGAAGATGATGGTGATGGGGAAACTTATGTAATACCAGACGGAAGTGGGTCTTCACGCAATAGTGTTTTTGGTCTTGGACTTCAGCAACCAACTGGCGATTTTGAAAATCTTGTAGAGACATCAGAGGTTTTAGAGTCTTCAAGTTTTTTATCCAATAAAATAGAAGGTTACAAGCAGTTTAAGTCTGGCGCTGTCCACGAACTTGGATACGTTTTGTTTGACAATCGTGGCAGGGCAACAGGGGTTCAGAAAGCTGGAAAGGTTTACCTTGACTGGTACGGCAACAGAAACTACAGAGGAAAGAATTCTATCGTAATGCGACTCGCTGGTACAGCTCCCGCATTTGCTGCAAGCTGGGCACCAGTGTACACTAAAAAGGGATCAATCGATAACTTTGTACAGTACAGCGTTATTGATGCATTTGCCGCAACCAATGTGGAGGCAATAAACTCTCCATCAAACGTAGCAAACAACGATTACATCTTCGTTTCATTTCGATCACTAGAGGGTAAGGATGACTCATACAAGGAGGCGAAGGGAGCAAACCTTGAGTATAACTTCCTCAAGGGAGACCGCCTTAGGGTAGTTTCCTATCAAGAAGATGATGACCAGTATAGTTTTGTTATATCATCTGTCACGGGTACAATAAACGTAGGAGATATTCTTTTTACACTTAATCTAGGAACATTTGTGCTCATCCAAGTAACTAGTGTAAATCTAGTTGGAGGTGCAGGGGTAATTACTGGAACCTCAAGCAGTACACCACCATCATCTGGATCATTAGGAAGTCTTGTTACTGGAGCTGTAGCAGTCTATAGCTCAGTTGCTAGTGTTGACACAAAGGTCTATCCAATTGATGTTGACTTTGAAGTAGTTGACTACCAAGAACTTACTGATAATCTTGACACCAATCCAGTACTAAGCAGAGGCTCCGACAACAGCATATACCAAACAACCGGAAAGTTTCTTGTCCTTAAAGACAAGAACATTAATGGATTCGATAAAAATTCAGTAGTACTCGGAACAGATTTTTGGTCAAGCAAATGTTTGGTAGAAATATACCGCAAGCGCAAAGGACAGGACGAAGAGGCTTACTATGAGATAGGACAGTCTTATGACGTAGTCAACGGAGTATTGACTGGTGACCGAACTGTTGTGTCCCAAGTTTCTGCAATTTGTAGCAACGAAAGACCACTTCAGTTTAGGACAAACATTGAGCTCTATGCTGGAGATACCCTTAGCGATGGCAGCGGAAATACCTTTGAGGTACAAAACGTTTACCCTGAGGTAAGCGGTATCTACAACTACTTTGTAGACACCACCTTTTCTACGGGAGCATTTACCGCAACACAGACATATACACTGAACATAACCAACAGCAGTTTGGTAGCTGTTGAATTGACTCAGGGCGATACCTACTTCCGCCTGCGGCAGCTTCGATATGGCAATGACCCAGACGCATACAACTACTTTGTTGAGTATGTAGAATCCGATGAGGTAAGCGACTTCTTTACATCAAAGAACACATCTATTGGTCGTCCTTTTGCTGTACTACCAGATGCAAAGACAGTCTACAGGACTGGATCCGTAACCTATTCTGATCCCTTTATTGTTGACGTAACAAGGCTTGGGCTGTCTTCGTTCAATCCATCCCTAGCGCCTTTCTACGACCTTAACTATATCCACGGTTCAATCCGTTATATGGTCAACAGAGACGACAGCATAGTATTCTTGCAGGACAAGAAGTGTGGCCTGTTACCAGTGGGGCGTAACTTAATTGAGTACGTAAACGGCCAGCAAGGCGTTACTGTGTCCACAAACGTTGTTGGAACACCGAGTTACTACGTAGGCGACTTTGGCGTTGGAAACAACCCAGAGTCTGTTGCCGTTGAGGGTGGTCGTGTTTACTTTGCTGACATACGCAACGGAAAGGTGATGCGCATCTCTCAAGATGGGCTCACCGCAATCAGTGAGACCAAGATGGACTCATACTTCAAGAGCAACTTTAGGGATGTAGTCCAGTTTGCCTCAGTAAAGAGAGTAATTGGAGGCGTTGACGACGAGGCTGGTGAGTACATTGTGTCTTCTCCAGTAGTATACACGTCTACGGTAACAGCTACCGATGGAACTAGTACATACACGTTTGGCATTCAGGTAAATCAGGCTGGCAATGTGGTGTTTGCAGACATCGAATACAACGATGACAAGTTGTTCCAGTTCAACACTGAAGTGCGTACGTTTAATGACCTTTGCGATACGTTTAACAACAGTATTAATGCTGTTGTATTCTTAGATCGTCTAAGCGCAGGACAGCCAATTATAGTGGGTGAAGAATTCCAGGGAACTAACAGCACTATTTACGGTGTTGCTACGAATTCTACTTACAACTTTTTCATTCCGATTACTATCAATCTAAGCAACGGAACGTTTGTCTTTGCTAACGATTGTGGCACGTTTACTGGAACTATCGGAACACCATCTGCTGCTACGTCTGAATTTACTATTGCTTACGATACCGAAGACAAGGTGTGGAACACTAGGTACTCCTACTCACCAGAGAGGATTGCTAGCCTAGACGATACGCTCTACACTTTCAAGGCTGGAACGATGTACGTCCACGACGATACATCTAACAGATCTACATACTACGGAGTCGCGGGAAGCACTATCGTGGAGGTGATAAGCAACAACAACCCGTCTATGGTTAAGTCCTACGAGTCGTTAAGCCTTGAGGGTACAGATGCGTGGGCTACTGTAATCAGTAATACAGACCAGTCCACGTCAATCCTTACTACTGACTTCAGCGAGAGAGAGCGTGAGTTCTTTGCCTACATCCCGAGGGATACCAGTGCAAACGTTGGAACCAGCACCATTACCTCGCTAAGCGGAAGCTCTGAGGTTTTTGTTCTCGGAAACGTAGCCACAAGTGGAGTTTCCGGGTCAACCATTACGTTCACCACCCCTGTGGGAGATGTGCCATTCCCTTTTGGAGGCACACTCTACAAGGTCAGCGGTGCGACCCTTGTAACCCTTGGGGTAACTGTTACTGCAATCACCGCTAACAAGCAGATTACTGCAAGTGGCGCTATAGCTGGCGTAAGTGACGGAAACACAATAGTGGTCCTTGCTAACGCTGGAGTCGAGGGAGACCAACTGCGAGACTACTACGCACGCATCAACCTAACAAACACCGATACATCTGAAATTGAATTATATGCCATCAATGCAGTGTTCGCCCAAAGTAATCTACACAACCAACAGGGACAATAATTAGTACCTTTGTAATATGCGACCAAAGAAGAGTAAAGAACCAAAAAAATATATAGCGGGAGGACTTGTTCTGGCCGGAGCATTAGGTGCAGGACAAGCTGCGCTTGGTGCATACCAAATGATTCAAGGACAGCAGGCTGCTAACCGAATCAAGGAGGCTTCAACAGCTCGTCCTTCTGAGTACGCAGAGATGCTAAAGCAGGCTCGCAATGCAGAGCTAGAGCAAAGACGTCTTGAGGAACTTAACCGCTCAATATCAACAGGAATTGCTGCTGCCCAAGGGGCTGGTGGTCGTGCTGTTGTCGGAGCGTTGCCAGGTATGATTCGTGCATCAGATGCTGGTGCCTTAGATATCTTGGGTCAACGTCAGGCTCAGACTATGCAGGCCCTTGGCTTTGCGGCAAAGGGAGCAGAGAATGAGATTGAACGTAAGATAAATCGTGAAATGATGGAGCGTCAAGCTGCTCAGGCCGCCATTGAGGGCGGCCTCCAGAACATTGCAGGTGGTGTAGGTCAGATTGGTGCTGCAGGTGTATATGGCGCTCAATTGGCATCTAAAAAGCCCGCTCCTATTGCTGAAGTTCCACTTAGCGCGGAGACAATAGCTAGAAATGAAACCCTTGCCTCTTTAAGGGGAACAGTGGGTGATCGTGCTCTTATTGATCTAAACATTACTGATTTACAAGATCAATTAGATGAGCAACAAAGTCTATTTGATAGAGGCATTTTTGAAACAGCGGACGAATATATGCCTTCTATGGGGAATAAAAAACCCCGAAGGCTTGAGCAGGGTGGTATGGTGACGGGCGGGAAGTTTGACCATAAGGCAAATCCAATTGACATTGTAAAGAAAGGTCAGAAGATTGGAGAGATGACAGGTGGAGAGGTTATCCTCAACCCAGCACAACAGCAAAAGCTCAGCAAAGAAAGTGCTTACTTCCGTCAGCTGTTAAAGAAATTCAATAAGCAAAAGTAATGGCTAAACTTATCCCAAGTGGCGTAATTCAGCTGCCAAACTTTGCGGAGCTTCAGTATAAACTTGACCGTCAAAAGCAGTCCGATGAAATGGCTGTTGCTAGGGACCTTGCTCAATACAAGCGGCAGACTGGGATTATCGCTCCAGGTGCTATGCCCTTAGTTCAGCAGAAGTTTGATGATTGGCAGAACGACGCAAAAAAGTATGCGGCAGATCCATCTGCCTCAAACTTTGCAAATTTAAATTCGGCATACGAAAGCTACTCTCAGGCTCACGGATACGGAAAGTTTTTGTTTGATGCGGTAAAAGAGCGTGATGCTAAGTTTTACAATGAACCCACAAAATGGGGAATCTCTGTAGATGAGTATAGTCAGGATTCAGATAACTTAATCAAGACTAGTTACAAATCATTTGATGAGCTAGTTTCTGCAGCGTCAAACGTATCTAGTCTTCGTCCAGCTACTCAACTCAAGCCAGAAAGCCCAGAGGCATTTGCTAAAGAAGCTGTTGCTGCGGTAGATCCTATGGACTTCTTGGACGCAAATGGTGTGTTCAATGAGGAAAAGGCATCAAAAAGATATAGAGATATATATAGTGCAAAGACGGCTGTAGAAGATCGTATGCGTAACAATGTTATCTATATGGCTGGAAATAAAGGTTTGATTGGAACAAGAACAGCCGACGGATTTAAACTTGATAATCTTGGCGAAGTGGATTTACTGTTTAAATCTCCCCAATATAATACCCAGGAAATGCTTCAGGAGTATGAAGATATAGGTGAGCCTATATATATGTCGCTTTTAAAGAGAAATGCTGACGAAGCATACAAGCGTGGGATTAAGAGTCAAGAGCTAGGTATGGCACGTCAAAGGCTACAAAAGGATCTTAAAGATGATGAAAATTATTACGATGGACTTGAGCCTTTAAGAGTAACTCTTAGGCCAGTAGTTAAAAAAACAAACGAAAAAACTGGTGAAACAACACAAAGTATTGGTGACCCATTTGGTGAAGGAAAAGTAATTGACATTGAGAGTGCTTCAGTAAAATCATCTACGGGTGGTGACATTATTAAGTTTGGATTTGCCAACGGTAAGAATGTTATTGTTGAGCGGGTAAAAATGGAAGACGAAGATGGTAATATGATTATAAAGGAAGATGTTAGGATTCCAGATTCAAATGATTTAGCTAGACTAAGGAATGGAACGGACGGTGCGTCAACTAGATACTTTGAACAGCTTAAGCGCGAGTCAAAGACCCCAAAAGTCGTACCTTCGCGTAGTGCTTCCTCAGCCGAGGGCCTTAGGGAAAAATATAATTATTGATGGAGGACGAGCTCATTTTATCTGAACAAGACAGAAGCAAACTTGATGGTGTTGTTAGCAAAATGATTGCTAACAAAGAACCAGAAGCTAACATTCAGTTTGTTGTAAACGACTTCAAGCAGAAGTACTCCGTAAAAAAAAAAGAACCTTCCGAGGCATCAGGTTCACTCTTTTCGGCAGAACCTTCTGCGTCGGATACATCGTCTGAAGTCCCTGCTGCATTTGGTGAAATTCCCAAGTTTGAAGGATCTAATCAGGAAGATGTATCTGAAGTAGATACGCCTAATTGGTATAATGTAGCCAAGTCTTCCCTCGGGCAAACTTACGAGATTGGCAAAAGTGCTTTACTTAAGGCTGCATCATACGCATCTCCACTATCGACGCCACTTACTCGTGAAGAAATTGACGTTCAGGCAAAATCTGCTATTGATAAAATTCGAGATGAAGGTCCAAAGTTTGATCAAACATTTACGGAAAGCATTGCTCAGGGTAAATTTGGTGATGCGGCACTTCAGGCAGAAGAGTTTCTTTTAGGAACTGCGCCTCTTGCTATTACATCGGCAGCAATTACTCTCGGAACTGGCGGACTTGGAGCACCAGTGTCTCTTGCGCTGATGGGCGGTTATGGCGCCCAATCAGCTCACCTTGATGCGAAAGGAGAGAAATTCTATGAGGATATGAGTCCACTTATGCGAGCAGGATATACTAGCGCAATGGGTGGGCTTGAGGTGCTTGGAGAGGGGATCGGTGGAAAGATTTTGTCTGGAGCCGTAAAGAAACTTGCTGCTCAACAAATTACAAAAAAAGCCTTTGAACAAACAGCGAAAGAGATTGCTAAAGGAGCATTAAAGTCCAATGGCGTCGCTGTGACAGAAGAGGCTCTTGCCGAGTTTACTACTGGATTCGGACAATCTGCTGTTGATCAATATGCTCGTACTGGAGATGTAAACCTTGGAGATGCATTCCGTCAGGGATTTGAGGGCGCTGCTATGGGTGCTGTTGGCGGTGCTGTCTTCAACACACCATCTACTATAGCTGATGCTACTGCGCTTGCCAACTCTGTTGGACGCGATATGAAGAACGCAAAGGCTAGAACAGAGATTAACAAGTACAAGGAGAAGCTTGATGCTTCTTCTACTGTTGAGGAACAAGATTACTATTCTCAGAAGTTAGCAGAGTCTATTAAGACTCGAACTCGTAATGCAACGGATGACGCTAAGTTTTACGAATATGTAGGAACGCAAAACCCACAAGACCTAGAGCGGTTTCTTGAGATTGACAATGAAATTAAGCGCTACGCTTCAATAGCCAAAGTCATCAAGGATACAGAAGCCACAAAAGACATTAAAGCTAAAGTTGGAGGCCTAATACAACAGCAAAAAGATTTAGAATCTAAATACTCAGCATATGATACTCAAGAAGAAGCAGGGATACCAAGTCCTATCGTCGAAGGGGAAGCCCCTATCGAAGTCCAACCTATCCAAGTCGCAAGCGGAACGTCGCCTGAAGCAGATCGATTACTTCAAGTACTTGGCGAGCAAGAAGTCTTCCAAAAAATAGCAGAAGCTCAAGAGGTAGACAACATTGAAGCTCAAGCAGCTCAACAGCAAATACTTAACGCTATCGATGAGGTTGATGCGTTGGATATCGCAGACGATGTAAAAACAGCATACATACAGACACTAGAAGATAAATTTGATGATATCGAATACTATGACAACAAAACAATTACTACAACTGAACAAGTTACCGAAGAAGTCCCAATTGGAGCTCCTAGAGCGGGTAGCCGCACGATTGTCGAACCAGAAGTCCGACGCGGAAAGTTCCGCCTCTTCGAAAGGCTAAACAACCTTGAGGTTGCTGTTGGCACAGAGACCGAAGGGCAGACATCAGTAATAGAGACGCAAGAAGACGGGTCGATTGATGTTATAACATACGATAAGGCCACCAAGCAAGAAGTTTCTAGGCAACCTAAAGTTGCCGAGAACATCTTGGGATTAGAATACGTAGAATCAATACTTGACGATAATGGTGAGCTTACTGGGGTAGTGATGCGTCCAAGGACACCAAAGGGAGAAGATATTTCTCCTGTTAGAATCCAAGTAGTCAATCGCCCAGAACTTGCGCTAGACATCGCTATTGATGCGCGTAAGAAGGAGATTGGAGATGTTCCAGAGGTCATCTGGATGCAGGAGTACGAGACAGTAACTCGCGATGTAACTACTAAGGAGCGGGTCCCGGCGGCCAAGCGCCCAGAGCGCAAGGCCGCAAGGGTAGTACTCCCCACTGAGACTGTTGTCGCTGAGCAGGTGACCGAGCAAGTTGTCGAACAAGAGCCTGTAAAGAATAACAAAGGATTAAGTAGCGAGCAAGTAACTGAAGCTGTATCTGCTGCTGAAAGGCTAGCGAGGCGACTAGGTCTTCCTACTAAGATAGTAGTACACAACAGCAGAAAGGAATTCAATGACGCTATGGACGAGGTGTCTAAGAGCGGATCTGTTGCCTCTGGTGTTGAGTCGGGTAGGTTTATCCCGTCTGCTAATGAGATACATCTGAACCTCGAGGATATGACCTTAGAGGTTCCTTTCCACGAAGTGTTCCACGCAGCATTTGTCAATAGGTTTGCCAAGGCTAGCCAAGCGACCAGAGAAAAGATTGCTAGTGACTTCCAATCAGGATTGCTTAGAGTGCTTCGCAGTGGAACCGCAGAGGACCAACAACTTGCTGATGCTGTTGAAAGATTCGTACAAGGCGGTGAGTATTCAGCAAAAGAAAGTCCCGAGGAGTTTATGGCTCAGACTGCTGGATTTATCGCTACGTCAGGAAAGAAGATTAGCAAAACAACAATGGATAAGCTTATCCAATGGCTGAATAACTTTATCGGTAAGATTTCTCCATCACTTAAGGTAACAACCCGTGGTGAGTTTATCGACTTTATGAACTCATTCTCTGGCGCCTTGTTTGAGTCAGGAACCGATTCTCGTGATGTGTCTGAAGTTGTTTCCGAAATCAATGAAGCAAGTTCAAAGCAATCCGATCCGAAAGCTATAAGCGCAGCGCTAGCTATAGTAAACAATGTAAATAATAAATACCCTGAAGCCGTTGAGCAACAGGTTGTTTCTGCCGAGTTTAAAGAAGATAAGTTTGGTAAGAAGGGTACTTTATATGACGTAAAGTCTATACCATACAAACTTAGTGATGGAGCAAAAAAGTACTTTGGAGAAAATGCCGTAGAAAAACTTTCAGATAAGGTTGTTTCAGACGTAAAAAAATACCAAGGAAACAAAGACATAAGTAAGGGAATTGGATGGTATTCTAATTTTAGAACTCAATTCCAAAGAAAATTCGGAGCTAGCCTTGAGTTATTTGGTCAATTGTTGGCCGCAACATCAGCTCAAACCCCTGTTGATATAAACTTCAGGCAGGCTATTGACGCTTTACGTCTATACTCAAAGGGAAGTTATGACAACCTTATAAAGGATTATAGTAAATACGTAGACTCAATAGAGAAAATGTCTCGTCAAGACATTATAGACAGCATAGAAGTAAGGACGAAAAAGAAGAAGACAAATTATACTGATTTAGATATTATTAACGAAAAGCGAAAGCTAATCAATGAATTTAAAGACGCACCTCTTCAGAGCAATGGTAAGAAGTTTAACGCTAACAGCGCTAAAGTTCTTCAGGCAATATATGGTAACTGGCTATCTCAAACTCAAGGACCTAAAACAAAGAACTTTGCCGGGAACCTAACAGGAAGGTCCTATGAGGCAACTATTGATGTTTGGGCAGCAAGATACTTACGCAGAATAATTTACAAAGACAACATTAGTCGTTGGAGGATTCACCCAAAGCAAGAGGGGGCTGTCGAGCATACTGTTAGTGTAGACGGTGTAACTGGTGGTGATTATTTCTTCGCTGAAGAAGTAATGCGTAAGGCTGCAGAGAAACTAAATTGGAATGCTGATGATCTTCAGGCTTTTTTATGGTTTCTTGAAAAAGACATATGGGGCAGAAACAATTGGACTGGAGCAGCAGGCAGAAAGAAATCATCATTTGAGGAGGAGGCAGAAAAACTTTTAACAGAAAGGTATCAAGCTGGAGTAACGACATTCAAGGATTTTGACACATTCAACAAGGAAGAGTTTGAGGCCGCTAAAGTAGAGCTTTTAAACACCATAAGGGCTGTTGATGGATTGATAGTTGGAAGAGTTGTTGAGTCTGAGGGAGAGTACTATTCTCCATCTGGTGATGTTTACGCAGAGCCCACTTTTGACGTTGAGTTCTCCGTTGACGAGGGAACTGATGTTTCGTCTATCGAGGCAAAGGTTATAGAAATTGGAAAAAGATACAACCAAGAAGCAGTTCTGTTTAGTAAGATAACAGAGAAGAAGGAAAAGAACTCAGCTCCCATAATTGAGATTGGACTAAAGAATCCATCAAAGAATTCTAAAACTATTGAGTCAATTAAGAAAATGTTATCCGGGCTAGGTGTTCGAGGATTTACTGTGTCTAGAGATTCTCGGGGTAATATACTTGGTGTTAGAACTCAATACATTAAAGAGTTTGAAGGACAGCCAATATCTTTTGGAGAAATACTTTTTAGTAGTGCGGAAAAAGAGTTACGCAATCAGTTTGAAAAAAACAATGACATATCATACATATCTAGTAACTTTGTAGAAACTAATGTAACCTTTACAGAAAATGAAAAAGCAACAGAAATACCGAGTGACGCTAAAGCCAAAGACGATGCCGCTATCACAGGAGGACTTGAATCTTCTAGCCGAGTGGCTGGAGAACCGTCAGGCCCTTCAAGGGCCGGAGCAACCGGAGGAATAACTGAGTCATCTTCTAGTCAGGCCAATAAGTCATACGACGAACTACTTGAAAGCTCATCAAAGCAACAGGTCCAGCTTGGAATACAGCAGTCTCAGATAAACTATAACATAGACAAGCAACTTGCAGAGTCTAAATCTTGGCAAGAGAGAGAGCGCACTGAAATGGAGAGGTATATGGATCTTGCCCGCATCAAGATTCAAGACAAGTTGTATGGAGTAATTAAGCTTCAGGAGGACATTGAGTACTCAACTGGAAAGCCAGTAGGTCTCGACCAAGACTTTAGGAATGCAGAGGTATTGATGCACGGAAAGGCCGCTAGTGACTTAACCAAGTCTATGGAAAAAGCCGAGAAGGTAGTTGAGGACGTTAAAAAATCTGGAGTAACGCTTGATGAATTTGACCAACTTCTTTATGCTCTTCACGCACAGGAGCGTAACAGAAACATTCGCATTCAGCGCACCAACATTGCAGAGTCAATTACCGATTTACGTAAGAAAAATAAGTTGAGCTTATCTGAAATTTCTGAGATGTCAGGAATTGATATTGAAACATACAAAGAACTTGAGGCTGGAACAGCAAAGAAAGGAATAACGTCTGAAGAACTTAATAGCATCCTGTCTGCATACGGTATTACGTTAAGCGAATTCTACACACAGTACAGCAGAGAAAACGCTGGGTCTGGTATGACTGACATTGATGCTCAAACAATACTCAGCACCTATGGACTTAATGCTTTAAGACCAAACGTAAAAGATTTAAAGCCGGCACTTCGTGATGCTGTAAATGGCGTTTATGCAATTATAGAAGATTCTCGTGAGCGTATGCTTGACTACGGACTTGAGACGCTTGACACTGTTGTTGCATTTGAATCATTGTACAGCAACTATGTTCCGTTACGAGGATTTGAAGGCGAAGATTCCGCAAGTGAAATCCTAGGTGGAGGAAGAAGTCTTGAGGTCCGAGGTAGGGAAAAACGTGCTCTTGGACGTAAGTCTAAGGCTGACTCTCCGTTCTTAACAGCCGTAGCTCAAAACCAATCTACAATTGTACGCGCTCGTAAAAATGAAGTTGCTCAAAAACTTTACAAGTTAGCTGAATCTAATCCAAACAATCAGATTTGGAAAGTTATTGACCCATCTGTAAATAAAGAATATAAGAAGAAAGCCACTTCAAAAGGAATCAAAGACGTAGCAAAAACAATATCTGACTACATCCTTGATAATCGAAACTTTGCTGTTCGTATTGATGGCGAGTATAAGTTTGTTCAGTTCACCGATACAAGAATGGCAGAAGCACTTCGTGGAGCTAACGTAGTCAAGGCTGACTTTATCGTAAAATACTTGGGTGGATTCAACCGATTATTGAGCTCGTTCATCACCACGTATGACCCTGAATTTGTATTGCGTAACTTCTCTAGAGATATTCAAGTTGCTGTTATCAACGCGGTAGCTGAGCAGGAGATTGAGGGTGGATTACTGAAGGGGAAAGACATTACTGGTAAAATTGTAAAATCTGTCCCCAAATCAATCAAGGCAATCTTCAATATGTCCAAGAAGGGTGTTAAGCCTAGTAATGAGTTTGAGCAATACTATGCTGACTTTCTTGAAGATGGAGCTAAGACTGAATGGTTTTACAGTAAGTCTATTGACGAACTACGAAGTGATATAGATAAGCTAGTAAATGGTAAGGGCAAAAATGCAATTCAAGCCGCTGGAAATTTTGTAGAGAGAATCAATACATCTGTAGAAAATGGTGTTCGTTTAGCCGCTTATATGGAAGCAAGAAAGGCTGGACTATCACGAGATAAAGCTGCAGAACTTGCAAAAAACTTAACAGTAAACTTCAACAAGAGTGGTGAGTGGGGAACAGTAGCTAATTCTCTTTACTTATTCTTCAACGCATCTGTTCAGGGTACGTCTCGTTTAATTCGCACGCTTAAACCTCAGTTTAAAAAGAACGATGACGGAACTCGTTCGCTTCAAGTGACAACAGCACAGAAGATTGCTATTTCTATGTTTATTGCAGGAAGCCTTATGTCTCTATTAAACGAGGCACTTAGCGATGACGATGAGGATGGAAAGTCTTTCTACTCAAAAATTCCAGACTTTGAGAAGGAGCGTAACATCATAATTATGACAGGAAAGGACTACATTAAGATTCCTCTTCCTTACGGATTAAACGTATTCTACGTTGCTGGTAATGCTATGGCTGATGCTGGTCAGGGAATAAAGACTGTTGGTGAAGTGGCCACCAATATATTGCAAGCTGCCATTGGTTCGTTCTCCCCGATTAACTTCCCATCAAGCGAAGATTTCTCTAGTTGGATTATGAAGTTTATCACTCCGACTGTTGGTCAAATACCTCTTTCTTTGGCTCTTAATGAGGACTACTTTGGGCGAACGATATACAACAAGAACTTTCCAACTGATCCAACTCCAAAGCCAGAGTCAGAACTTGGTCGCAAGGGTGGTACAGAGATGAACTCTTGGATTGCAAAAGAACTAAATAAACTAACTGGTGGGTCGGAATTACGTAGTGGGGTTATTGATATTAATCCAGACAAGATTGACTTCTTCCTTGAAACAATTAGCGGGGGCGCTGGAAAGTTTGCATTGAGGTCTTCTTCAACCATTGGTAACCTTATCACTGGAAATTGGGATCAGATTGAATCAAATAATGTACCTGGACTCCGTGTATTCTATGGACAGCCACGTAAGTTTGTAGATCTTCAGTCTTATTTTGATAAGCGAATTGAAGTAAATCAATTTATGGAAGAGGTAAAAGCGGGGGATATTACCGGACCAGAAAGCAATAGCATTAAACAAGTATATCGTATAAACAAGGCTGTTGACAGAGCCCTTCGTAACCTAAGGAAGGCAGAAAAAACAGCAGAGGGTCTTGAGGACCCAGAACAACGAGAAAATCGTCTCAATGAGCTCGAGAGAAAGCGCTACGCACAAATTGCTAGCTTCCAAAAGGCATACGAAGAATATAAAATAGATAAATTATGACAAAGTACCTATCAACCCTACTAGTCGCTGCACTTCTTACAGGATGCAGCGCCACCTATCATCTAAACAAAGCAGTAAAGAAGGACCCTTCAATACTGAAGCCAACCACCATTACAGTCTGGGATACCATCATCACCCCGCCAGTGTATCTGGTTGACACGGTTGCTGTTCTAGATAATGGCGATTCTGCGGTGATTGAAAACGACACTGTCAAAATTGTCATCACGAAGTACCAAGACAAGATGATAGTGAAGACATTAATCAAGGAAGTTCCCTACGCGGTGAGCGTACAAGCTGAGTGTCCTCCTCAGTTGGTTCAGCCAGAGAGCAAAACGGGCAAGGTAAAGGATTACCTACTTTTGTTCTTAGCGGCAGCACTTGCCGTTATGATGTTTTTATACCGATTCAAATAATGGCTAAGACCAAAGCACAAACAGCGTCAACCTTCCAAGCAAAGCCCAAGGTCTCAAGGCCAGGCGTACATTCAAAGACCAAGAGCAGCAAGCTCAAAACCTCTAAGCTGTACTCCAAGTCCTATCGTGGGCAGGGTTAAGGAAAAAGACCCGTCTTACGAAGGCAGGCTCCTCGATCCAGCAGTAGTTGGATGGTGCGTCACAAGGCCAGTAGCCTGTGACGGAAACTGCCCCCACGCTTCCTGCAGCAGCAAGAAGTAAAATCTCTACCCATCGCAGGAAAGACAGTCGGGGCTCATAGCCTTTACGGCTATATCACCACGAAGCACAGACTCTGTTCGCATATAGTACAGCGTCTTGATTCCTTGGTTCCACGCCTCCATATGTACCTGATTTATCCACTTAGGTGTAGCCTCAGTGGGGAACGCAAGGTTCAATGATACAGACTGGTCTATGTACTGCTGGCGGATTCCCGCTTGGTAGATTAGGTCCAGCTGATTGATTTCCTTGAAGGTCTTGTAGACCTCCTTTACTAGAACTACGTCCATCATAGGGTCAGCATCATTGCTTTGCATCAGCTTACCCTTCTGGTAAATCCATCCATCAAGCTCGTTTATGTTCTGAACAGACCCCTCGTCGGCAAGTATCTGATCCCAGGTATCTTTGTTGTTGATTCCTATCTTACGCAGAGCCCTCTCTAAGGTTGGGTTCTTGCGTATGAACGTACCCTTTGCAGACTGCTCGGTGAATACGTTAGCGGCCCAAGGCTCGATGCCTGCGCTTACGTTACCACTAAGCTTGGAGTTGGACACCGTGGGTGCTATCGCACGTAGATGGGTGTTGCGAACACCGAAGCCACGGCACCATAGAGGCTCTCCGAACATCTTAGCCATATCACGGCTAGCACGCTCTGATTCCAGCTTGATGTGGGAGAAGATACGGCGCGTCTCGATCTGCGCCTGTAGCCCCTCAAATGGGGCTCCACGTTGCTGTAGATAGGTGTGCCATCCGAGTACGCCTAGTCCAAGTGCCCGTCCCTTTTCAGCA
>Ga0209651_1000149_pt1 | contig 24802 bp, 23 predicted proteins | sample LauGreFBDMM110SN_2_FD_188216 | JGI IMG/M metagenome (GOLD analysis project Ga0209651, IMG submission 188216) | Freshwater lake microbial communities from Lake Michigan, USA - Fa13.BD.MM110.SN (SPAdes) (version 2) | ecosystem: Environmental > Aquatic > Freshwater > Lake | place: Lake Michigan... | reverse complement strand
TCCGATCATGGCCATTTATCAAGCGCGATTTATGCGTTATTTACAAGATCGTGGATTTGCGCAGACTGAGGGTAGAAAGGTTTGGGCATTTCTTGGGGATGGCGAGACGGATGAGCCGGAGTCCTTGGGTGCGATTGGTATGGCTGGACGTGAAAAATTAGATAATTTAATTTTTGTAATCAACTGTAATTTACAGCGACTAGATGGCCCTGTGCGAGGCAACGGTAGCATTATCCAAGAATTAGAAACAGAGTTTAGAGGGTCTGGCTGGAATGTCATCAAGGTGGTCTGGGGGACGCATTGGGACGCGTTATTTGCGCGCGACAAAAAGGGCTTGTTGATGAATCGTCTGGCTGAGATTGTCGACGGTGAGTATCAGGCCATGAAGGCTAAGAATGGCGCGTATGTCAGAGCCCACGTCTTTAATACCCCAGAGTTACAAAATCTGGTGGCAGACTGGTCCGACGATGATATTTGGAATTTAAATCGGGGTGGACATGACCCACATAAAGTATTTGCAGCCTTTCATTCGGCGGTGCACCACAAGGGCCAACCAACCCTCATTCTAGCCAAAACGATTAAGGGTTACGGCATGGGCGCTTCGGGCGAGGCGATGAATATTGCGCATCAGCAGAAAAAAATGAACATTGAAGATGTGCGGGCTTTTAGAGATCGTTTTCATTTACCGATTCCAAATGATCAACTGGAGTCTTTGCCCTATTTAAAATTTGCCGATGGCAGTCCTGAGTTAGAGTACATGCGGTCTAGACGGATGGAACTAGGTGGTTATTTGCCCCAGCGCCGCACGCATGCGAAGTCTTTGCCGGTGCCAAGTTTAGAGGTTTTTAAACCCCTTCTAGAAGCAACCGTTGAGGGACGTGAAATTTCTACGACGATGGCTTTTGTGCGTTTACTCAACATGGTCGTAAAAGATAAGGTTATTGGACAGCGGGTTGTGCCAATTGTTCCGGACGAGTCTAGAACTTTTGGTATGGAAGGGATGTTTAGGCAGTTAGGTATTTGGAGTCATGTGGGCCAGCTTTATGAGCCACAGGACAAAGACCAGTTGATGTTTTACAAGGAAGATCAACATGGGCAAATACTGCAAGAGGGTATTAATGAAGCTGGCGCGATGTGTGATTGGATTGCTGCAGCCACTTCCTACTCGACGCATGGCGAGCCGATGTTACCTTTTTATATTTTTTACTCCATGTTTGGTTTTCAACGGATTGGTGATTTGGCTTGGGCCGCAGGCGATATGCGCTCGCGCGGATTTTTGTTAGGCGGCACAGCTGGCCGAACCACGCTCAATGGTGAGGGTTTGCAGCATGAGGATGGCCATAGTCATTTATGGAGTGGTGCGATTCCTAATTGTGTTAGTTATGATCCGACCTTTGCTTTTGAGTTGGCGGTAGTGATTCAAGATGGGATGCGTCGCATGATGACGGATCAGGAAGATATCTACTATTACATTACCCTCATGAATGAAAACTACGCCCATCCGGCAATGCCAAAGGGGAGCGAAAAGAATATTTTAAAGGGTATGTATCACTTAGATTCGGTTGGCTCAGCCAAAGCTCCATTACGGGTTCAGTTGCTTGGAAGTGGTACTATTTTTAGAGAGGTCATGGCGGCTGCCCAATTACTTCAAGAGGACTGGAGTGTTGCTTCGGATTTATGGAGTTGTCCAAGTTTTACCGAGCTCAGTCGCGATATCCATCGGGTCAATCGCACTAATTTGCTCAACCCTACTAGCAAGCCGAAGAAGTCCCATGTCGAGGAGTGTTTAGTTCAATTTAACGGGCCCGTGATCGCAGCGACAGATTATGTGCGGTTATTTGCCGAGCAAATTCGGCCGGCGATTCAGCAGTTGGGTCGGACATACATGGTCCTAGGTACAGATGGTTTTGGCCGATCTGACACGCGAGAGAATTTACGCCATTTCTTTGAGGTTGATCGTCATTGGGTAACAATTACTGCCCTCAAGTCTTTAGCTGATCTTGGACAAATTGAGACGAAAGTTGTGGCCCAAGCGATTAAAAAATATGGTTTAGATATTACCAAGCCTAATCCAATGTCGGTCTAAGGGAGCCTAGCATGTCTACATTCATTGAAGTAAAAGTGCCAGATATTGGCGACTACAAAGAGATACCGGTGATTGAAATTCATGTGCGGGTTGGTGATGTGATTGAGAAAGAACAATCGATCATTACCCTAGAGTCGGATAAGGCAACGATGGATATACCTTCATCCGTGAGTGGTGTTGTGCAGGAATTAAAATTAAAAATTGGTGATTTAGTTTCACAAGGCAGCTTGGTACTTGTTTTAGAACCCGGTTCGAGTGATCATGTTCCCGCACAATCAGTTGTATCTCAAAGCCCACCGGCAACGGTTGCTGCACCAGTGGCACCATCCGCGCCAGCAGTTATATTGCCTGCTTTAGCACCTTCAAACGCTTCTAATTCCATTTCTGCTGCGCCGATACCTGCATTACAGACCAATGCTTTAGCATCCACAGCTCATGAAAATACGCCTCTAGACAGTTCTTCGGCGAGTTTAAGTCATGCTAGTCCATCGGTGCGTAAATATGCTCGGGAATTAGGTGCGTCGATTAACCAGGTTCAGGGCACAGGTCCAAAAGGTCGGATTACCCAAGAGGATGTGCAATCTTATATTAAGCAAATTTTAACGAGCCCAAATCAAGCATCTTCTAGTCCAGTGACAAATGTTGCTAGTAATGGCTTGAATTTATTGCCTTGGCCAAAGATAGATTTTAATAAATTTGGCGCAACTCAAACCCGCCCATTATCAAGAATACAAAAGATTTCAGCAGCCAATTTGGCGCGTAATTGGGTGATGATACCGGCGGTGACATATCACGAAGATGCCGACATTACTGTGTTAGAAGAATTTCGGGTGCAAACGAATAAGGCCAATGATAAGTTAGGTATAAAAGTTACTTTACTGGCGTTTTTACTAAAAGCATCTGTCAGTGCTTTAAAAAAATTCCCGGAATTCAATAGCTCTTTAGATGGTGATCAATTAATTTTGAAGCAGTACTTCCATTTGGGTTTTGCTGCCGATACCCCGAATGGATTAGTCGTCCCGGTGATTCGTGATGTTGACCAAAAGGGCATTTTAGAGATTGCGCGTGAGACTTCTGAATTAGCCAAGTTGGCTCGTGACGGTAAGCTAAAGCCTGATCAAATGCAAGGTGCTTGTTTTACAATTTCTTCTGTTGGTGGTCTTGGCAGCACTTATTTCGCGCCGATCATTAATGCTCCCGAGGTAGCAATTTTAGGAGTTAGTAAGGCCGCTATGAAGCCAGTCTGGGACGGCACGAATTTTATTCCTCGGTTAATTTGCCCGCTGTCCTTAACGGCTGATCATCGGGTTATCGACGGCGCTTATGCGACTCGGTTTAATGCGTATATTGCTGAATTACTGACGGATTTTCGTCGCGTTGTTTTATAGGGGGCTGAGATGACGATTTTAGCAATCAAAGTTCCCAATATGGGTGACTTCACGGACATTCCGGTAATTGAGATTTTAGTCAAACCTGGTGATGTCATCGCAAAAGAACAGGCTTTAGTTGTTTTAGAATCGGATAAAGCCACGATGGAAGTGCCTAGTGATGTGGCTGGCAAAGTAGTTTCTGTAGAGGTGGCGGTTGGTGATCAGTTAAGTATTGGTTCAGTCATCCTGATGTTAGAGACTGACATTTCGTCCACTACGACCCCTACTCAACCAGAGGCAAATCCATCGGGCGAACTGCCGGTAGCAACGCCGGTAGAAACGCCGAAGTCCTTGCCCCAAGTGCAGGTTGCCCTAACCGCATTAAAAGCCTCCTCGGCAGTTACGACTTATCAGGGTCAGGTTGATCATACTTGTGCGTTATTAGTTTTAGGTTCTGGGCCTGGTGGTTATAGTGCTGCCTTTCGGGGAGCTGATTTAGGCATGGATACGATCCTGATTGAAAGATATGCTACTTTGGGTGGAGTTTGTCTTAATGTGGGATGTATTCCCTCTAAAGCACTCCTGCACACCGCTGCAGTGATGCAAGAGGTGCAATCAATGGCTGCCCACGGAATTCGTTATGGTGATCCAACGATTGACTTGACAGCTTTGCGAAATCATAAAGAACACGTCATTAGTCAATTAACGACTGGTTTAGCTGGTATGGCAAAAGCGCGAAAAGTCAGAACACTGCGCGGCGTGGGCAGCTTTTTAGATGCCCACCATCTTGAACTGCAGACAACCACTGGCACGAGCTGGGAGTTGACTGGGCAAAAAGAAGTGATTCGATTTGAGCAAGTTATTATTGCTGCCGGTAGTCAACCAGTGATTTTGCCTAACTTGCCAGTTGACCCGCGGATTGTCGATAGCACAGGTGCTTTAGAGTTAAAGAACATCCCCAAACGGATGCTAGTCATCGGTGGTGGCATCATTGGTTTAGAGATGGCGACGGTCTATAGTGCTTTAGGTGCCAAGATTGATATTGTTGAATTATCGGACAGCCTGATGACTGGGGCAGATCGTGACTTAGTTAAAGTCTGGGAGAAGATGAATAGTCACCGTTTTGAACAGGTGATGTTGCAGACGAAGGCGGTTGATGTCCAAGCTAAAAAAGATGGTATTTGGATTACTTTTGAGGGCCAGAAAGCGCCATCTGAGGCGCAATGTTATGACTTAGTATTAGTTGCCGTAGGACGGGTACCTAATGGTAAAAAAATTGGTGCGCATTTAGCTGGCGTGCAGGTAGATGATCGGGGGTTTATTTCGGTTGATCAGCAGATGCGAACCAATGTGTCCAATATATTTGCCATTGGTGATCTAGTAGGTCAGCCGATGCTAGCGCATAAGGCGGTCCATGAGGGGCACGTGGCTGCTGAGGTTGCGAGTGGCCAAAAGTCCTACTTTGACGTGCAACAAATACCATCAGTGGCTTATACCGACCCTGAAGTTGCTTGGACTGGTTTGACAGAAGAGCAATGTAAAAAGCAGGGAGTTGCTTATCAAAAAGGTATTTTCCCATGGGCTGCTAGCGGTCGTGCAATTGCTAATGGTCGCAGTGAAGGATTTACGAAATTATTGTTTGATGATAAGACGCATCGTATCATTGGCGGTGGAATTGTTGGTACCAATGCGGGCGATTTAATTGGTGAAGTTTGTTTAGCCATCGAGATGGGCGCGGATATGGTGGATATCGGTAAAACAATCCATCCTCATCCAACTTTAGGCGAATCGATTGGTTTAGCCGCGGAAGTTGCACACGGCAGTTGTACTGATTTACCTGCCCAGCGTAAAAAATAACCAGATTTTTTAAATCACAAGGGATTTGACTTGGTGAAGTTCTAGTCCCTATTGAAGTTGTAATCTCTATTGACGTTGTAATCCCTATTACAGTTGTAAGCCTTATTCAGATGGACATTGTATGACTACTTTTCCTAGATTCCCAATCATCGGTACACCCCTATCGAGCTCAGCTATTCGCGTCATGATGCTTGGTAGCGGAGAACTCGGTAAGGAGGTAATTATTGAGTTACAGCGCTTAGGTATAGAAGTCATCGCGGTTGATCGGTATCCAAATGCGCCTGGACAGCAAGTTGCCCACCGGTCTTATGTGATTGATATGACAAATGGCCAAGCTATTCGCGATTTAGTGAACCAAGAAAAACCACATTTAATCGTGCCAGAGATTGAAGCGATCGCCACGCTAACCCTCATGGAGTTAGAAGCCGAGAGTGTGGTCGAGGTAATACCTACTGCGCGGGCAGCTTGGTTGACGATGAATCGTGAGGGGATTCGTCGTCTGGCTGCAGAAGAATTAGGTTTACCCACATCGCCCTATCATTTTGCCAGTAGCCTTGATGAACTATCTGCTGCTATTCCTCGGGGAATTGGTTACCCTTGCTTTGTTAAGCCAGTGATGTCGTCCTCTGGCAAGGGGCAATCGAAATTACTGGGGCCAGAAGATATTGCTTTAGCCTGGGCGAGTGCAGCAAGTGGTGGACGGGTTAATGCTGGGCGAGTGATTGTTGAGGGCATGATTGATTTTGATTATGAGATCACGTTATTAACGGTCAGGTCGTTAAAGCAGGACGGTAGTATTCAAACATCTTTTTGTGAGCCCATTGGTCATGTTCAAAAGCATGGCGATTATGTCGAGAGTTGGCAACCGATGGGCATGAGTCAGGTGGCTCTTGAACGCGCACAATGGATTGCTAAAAAAGTCACTGATCAACTTGGTGGTCGCGGTATCTTTGGCGTTGAATTATTTGTGCAGGGTGACGAAGTTTGGTTTTCTGAAGTGAGTCCTAGGCCGCATGATACGGGGTTAGTGACACTGGTAAGTCAGGAACAAAGCGAATTTGAATTACATGCTAGGGCTATTTTGGGCTTACCGATCAATACGCGTTTACGAACGCCAGGTGCCAGTGCGGTAATTTATGGGGGCATAGATGCGACAGGAATTGGATTTACTGGTGTTGCACAGGCTCTGCATTTACCCGGAGTTTCCGTAAGGCTGTTTGGCAAGCCTGAATCATTTATCAAGCGCCGCATGGGAGTTGCTTTAGCTGTTGCGGACAATACCGGCGAGGCTAGAAGTCTTGCTTTGCAGGCAAGTCACATGGTAAAGCCAGTAACGGCAGTCGCCGAGTAAAACCTCAGATCAGTTACTTGGTAGCTTTCTTGAGGATTTTTTCACTAGTCTGCATCGCGGACTTCGTGAGAGTTTCCGTTTGATGCTTAGTCATGTCAACGGCTTGTTTCATGGCTTTTTGACTGGATTCAAAGACGGTGGTGGCATTGGCTACAGCCTGTTTCATGAGATTTTTCATGGCATCAGGAGTGTTTGGTGCAGTTGAAGTCATATCACTGATGAGGGTCTTTAATTTTTCGGAATGATTTTTAATTTCTTCCTGATTAATCGCGCTCAAAGCAGTTTGCGTTTCTGTAGAGATATCTTTGAGATGTCGACTATACGAAACTATTTTTTCTGAAAAAGGCTTAACAAATTTTGCTTGCATGGCCATGAGGTCTTGAGCATCTTTGGCTGAAGCACAGGACTTCATGTGTTCTACTTGTTCACTCATCATTGTTTTAGCTACTTGAATATTGAGCTCCATAAGTTTTTCTACACCCTCAAACGCTTTTCGGCTCAGGTTCGCTAAGGTTTCCATATTGGCTTTATTGGCGGCACTAATTTGTTCTGGTGTCATGATGATTGATTCCTTCTGTTACATCGATTGAAAAGATAAGTTGATCAATTGGCAGTGCTTCATTTGCTCTTTATCAATTGATAGCTAGGTGTTTGGTGTTTTAAAAACATGATGACGATGATCTAAATTAATTCGGTACGATCAGGTTAGGCGGTAAGATTTTACGTTGGTTTAAAAGGTTCAAAAAACTTTGTGGATACGAAAGAAGGGCTTCTACTAAATTGGTTGCAGTGTAACAGGCAAATTTGACAATTTGAAGAGTATTTACCCCAATACTACAATATGGGGATGTTTAAAGCATTTTATGCCGATCAATTTGTGCTTCCCTTACCCGTTGGCCACCGCTTTCCGATGCAAAAGTATCGTTTATTGCGGGAGCGAGTGAGCCAATTTGATGGCGTAGAACTGGTAGAAGCGCCTTTAGCAAGCTTGGAACAGATTTTACTGGCCCATAATGCGGATTATGTATCTCGGGTGTTTGCTGGGGCTATGAGTCCTGCTGAGCAACGCGAAATTGGTTTCCCATGGAGTCCGGAGATGGTCATTCGATCAAGTCGATCAGCCGGAGCGACGATTGCAGCGGCCAGAGTAGCTTTAGAAGCAGGCATCTCTGCTAATTTAGCTGGCGGGACGCACCATGCCTACGCCAATAAGGGCAGTGGTTTTTGTGTATTCAATGATGCGGCGATTGCCGCCCGAGTGATGCAGCAGGAATTTGGCGAGAAGTTTGCGCGTTGTCTACAAGTGGCAATCGTTGATTTAGACGTCCATCAAGGTAACGGCACAGCGGCTATATTACAAAATGATCCATCCATCTTTACATTTTCGATACATGGTGAGAAGAACTTTCCATTTCGTAAAGAGTCGAGTGACTTAGATATTGGTTTGATGGACGGTTGCTCCGATGCACTGTATTTAGAAGCCTTAGCGAGTGGTTTATATCAATTGGGGAGGTTATTTAGTCCAGACCTGATTATTTATTTGGCTGGTGCAGATCCATTTGGTGGAGACCGTTTAGGTCGTTTAGACTTGACCATGGACGGATTATTACAACGTGATCAAATTGTATTTGAATGGGCTAAATCGCGACATTTACCCATTGCTATTGCCATGGCGGGGGGGTATGGTCGAGACATCACTCAAACAGTTGCCATACATGCCCAAACAATCCAAAAAGCAATTACTTATCAATGGTAAAAAATAATGCTATTTGGATGTCACCGTTATTCATACTGATTTGGAGTACGGGTTTTATTATTGCTCGCTATGGTATGCCCCATGCAGAGCCCTTGACCTTTTTAGCGATTCGATTTTTTGGGGTGATTCTTATTTTGCTGCCCTGCATTTTGTGGTTTAAGGCACCCTGGCCCTCTAAAAGTCAGATAGTTCACTTAGCAATTGCTGGAGTATTAATACAATTCGGTTATTTAGCGGGGGTTTGGATTGCGATTCGACATGGCATGCCGGTGGGCTTAACAGCATTAATCGTTGGTTTACAACCGATATTAACTGCAGTGTTTGTTTCTTTGTTAGCTGAAAAAATCACCAGATCGCAATGGCAAGGATTATTTTTAGGATTATTTGGCGTATTTTTAGTTTTGTACGCACAAATTAATACAGCTGGGGTCAACGCACAGACCATCTTTTTTAACCTCACTGGTTTGTTATCCATCACGGTAGGGACGATTTATCAGAAAAAATATTGTGCCCAGTTTGACTTGCGAACCGGTTCGTTAATTCAGTTTATAACTAGCCTTGGGTTAGCAACGATTGGAGCTTTTCTTTTTGAGACACGAGAAGTTGAGTGGGTCTTGGAGTTGATTGGTGCTTTAGTTTGGGGTATCGTGGGGATTTCGATTGGCGCGATGAGCTTATTATTTATTCTGATTCGTAGGGGTAATGCCACCAAAGTTAGCAGTTTAATGTATCTCACTCCGCCGACCACAGCCATTATGGGCTGGATTTTATTTAATGAGCCGTTAACGGTTCTAGTCGGCTTGGGTACTTTATTGACCATGCTAGGTGTTTTGATTGTCAATCAAACGATTTCGTGCAATTTCTTAAGGCGTTTTGATTAAGGTATTAAAATGGTGCGTGCTGTTCATCTAACTTTTCTTTGCGCATGAATAAAAATTTAATTTTAAGTATTTTCGTAGGTTTTGGAATCGCATTATCGCCAACTCTCTATGCCAAGTCTGATGACTCAGATTCGAGGGTTAGTTCACCGAAGCAGCGCAGTGACAATAAACAGATTAATAAACCAGTTAATAAACCAAAGACTACGCGTGAGGTAGGAGCTGCTAAGAAGGCAGATAAAACAAAAAAGCCAAAAAATCCCAAACAAGTACGAACTACCGTCGTCCCCAAAAAAGCTGTCGTAGGGAGTTCTCCGGCAAGAGTCTCGCAGGGGACCTCATTAGGTTTAGGTAAGCATGTTGACGAATTAAATTTAAAATCTAGTGTCGCGATGATTGTGGATCAGCAAACGTTGCAGGTACTCTTTGAAAAAAATCCGCAGTCGGTTTTACCAATTGCTTCAATTACGAAGCTATTAACTGCTATGACAGTTTTAGATGCACAGTTACCCTTAGATGAAATTTTAGAGATTAATGCGGAAGATGCCGCAATTTACCGAAATTCTAGGTTAGCGAAGGGGGCGGATTTAAGTAGAAGAGAAGCTTTGTTGTTAGCTTTGATGTCCTCAGAAAATAGAGCCGCGTACACTTTGGGTCGCAATTATCCTGGTGGGATTACTAATTTTATGAGTGACCTCAACCGTAAAGCAAGAGATATTGGTATGTTGCATTCTAATTTTGAGGATCCGACAGGTCTAACGAGTAAAAACGTAGCCAGTGCTGAGGACTTAGCTATCTTAGTGAACGCCGCTTATCAGTACCCACTGATTCGGGAATATTCAACAGCCACAAATCATAAGTTACTTGTGAATAATCGCGCGCAAGAGTTTATCAGCAGTAACCGCTTAGTACGCTCTGGCGATATGGAGATTGGTTTACAAAAGACCGGCTATATTTCGGAGGCGGGGCGCTGTTTGGTCATGCAAGCAACGGTTAAAAATCGTCCTGTCATTATGGTTTTCTTAGACTCTGCTGGCAGTTTATCGCGCTTTGCGGATGCTGTTCGGGTCAAAGATTGGTTGGAGGATGCTTCTGAATTAAGGCCGATCCGAAAACTGCCTCATGTGCAAATGTCTTTACAGTAGAGTTTTACTGAAGTTCAAAGGCCTGGATCTGCCCAGTGGAGTGGATAGTCTAAGCTTGTTGGCGCTAGATATCAATTGACGCCGTCTAAACAATTGACGCCGTCTAACCCTGCTTCATAGAAGATGGACTGGGCGACTGCAGACTTCAAAAACACCATAAACTCTTTTGCCAGTGTCGGCTGCGAGGAAGCGTTACAAACCCCAGCGCTAAACCGTGTCCAGTGTTGTATTTCAGGGGGGAGTGGACCTAGATACTGGGCCAAGGGGACAGCCCGAAGTTCACTAATCATTTGAACTGCCATCGCCGCTTTGCCGTTGAGTAACAGAGTAGCAACCAAGCCTCCCTCTAAGATGGTGGCTTTTTGTGTAATGAACTGGGTCATACCTAAATCGTTCAGTACTTTTGCAAAGTAGATCCCACTAACGCCTTTACTGGTGAAAGTAATAGAGGGGGTGTCTCGCAGGCTTTGAATAAAGTTAGTCAAGGTATCAATAGCAACTGGGGGTTGGTTTGGCGCTATGGCCACGCCAATCCCACATTGGATAAAGCTTGGACTTGGGCTCGTTAGAAGTCCAAGTTGTACTAATTCTTGGATACCATCTTCCGTCATGATCAGGAGATCGTTTTTTTCACCTGCGTTGAGGCGATCTTTCATCGCCATGGAGGTGGCAAATTCAATTTGGGGCGCCATGTCAAGAGGCTCGGCCCAGATTTTGGTGATTTGGGGTAAGGAGGATTTGAGTGCGGTAGAGCAAAGGATTCGGAATTGGGGCATGGCCTGAATTGGTCAATTTTTAAGGGGGGCTTGATAACCAATACCACGAGAAATTTGTAAAGCCGTGTCAACTAGGGCTTTAGTCCAATCGCGGTTGATTCGATCGGTCGGTGCGCTAATGGAAAGTCCTGCCACCATGGTATTGGAGTCATCATAGATACCCGCAGCAATGCAACTAACTCCTAGTTCAAGCTCTTCATCATCATTAGCGGTACCATTTTTTTGGACCTCTTGCAGCTCCTTTTCAAGAGCTTGGATTTGCGTAATACTATTTCTGGTATGTCCGGCAAGGCCCGTACGGGAGGCGTACGTTCGGACTTTTTGGGTATCGTCTTGAGCTAGAAAGAGCTTACCAACCGAAGTTAGATGTAAGGGGGCTCGCCCACCGATGGCGCGCACGACTTGCATACCCGAGCGTTCACTATACGCGCGGTCGATATAAATAATTTCGTCTCCTTGACGCAAAGAAAGATTGACTGTTTGATTCGTTAACTTATGCAGCGCCCGCATGGGCAACTGAGCCGCGTCACGCACAGATAGGCGTGCTTTAACTAGAGTTCCTAATTCAAGTAACCTTAGTCCTAAACGATAAGAGCCTCCTTCGCTTCTATCAACTAGGCGACAGGCGACCATATCATTCAAAATGCGGTGAGCCGTAGAAGGGTGTAAGGATGTTTTTTCGGAGAGAATTTTTAAGCTACAGGCATCATCTGAAGCAGCTAAGACATCAAGCAGATTCATCATCCGTTCAATCACTTGAATCGCGGTCTTACCTGTTGTTGCTGGCACACGAGTTTTTTCTTTAGTCGTCATTTAGGTATTGTAGCGATAATTTTTTTAATTGCACATCATGAAATGATGGGTATTGTTGCGAAATATTTACATGGACGTGGAGGGCGAAGGTGACAGAGTTAATGAAGGCGTTAATGACAGCGTTAATCAATAAGTCAATCAATACGTCAGAATCAATTACATCCCAGCGTTATAGGGACGTAAGGGGCGACTTCAAGGTTTCAGAGCGTTGATACAGTCTTTAATTAATTGTGGGCCTTCATAAATCAAGCCACTATAAATTTGAATCACTTTTGCACCAAAATTTTTCTTTTGGAGTGCGTCGGTACCTGTATGAATTCCACCAACCCCAATGATTGGGGTTCGGCCCTCTAGCAGTCGATAAAAAGTTGCCACAATTTGGTTCGATAAATCTTTGATGGGCTTGCCTGAGAGGCCTCCTGATTGGTGGTGATCGATTTCTGATTGAACGTTTTCCCGGCTAATGGTGGTGTTGGTTGCAATCAGCGCATCCATCTCAAAGCGTTCAAGAAGATTCGCAATTTCGATGATTTGACCGGGCTCTAAGTCTGGTGCAATTTTTAAAAAGAGGGGAATTTTTTTCCCGTATTGCTCGCTCAGAAGCGTTCTTTCTTGGGTGAGTTCGAGCAGCAGTTTCTCGAGTCCTTGGCTATTTTGAAGTTGGCGTAAATTCTTCGTATTCGGTGAAGAAATATTGATAGTGACATAGGAGGCTACTTCATAAACCGCTCGCAGACAAATTAAATAATCGCTATTTGCATCAGCCATTGGGGTCAGGGCATTTTTACCAATATTGAGGCCAATTACCCCACCATTTTGGTAAAACGAAGAGCGTTTTACGCGTTCGACACAAGCTTGCACACCATCATTATTAAATCCCATCCGATTAATAATTCCAGAAGTTTTAGGTAGACGGAACATCCGCGGTTTGGGATTACCACTTTGGGGCAGGGGCGTTACTGTGCCAATTTCTAAAAAGCCAAATCCTAGCGTTGCTAGGGCATCGATAAAACGCCCATCTTTATCGAGTCCAGCGGCTAGGCCAATTGGATTGGGAAGTTGCATACCGCATAGGGTCGTAGGTAATTGGGGAACTTTACCGACTAGGAAGCGAAGCAGGCCGCGTTGATATAGGAAATTTAAGGAGTGCAAAGCAAGGTGGTGCGCTTTTTCTGGGTCCAATTGAAATAGCAGTGGACGAAGGAGTGGAAATAAATTCATGTAGAGTTAGATGATTTTAGGATCTGAACTTATTTGGTTCGAAGATATCAAGGGGCCCCATTGACCTGCAATTAAACCTTCGAGAGGTTGGAAATTGATTTTGTAGGACATCTTTTTACTTTCTTGGATATAGTAGCCCAAGTATACATAAGGCAATTTTCGTATTTTAGCCTCATGAATTTGCCAAAGAATCCCAAAAGTTCCTAAGCTGGCTTGAGGAAGGCTGGTGTCATAAAAGGTATAAACCGATGACAACCCGTTTTGGACTACATCGATGACGCTGACCATGCGAAGAGTACCATTTTGGCGAAACTCGACGAGAAACGAATCGATATGTGATTGGATTAAAAACTGCCGGTATTGATCCTCTTCATCCTCGATCGAATCGAACTCTTGGCCATCGAGCGGGTTGCTATGACGACTATTTTGATATGCTTGGTAGAGTACGAAATGTTCATCCTTAAATTCCAGTGGAGTCACTTGAGCAATTAAATCTGCGTGTTTTCGGATCGTACGTTGTTGGCTTCTCGTTGGCCGAAAATCATTCACAACGACGCGCGAGGCGATGCAGGCTTGACAATGATCACAGTAGGGGCGGTAGGTAAAGTGACCACTCCGTCGAAACCCTACTTGGATCAGTTCGCTATAGACTTTCGTTTGTATGAGTTGGGGTGGAGTTGCTACTTGCGAGCGGGCCTCATGCTGATCAAGATAGCTACAAGCATAGGGTGCTGTGGCATAAAACTGTAACGATTTAAATGGAAAGTCTTTGATATGTGTCATGGGTAATATGGGCAGTATCTTATTGTATCTCTAGTAAAACACTTTTATCCCAATTCCACAGTGGTGCGGGGAGATCGATCTGACTTTCTAACCAATTTAAAAAATAGTCTTGCGGGAGGGGCGATGCGCCTAGGGAAGCTAAATGACTCGTTTCTTGTTGGCAATCGATATAACGAATTCCCACCTGAACGCACCAAGCACACAAAGCCGCCAGAGCTAATTTTGAGGCATTATCAACGCGGGTAAACATCGATTCACCATACAGCATTTTGCCCAGGTTCACGCCGTATAAACCACCCACTAATTGACCGTCATACCAAGTTTCTACACTATGGGCTAGACCCATTTGGTGGAGTTCGCCATAGTATTCAATGATTGCAGGAGTAATCCAAGTATCACCGACTTCGCCGTTGCGAGGGCTATTCGCGCAGGCTTGTATCACCTCTTTGAAGGCGCAATCGACGCGGATTTCCCAAGACGGGTTGAGGAGTACAGCGCGGATAGTTTTTTTTAAACTTTGGCTGACTTTAAACTTGGATGTTTCTAATGCCATTCTAGGGGAGGTACACCACCACATGACTGGACCAGGTCTGCTATACCAAGGAAAGATTCCCTGACGATAGGCTTCAATCAGGCGTTGCGTACTGATCGATTCGGTCAGGGCGATGAGACCACTGGGTATATTGGGGTCATTACTTGGAGTATTTTTGGGTGAGGGCAACGGCTCATCATCTAAAATCCAAGGAGTTACGGTCATACGGTAGAGCGTTGTGTGGGGTTAATATTCATGAGATAAGTAGGCATCACTTGATCAAACGTTATCGCCTGCTTTTTTTGATCGGCGAAAAAATGTTCTAGGGTCAATTTCACGGTTAGAAAGGCGAGTTCATTCCAAGGAATTTCCGACTCACGAAATAATCGCACTTCGAGGCTTTCACTAGTCACTGGACTAAAGCTTGCACTTGGCATATTGGCTAGGTAAAACCAGTGGATTTGGCCTATATGAGCAATGTTAACGATCGAAAAAAGGCTACCAATTTCGACGTCTGTTCCAGCTTCTTCTAAGGTTTCGCGGTAAGCACCTTGCGCACTTGTTTCATTTAATTCCAAGAATCCGGCAGGTAAAGTCCACAGTCCCTGACGTGGTTCTATAGCGCGTCGACATAAGATAATTTGATCTTCCCACATCGGGATGGTGCCGACGACATTTTTTGGGTTTTGATAATGAATTTCTCCGCACTGTTGGCACACGAAACGTTGGCGGTTATCGTTTTCTGGGATTTGTTGGCGCACAGAGTGGCCACACAGGGAGCAAAATTTCATATGGAATGTCGATCGATCGATTTCGAAGAACTATTTTTGCACAGTCGCTGACTGAATCACAATGGGTTCACTCGGCACATCGGCCATCCGGTTCATGACAGTTGTTGGCGCAAACTTTATATTTTCAACAGTTTCAAAACCGGAGATGACCTTTCCAAAAACGGTATAGCCAAAGCCATCACGACTAGGATAATCGAGCATCGCGTTATCGCGTACATTAATAAAGAACTGGGCGGTTGCTGAATCTGGGTTATTCGTTCTAGCCATGGCAATCGTATATTTTGCGTTCTTGAGGCCATTTTGTGACTCGCTTGGAATGGGCGGTTTAGTTGGTTTTTCTTGTAATTCTTTAGTAAAGCCCCCGCCTTGGATCATGAAGCCATTAATAACCCGGTGGAAAATGGTACCCGTATAAAAATTTGCATTGACATAGGTTAGAAAATTTTCGACAGTTTTTGGAGCTTTTTCTGGTTCGAGTTCAACTACAAAATCTCCTTTAGTGGTTTTAAATAAAACCTTTGGTCCGGCGTAGACATTGGCACTACTGATGATTAGGCAAAGGCTCAGGGCTGGGATGGCGAACGCGTTCGTTAAGGTTCTCTGCAGAGCTGTGATGATGCCTTGGAGTTGATTCGTAAGAAGCTGTTTGTTCGGTCGACCTAATGAAATACAGTGAGCGCTCATGAGTTGCTTTCAAGGGATAAATTGATTGATTGGTATTGCATATTATTCACTATTTCAAAATTGCCCGTGAAATTATGCGTGGAGGTTTGCTAAAGCGTAGGGTATTTCAGTCCAGCGTGTTGTGAAATTCTGACTTTTTTGATTAGCACGTAAGCGCCAGTGGCGTGCATTCCCAGCGATTAGTCCGGTACTTGCTAGGGTCACAGTATTGGCGCCATACCGTTGATTGAGTAGGTCCATCGTTTGCATGACTTGGGTTGATTGTTGTAAGTTGACTTGGCTAAATAGATCATTTTGATGCTGTGCCTGGTCTTGGAGTTCGGACAAAATAATGCCTGCTTTTTGATAGCGATAGCCTGATTTGAAAATATGTTTTAGTCCAAAGTAGGCTGCTTGTACAAGTCGACGGCTATCGGCTGTAGCAATCGATAGAGGAATCGTAATTTGTGGTTTATACGGTAGGCTATTTTTAGCAAAGGGGCTTGTACGAATAAAGACGGTGATCAATTGACAGGTACTTTGTTGCTGGCGTAATTTTTCTGCTGCGCGGCAGACATAACTTGCGATTGCTTCTTGTAATAGTTCAATTTTTTCAATGACTTGCCCAAAGCTTTTGCTAGAGATAATTTGTTGCTGTCTTGGCATATTCTTGAGGTCATTCATGTGTAGGCAGGAGATGCCATTGAGTTCATAAACTGTTCTGGCTAGGACCACGGAAAATCGTTGTCGAATCAACTCTGGATTGGTATTTTGTAGGTCGTAGACTGTATGGATTTGTAGTTGATGTAATTGTGCGGACAGTTTGCGTCCGACGCCCCAGACTTCATCGACGGCTATTTTTTTTAGCCAATCGGTTTGGTCTTGTGGATGACAGGCTTCCCAAGAAAATACCCCGGTAAATTGCGGATTTTTTTTAGCGATATGATTGGCTAGTTTTGCCAGTGTTTTGGAAGGCCCGATACCGACGCAAGTCGGTAGTCGCAGGTATTGTAAGGTCCGTTGTCTGATTTCTTGAGCATACGCAGTGAGGGGTGCTTGGTGTCCTGATAGATCTAAAAAACATTCATCGATCGAGTAGATTTCTTGTTGCGTTGCAAACTCCGATAGAACATGCATGAGGCGATCGCTCATATCGCCATAGAGTGCGTAGTTTGAGCTTAACCATTGGAGTTGATGGCTTTTGATAAAGTGTTTTGCCTCAAAAAAAGGTAGGCCCATTGGAATACCAAGAGCGCGGGCTTCTTGGCTGCGGGAGACGATACAGCCATCGTTATTCGAAAGAATGACGAGGGGTTTCCCTTCTAATTTGGGGTTAAAGACGCGTTCACAGGAGACATAAAAGTTATTTCCGTCAACGAGTGCGATGGCTCGATCCGTGGGGAGTGCTTTCATGGTTTATGAACGACATGTGAGACGACTCCCCAAATTTCTAATTCTTGACCTTCACATAAGATTATGGGGGCATATTGAGGATTTTCTGCTTGTAACCATGTTTGTCCACCTTGTTGGTAGAATCGTTTAACAGTAAATTCACCATCAATGACAGCAATAACGACTTGCCCTGATTTAGTCTTTTTCGAGCGGTCTACGACTAGTAGGTCACCGTCATAAATACCGGCACCTTGCATCGAATCGCCTTGGACGCGTAAAAAAAAGCTCGCTTCTGGATGAATTCCTAAGTATTGATTCAGGTCGAGTCGTTGATCGATATAGTCACTAGCGGGTGATGGAAAGCCTGCTGGAATAGAGTAGCTAAATAGGCGAGCGAATGGTGTTGGGTCGAGAGTTTTTATCATGGTGCTTATTGAGTATTAATACTGTTTATATATACAGTATATAATAGATTCTTAATTTGATAAAAACATTAAAATCAACAGCTTTACCATAGCCAAAAAGAAGCCAATGAGGTCAAGATTAATATGTCACATTGAGACGACGATGAAAAAATAAACCCCCGAGTATTGGAGTACTCGGGGGTCGTTCAAACCGTGTAAGACAATAATTTAGACGGTTACACCATCTGCTAAATCTTTAAATTCACTAATTTGATCAAAGTTCATATAGCGATAGATCTCGCTCGATTGACTAATTAAAATATGGTGTTTTTCGAGATACTCTGCAGGCGTTGGGATTCTGCCAAGTAGGGCGCAGACTGCAGCTAGTTCGGCGGAAGCTAAATACACTTTTGTATCGATACCTAGGCGGTTTGGGAAGTTTCTCGTCGAGGTCGAAACGGCGGTTGAACCTTTGCGGATTTGTGCTTGGTTACCCATACAGAGTGAACAGCCAGGCATTTCCATCCGCGCGCCAGTTTTACCAAAACTGCTGTAATAGCCTTCTTCCGACAAAATCATCGCATCCATTTTTGTTGGTGGGGCGACCCATAAGCGCGTTGGCAAATCATCACGCCCTTCCAAAATTTTGCTAGCGGCGCGGAAATGGCCAATATTAGTCATACAGGAGCCGATAAAGACTTCGTCGATTTTATTACCTGCAACTTCGGAGAGAAATTTGACATCATCCGGGTCATTTGGACAGGCCATAATTGGCTCTTTGATTTCTGCCAGATCAATTTCAATGACTGTGGCATATTCAGCATCTGGGTCAGCCTTGAGGAGTTCTGGCTTAGCAATCCAACTTTCCATGGCTTTAATACGACGGCCTAAAGTCCTTTTATCTTCGTAGTCATTGGCAATCATCCACTTCATGAGGGTGATATTTGAGCGGATATATTCAATGATTGGCTCTTTATTGAGGTAGACCGTACAGCCGCCTGCAGAACGCTCGGCAGAGGCATCCGATAATTCGAAGGCTTGTTCGACTTTGAGATCTGGCAGGCCTTCAATTTCCAAAATTTTTCCAGAGAAAACGTTTTTCTTGCCTTTTTTCTCAACCGTTAAGTGGCCTTGTTTAATGGCATATAAAGGAATGGCATTGACTAAGTCGCGCAGAGTCACGCCAGGTTGCATTTCCCCTTTAAACCGGACTAAAACAGATTCCGGCATATCGAGTGGCATCACACCAGTCGCAGCACCAAAAGCGACTAGGCCAGAGCCTGCTGGGAATGAGATGCCAATTGGGAAACGTGTGTGACTATCGCCCCCGGTACCGACCGTATCTGGCATTAAGAAACGGTTCATCCAGCTATGGATGATGCCATCACCAGGGCGTAGGGAGACGCCGCCACGATTGGTCATGAAAGTCGGCAGTTCACGATGGGTTTTGATATCAACGAGTTTTGGGTAGGCTGCTGTATGGCAAAAAGATTGCATCACTAGATCAGCTGAAAAGCCTAAGCACGCTAAGTCTTTGAGTTCATCTCGAGTCATTGGTCCGGTTGTGTCCTGTGAGCCAATGGTGCTCATGTGTGGCTCACAATAGGTACCCGGGCGAACGCCTTGACCTTCTGGAAAGCCACAAGCTCGGCCAACAACTTTTTGGGCCAGAGTAAAGCCTTTTTTACTTTCGATCGGGGCTTGGGGTAAGCGAAAGACGGTTGAGGCTGGCAGTCCAAGAGCTTTACGCGCTTTCATGGTTAGACCACGGCCGATAATCAGTGGAATACGTCCACCCGCCCGGACTTCATCAAAAATAACTTCAGAGCGCATGGTAAAACGAGTGATTTCTTTACCGTCTTTGAGAGCTTTACCTTCAAATGGTCGAAGTTCAATCACATCACCCATTTCCATGTGGTTAACATCGAGCTCAATAGGTAGTGCACCAGCATCTTCCATCGTATTAAAAAAGATCGGGGCAATTTTTGCACCCATACAAACGCCCCCAAAGCGTTTGTTCGGGACAAAAGGAATATCCTGCCCGGTATACCAAAGAACGGAATTGGTGGCTGATTTACGCGAGGATCCTGTCCCGACAACGTCGCCTACATAGGCAATCAAGTGGCCTTTTTTCTTCAGTTCCTCAATTTGTTTGAGAGGCCCTCTTTGGCCAGCCTCATCGGCATGGATGCCGGGCCGAGGATTTTTAAGCATCGCTAAGGCGTGGAGTGGAATATCTGGGCGGCTCCAAGCATCTGGTGCTGGGGAGAGGTCATCGGTATTGGTTTCTCCGGTAACCTTAAAGATCGTTACAAATAAGCTTTTAGGAACTTCTGGTCGACTGGTAAACCATTCCGCATTCGCCCAGCTTTCTAGGACTTCTTTGGCATAGGTATTCCCTTTTTCGGCTAACTCTTGAACATCATGAAAGAAATCAAACATCAATAAAGTTTTTTTCAGTGCTGCAGCAGCAGTTAGTGCACAGCTCGGTTCATTGAGTAAATCAATCAGTGGTTTGATGTTGTAACCACCTAGCATTGTTCCAAGTAATTCAGTGGCTTTGATTGGGCTAAGCAAGGAGGATTTTTCTTGGCCGGTAGTAATTTTTGCTAAGAATTCAGCTTTGATTTTGGCGGCGTCATCAACCCCTGCTGGCACACGGTAGGTAATCATTTCAACGAGGGCGGCTTCTTCGCCAGACGGTGGGTTTTTGAGTAATTCGACTAAAGCGGTAGTTTGTTGTGGTGATAGTGGAACTGGTGGGATACCCAAGGCAGCGCGTTCAGCAACATGGGCACGATAAGCTTCTAACATCTTTTTCTCCTGAAAAATATCAATATAGTGAATGGCTTAGATCTTGGTATTGTTGATTACTTGGTCGAGGCAATACAGCATAGTCTGAAGCATTCGCATCTATTGTAAGCCCAGTTAGGTTAGGGAATTAGAATTTTTCAAGAATTCAGGTATCAAATTCTGTACCGGGGTACTCGCCATATTGATTTGTAGCAGGTGAGCCCGCTTTGATGGTCCAATAAATCATGATGATGGCGCCAATCAGTGGTATTGCGATGATGAGTATCCACCAGCCAGATCGATTAATATCGTGCAAGCGACGAACTTGCACGGCCAAGTTCGGCAAAAAGAGTGCGAGGGTAATGATGCCCGTAATAGCTCCTTGCTGTTCGATTATGGTACCGGCGGCTAGATTGACTAAAACAACAAATAAAAAGAACCACCAATACTCTGAGCGGGATGCACGGCCATTAAAATTAGCGTATTTGATAAAACAAGTTTGAATAGCTTCATGAAATTGCATATAAACTCCTGATATTTGCAAACCTTAACAAAATTGTAAATTTTGCCGTTTAATCATTGATGTTTACTGTACATGAAACATTTCTACAGAGGAGGAAAATCAGATGACTTGGGCCTTTTGGTGTATTTTGATTGCGGGTTTATTGCCATATTTGGGGGCCATGTTTGCTAAATGGGGCTTTAAAGACTTTGATAATGACTATCCCCGTGACTGGTTGGCCAAGCAGACTGGTTTTCGAGCCCGCGCTAATGCTGCTCAGGCAAATAGTTTTGAATCTTTTCCATTGTTCGCCTCTGCTGTTTTGGTCGCGACCTATTTGCAAGTTCCTACGACCCACATTGATAGTTTGGCGACTATATACATCCTCGCTAGAGTCGCTTTTTTGTATTGTTATTTACGCAACTTAGCCACTTACAGGACTATTGCTTGGGTTATTGGTCTTTTGAGTGTTTGCGGGCTATTTGTTGCTGCGGGTTTGGTTCAATAATCAGCTGAACATCCGCCTTAGTATGGCTATTCCTTTTAAAGAGTTGAAGTGGTTCGTGGTTAAAGTTAAATGGTTTTTTTAAAATTGTAATGAAAAGTGATTTGAGGCTCCAGATGACAAGATTGAAGACGATGCAATTTCTTACGCTACTAACCTTGGTTGGTTTAGTAGGTAATGCGTATGCCAGCGATGCGGAGGATGAGTTGGCCGATTTTCTTTCTTGGTGTGTCATTGGTGGGGTGCCATTGATTGGCATTATCGTATATTGGTTGGTGCATTATTTGCCTGATACTATTGCCAAAAAAAGAAAGCACCCGCAACGTGATGCGATTCAGGCGCTTTGCCGGGTATCTGGTATTTTTGGTGGATTTTTATGGCCAATAGCCTTTGTTTGGGCGCATATGAAGCCAGTGGTACATGAGGTGGTTTATGACCCACAAGATGGCTTAGTTAAATTGCATCCGAAAGTCAAGTCCGAGACTAACCAGGTAGGCCATGATTAGTCTTTTATTAGCAGGTTATGCACTCATTACCTGGTTAATATTTATTCGTTGGCGCTTATTGCCATGGAAAATCTATACGATTATTCCAGTCGTTACTTTTCCAGTGGTTGCTATTGTTGTGATGGTCTTACTCTTGAATGTGTTTGCTCCGACTAGTAGCGATGTGCGGGTAACGCGCTATGAAGTGCCGATTGTTCCCCAGGTGAAGGGGCGCGTTGTCGAAGTGGCAGTTAAGACGAATCAGCGTGTAAAAAAGGTGATTTATTATTTAAGGTGGACCCGACCCAGTACGAATATGTGTTGGCTGGTTTGCGTCCTAAAATCAAATTAGCAAAAAAACGGGTCGTTGAATTTTCTGCTTTACTGGAGTCTGGAGCTGGTAACCGTTTTGACTTGGAAAAAGCCCGGGCAGATTTAGAGGAGCTCAAAGCACAATTTGATAATGCCTCATGGGAACTCTCTCAAACGATGGTCTTAGCACCTAGCGATGGCACTGTTATCAATGTGCAGTTGCGCCCAGGTGTGATGGTTACTTCAATACCTATGCGCGCGGTGATGAGTTTTGTCGAGGATGAGCCACAGGTGTATATGCTGTTTCATCAAAATGAACTACATCAAGTAGTGCCTGGTAACGAGGCAGAGTTCTATATCCCAACACAACCGGGTAAGATTTTTAAAGCGACTGTTGACTCGGTAATTTGGGCTCAAGCGCAGGGCCAAGTAGATGCAAATGGGAATTTACCAAATACTGGCGTTATTCCAGCGGTCCCCAATCGTTTTCCAGTCAAATTAATCATGCACCAGAAACATGAGTCTGAACTGATTGCTGCAGGTGCTATTGGTAATGGAGCAATTTATACAGAGCACTTAAAGCCTTTACATCTGATTCGGAAAACCATGGTTCGAGTCAGCAGTAAGTTGTACTATATTATTCCGAAGGGCTAGGTTCCTGATGCTGATGCGCGTTTTATTCTCGAATATGAAACGAGCGGGTATTTTTTTGAGTACGGCCTTACTGTTGTCATGCTCGACTTCTCAGCCTTTGTTGCACGAAGAAATAGTTCAAAAGGCGCTACCCGGAGTACTAATACCCTCTAAATTTGTAGGGGATGATTCCGGTTTTGTGCCGCAAACTCCGACTGATTGGTTAGAGCAGTTACAGGATCCTGAGCTAAAAACGTTAATTGATGAGGCCTTAGGCAGTAGTCCTGATATGCGCGCTTTCGCTGCGCGTATTGAGCAGTCTGAGGCGATGGTGCAAGCCATCAATTCCTCTTTTTATCCAAGTGTTGGTGCCACGGTAAAAGAAGGTGCCAAATTAGGTCTTGGCGGCAGCGGTACATCTGGGTTCTATGTTGGTGCAGGCTGGGAAGTTGATTTATGGGGACGGGTCAGGGCTCAAAACGAGAGCGCTAGGAAAAGTGCGCAAGCCATCGTGTTCGAGCAGGAAAGTGCTCAATTATCATTAATTGCTAATTTAACGAAAACACTTTGGACAGCGCGCAGTTTATCGATGCAACTGTTGATTGCGCAAGATATTGCTCAATCCTCTGAGGCCTTATTGCGATATGTCAAGCACCGTCAGAAGATTGGTATCGCCTCACGTAATGAGGTGCAGATGGCGCAGGCTAACTTAGCATTAGCGCAAGAGGCGGTTGAAAACGCCCGCAGTTCTTATCAAAAGACCTTAATGGCGATAGATATGTTAGTGGGGAGATATCCAGTAGGCACGGCTTTGACAAGCCAAGCTTTACCTGGCATACCGAAAGCCTATGCCAAAGGCCTACCCTCTGAACTTTTGGAGCGTCGGCCTGATATTTTGGCAGCGGCTCTTCGTCTAGATGCGGCGCGTTTAAATATTGATGAAGCCAAAACTGCGCGTCTTCCCAAGATTAGCTTATCAGCTGGTTTTGGTTTAATTAAGAGTAGTGTATTTGTTTTATCGACGAGTGCTGCTAATCCAAGCCTTGGAATTGGTTTAGATGTTCCACTGTTTACTGCGGGAGCTTTGGATCAAAAGGTTAAAATGCGAGAAGCTGAAATGGATTTAGCCTATGCAAATTATGCCAAAATAGGGCTTACCGCTTTTAATGAGGTTGAAACTGCCCTGTTATTAGAAAAGAATTGGCGAGTACGGTCTGCAGAACTTGAAAAAGCGTATGCTATACAAGTTTTGCAGTTATCTAGTCTTGAAAAAGAGCAGAAAATAGGTCGTATTGATGGTCGTGCGGTTGAGCAACAAAAAGCTACTGTTTTAGGAGCTTTATCCAAATTAGAGCAGAGTAAATTAGAGATCTTAGTGCAGCGCATCAATGTTTACTTAGCATTAGGCGGTCCAGTGCAACTTATTGAGAAGGAAAAGAAATGACTAGTAACTTAGGCCCAGAAATAACGCGTTTCGATAAAATCAAGCAAGGCTTGTTTCATGAAGCGAAAAAGTTTTCGGCAGTCAGTATTTATTTTGCGATTTGGTTTTTCTCGATCAGCTTAATTACTAAAATGTCTTTAATTCAAAATGGTGTAGAGTCAACTGAAATTATTTATTCACTTTCGTTTGCTGTCATACGGGCCCTGATTGTGGCAAAGTTTTTAATTACTGCTGAATTATTATTCCCCATGCGGATTGAAAGTGGTCAACCATTGTTATATCCTTTAATCAAGCATTCTTTGATTTATAC
>Ga0209651_1000148_pt1 | contig 24844 bp, 22 predicted proteins | sample LauGreFBDMM110SN_2_FD_188216 | JGI IMG/M metagenome (GOLD analysis project Ga0209651, IMG submission 188216) | Freshwater lake microbial communities from Lake Michigan, USA - Fa13.BD.MM110.SN (SPAdes) (version 2) | ecosystem: Environmental > Aquatic > Freshwater > Lake | place: Lake Michigan... | reverse complement strand
AGCAGCATTTGCGCGATACACGCCCGACAACCACCCACCGTTGAGTGGGCTCCACACCAAAGTTCCCATATTCAATTTTTGACACGTGGGCAAAAGATCGCGTTCGATCCACCGCACAAAAATGCTGTACGGGGGCTGCTCGGTGCTGAAGGGAATATACCGATGGTCGCGGGCAACCCATGCAGCCTCCATGAGGTGTTCGGCTGGAAAGGTGGAAGTACCAAAGGCGCGAATCTTGCCTTGATGCACAAGATCATTGAGCGCCGATAGCGATTCTTCAATGGGCACATTGGCGTCGGGGCGGTGCAATTGATACAAGTCGATGTAGTCGGTGTTCAGCCGTCGCAAACTGTCTTCGCATGACTTCAAAATGTGGCGCCGACTATTACCCCAAGTATTTGGCGCCCGATCAACCGCAAAAGGCCCGCCCTCAATGGGAAAATGACATTTAGTTGCCAAAATAACGTTGTCGCGACGCCCACCCGCAAGCGCCTTACCTGTAATAACTTCGCTGTCGCCAGCCGAATACACATCGGCGGTATCTACAAAGTTAATGCCTTCATCGAGGGCGCGATGCACGATGCGTACACAGTCGTCGTGGTCGCTGTTTCCCCAAGACCCGAACATCATGTTGCCCAGGCACAACGGCGAAACGAGCATTCCGGTACGACCAAGCGGAGAATATTTCATCTCTTCAAACTACAAGGTGTGGTGCTTCTACAAACGAGCGAGATCATTTCCTAATCGTGTGAGCGCGTCATTTGTGCGAGCGCCCCACCAGAAAAGGTCTTTGCCATCAATAATGCGCACGTCAGAAATGCCTGTACGTTCTTGCACTTCGGCGATGTGGCGCTCGGCAAATACGTAAGGCTCCGTTGGCAACAAAACCATTTGCGCATTGAGACCCACGAGGTCTTCATCGCGCAGCGTGGGGTACGCGTCGGGAGAATTGGGTTGAAAAACGTGGATGCCGAGACACCGCAACAAGGTGGCACCATAAGTTTCCCGGCTGATGGTCATCCATGGTCGCCGCCATATAGGCACAAAGGCAACACTGCGCTGTTCCTGCTCTGCCAGTTCACCGAGCGGCAGTGTTGGCCCACTAACAAGGTCTGACAAGCGCTGCATTTCACGTTGCACATCGTGCACCGACACCACGTGCAGGTCACACACCGCTAGGCCATGCGCAATGAGCGACTCGGCATCTTCTTTTCGATTCTCTTCACGATCAAGAACCACAAGGTCGGGCTTCAACGCAACAATGGCGGCAATATCGGGATCTTTGGTACCTCCTACATGACGCAAGGAGGGCTGTTCGCAAAACCGCGTGCATGCAATTGGTTCAATATTCCACGCCAGCAATGTTTCCGTTACCGATGGAACGAGACTAACAATTTTCATGAATCAATAATCTTGCGTTTTTCTCTTTCGAATTCTTCACGAGTAATTGCACCACGCTGCAATAAGCCCTCAAGTTTTTCCAATTGAGTTGCCACATCGTTGGTGCGCATTCCGGTACGACCATCCATGCGAAGTTGCACTTGTTCGAGCAACATTTTCTTCACAATTTGCGGCCGTTGAATGTCGGAGAATCGCTGCTGCCCGTCTTGCCCACCAGATTCAATGAGCAAGTCGCCTGCACCAAGTATGCGTTCAATAATGCTTTGGTTGAAATTCACATTGTTCACGCGCTCTATAGGAATTTCAATTCCTTGTTTCGAGAAAAAGCCGCTTTGGTAAATCACGCGGTAAGAAGTGACAGCAAAATGCGTGTTGCGCCACAAGAGGTACTTCCATCCCACCCACAGAGCCGTAAGAGCTAATACGCCAGCCGAGATCTTGGGCAGAAAGTTCCAAAATCCGTCATCAATTTTTGATGCAATAAATACTTCGGCGACGACAACAGGAATAAGTACTCCTACCGACTCGGCGAAGTACCACCAATGGGGGTGAATGTCGAGAATAAGATCTTCGTTCTGGTTCAGCATGTCTTGCGGCAACGGCATACGCCCACAATAGTAAAGATTTCCCACGTAACACCTCTCTTGTCGCCCACTGTGGCACCCAACCTCTATCGTGAAGGCAATGCCCCATTCGTCGCTCCTCTATGCTTTAGACGCTGAACAGCACCAGGCGGTCACCGCTCCTGCCGACGCCGTCATTGTTCTGGCAGGTGCTGGTTCGGGCAAAACAACAGTTCTCACTCAACGCATCGACTACCGCATTGACAACGCAACCGCCGACGCTGAACACACACTCGCAATTACCTTCACCCGTGAAGCAGCAGCCCAACTACGCCGCCGCACACCGCGCGGAATTCATACCGGCACTTTTCATGCCATAGCTTTTGCTCTCTTACGCCAGCGCTGCACCGACCAAGGTCGACCCCTGCCCACGGTGCTCACCAATCGGTACGGCATCGTCAATGAATCCATCAAGTTCATTCGCTCGCGAGTCAACGTTAATGAAGCACTCAGCGAACTTGAATGGCTACAAGCAAGAGCATTAACGGCGCCTGCTTACAGCGCAGCCGCTGCGGCAGCAAAGCGCACCACAACTGCCAAACCAGAAGACCTAGAAAAGGTATTTTCGGAATACGAAAAAACAAAGGCAAAGCGTGGTGTGGTCGATTTGGGCGATCTGTTGACGCGCACTACTCACGACATTGCAAACGATTTCGACTACGCCGAAGCAACGAGGTGGCGATACAGACATCTGCTAGTTGACGAGGCTCAAGACATGAACCCTCAGCAGTTTGCGTTCTTTTCTGCACTGCGTGGAAAAAATCGCGACGTGTTTGTTGTAGGTGACCCACTGCAATCTATCTATGGGTGGAACGGAGCAGAACCATCGCTGTTCGACACGCTTCCCGAAAAGCTTGGTGGAGCACACGTTGTGCACTTGGTCAACAACTATCGCTGCTCCCCTGTCATTGTTGCCGCTGGCTTGCATGTTCTCACCAACAACGGCATTCCCGCAACGGCACGGTCTACCAAACTCGACGGCGACGCAATCACTATCCAGGGTTACGCCAATGAACACGACGAAGCGAATGGCATTGCACTTCTTGCTACGCAATCTCATCGCTCACTTGCCAGGTGGAGCGATATCGCCGTTCTTGTGCGCACCAATACTCAGCGCGAAATTGTTGCTGGAGCTTTAAAGAAACACCACATACCTGTTCTTGCGCGAGGTCAATCGGCAGTGGTTGCTCCCTTGTTACAAGAAGTTGCCGCGCTCACTCACCGCTATGCACTTGCCGATTGGTCGCTCGAACTCCGCATGGCGTCAGAACCCGAGTCTCCCGAGTTTCTCTTGTCTGAACAGGTGAATGAATTTCTTCAAGATCACCCCACGGGTGCCGCGCATGGTTCCATGTTTATGACCTGGCTGTCTACCGTTGGCCAGCGCTCCAACCACAGCGAAGACGGCATCGAGTTGCTCACTTTCCATGCCGCTAAAGGTCGCGAATGGAATACTGTTTTTATTGCCGGAGCCGAACAGGGTTTGCTCCCACACTCCTCTTCACGTACGGCGGCCCAAAAGGCTGAAGAAGTGCGCTTGGCCTACGTTGCTATTACTCGTGCTGCAGAAAAGCTGTTTGTTACCCATGCCGCCGAACGCAATAGCCGTAAAGCTCGCCCGAGCAAATATTTTGTGAACCTTCCCCTCGGTGAAACCACTGCAGTTCGCATGCCAGAAGAAATGATGCAATACGCAAAAGCTGTGAGCAGTACCACACCTAAAGGGGCACTGCGGGTATGGCGTAAAGAGCGTGCACGCCAGCTGAAAACCACCGAGGTAGGCATTTGCAACGATGCAACACTTGCTCGCCTCGAAAAAGAAATGCCAACTTCCCTAGAGCAGCTCGCCACAATTTTTGGAGCGCTTACTGCAGAGTCACTTGCGCCAAGCCTCTTGCCGCTACTCGCTCAGTTCACCGCGCCGAATACGTAACAGGCGCTCAAAAACTTCAGGTCGCATGGAAATAAAAAGCCCCTCGGCTTCAGCGCACTTCGTTTCGCCGTTCATCAGAGTTGCCACAGTGAAAATTTTTCGGCCTTCAATACGGTCAATGCGTCCTTCAAAAACAAGCTCAGCATGCAACGGCGTTGGCGAGGAATAACGCACCGTTAACTGCCCCGTCATTCCAGGGTTTCCTGTAAGCGACTGCGTGATACCAAGTACTTCATCGAATGCTGAAGCTATAACGCCTCCGTGCACACACCCGGGAGGGCCCTCAAACACATCGGCAAAACTCACACGGCCTACCACTCGTGCCGTGGAGTGCCCTCCTGCAGCAGGGTGATGTATTTCAATAGCAATAGGTGGCGCGATGGGGTTCATTGAGCCAATGAGTGGGCTGCGATCGAGAAATGAACTACCTACGCCATACGAACCGTCGGCACGAGGCGCTAACGATGTTCCACTTTTGCCGGCAAAGGGGTACTCGCGCATGAGTTGTTCCACCTCTTGCACCTTTGCAGTGAGTTCATTCACTACTTCTACACTTGCCGACAATTTCATTATTGCATCAGACATGTTGCGGGCAGCAGTGGCAAGTTCATCGCGTGCAATTTCTTCCGGAGATTTCCCAAGCGTTCGCTCGTGGAAGCCTTGAAACATTTTCTCTACAGCTTCAGAGCTGAAAGTACTGGTTTCAAATGACTCGTCGCTCACGCATCGACCATCATCAAAACAGGAGCATGGTCACTTGGCTGTTCGCCCTTGCGTGAGTTTCTATCGATACCCACCCACGATGTTTTGCTAGCAACGGCTTGTGTTGCCAGCATGAGATCGATGCGCATGCCGCGACCTTGGTGAAAGTCTCCACCGCGGTAGTCCCACCATGAGTACAACTTGCTTTCCTGGTAGTGGTCGCGAAAAACATCACGTAAACCCCAGCCACAAAGATCGCCAAGAACTTCGCGTTCGGCATCACTCACGTGTGTTTGCCCCACAAGTTTTGCTGGGTCAGGAACATCACGATCTTCCGGCGCAATGTTGTAGTCGCCCGCAATGACCAATTTTCCCTGCGGCGTAGTGAGCGCCTCTGCATGCGCACGCAGTTGTTTCATCCAACGTAATTTGTATTGGTAATGATCGTTGTCGAGCGCGCGGCCATTTGGCACGTATACAGAAGTAACCAATACGCCGCCACAGTCGGCCGTAATAATGCGAGCTTCGTGATCTGGTTCGCCAACCGCGAAATTCACCACCACATTTTTCATAGGAACTTTAGAAAGAAGAGCTACGCCGTTCCACTGGCCTTGCCCAAAGTGCGCCGTGGAATAGCCCATCTCTTCAAAGGTCAATGCTGGAAATGCAGCATCGTTCATTTTCGTTTCCTGCATACACACAACATCGGGCTGCACTTCTTCAAGCCAAGCTGTCACCCGCGGCAAACGAGCTTTGAGTGAATTCACGTTCCATGTAGCAATAAGCATGAATACTGTTTACTTCTTTGCGGCCTTCGATACGGCTTTTGCCGGAGCCGCAGCTTTTTTCGCTACAGATTTCTTCGTGGGTGTCGCCGCTTTTTTCACCGCCGCTGCAGCCTTTTTCACCACGGCTGCGGCTTTTTTCGGCATAGCAGCCTTCTTTGCCGCTGGCGCTGCTTTCTTTGCTGGCACTGGTGGTTTCTTTTCTGCTTTCACCGATGCTTTTACTTTGGTCTCTTTCGCAGCAATTTTCACAGCTTCAGGAACTCCAAGTTCAACGCTGCGGCGTGCTGGTGTGTACCCGGCTACGACGAGTGCCAATGTGTCGCCAATATGAATGGCTTCTCGTGCACTACGTGGCGCAGGGTTGCCCAAAAGACGCAAGGGAACATAGCCCTTGATGTCGCCTACTTTCACATACGCTCCGTGCGCGCTGTAGCTATCGACAACGCCTTTCACTTTGCTCCCTACCGGCTGTTTCTCGACAAAGGCAAGGAACGGTAAGACTTCATTGACTGAACCAGAGTCACGCTTTTCAGGAACTACTTTTTCTGGTGACCGCGGAGCCATACGTGCACCCGGAGGTGGGGTCTTCGGTGTGGGCATCGGGCCACTTGCTTCACGACTTGCCTTTTTCGCAGGACGCGCATCTTCACTGGTGCGCTTTTGTGCCTGCACACCACGCGTTGCTTTTTTGCTTGTTGGTCCACGCACGGGTGAGCGAGCAACAAATACCCAGCCGACATGCGGAACGGGTTTGCCACCCATGAGTCGACCTTCATCGAAGAGCCACGTGTGTTCGCCATGGAATTCCTGGTAACTGTCATTGGAAATGATGGACGCCTTCACCTTGTCGGCAATTGCCAATACAAATGCATCGCCGCGACCAATGGCCCCAGCAGGTGGGGTGACGAGTTCGTTGTTGTTCACGGCATCATCGAAGTCGGCAACTTCTTTCTTGTCGATGCGATGACCAAAACTGGCATCGACAACCACCGTAATTTTCGAGGTGGGATGTTCGTCCATGAACGCCAAGACTGCTTCATTGAGTTGTTTCAGGCTCGGAGCACTACGGCCCTCGGTAGCAATGTTGGACCCGTCGACCACCACGTGGTGAGGACTGCGTGATTGAGGCATAAGTTGTAGTCAAGCACCCCTTGGCTCTCTCTTCGTGGATCATTGCTCGTAGCATTGGGCACTGTGACCACTTCCTCATTTCGCGCCGTTTTCTGGGACTTCGGAGGGGTCATCTTGTCGAGTCCTTTTGATGCTTTTTTGCAATATGAGGCCAAAAAGGGCCTTCCACAGGGCTTTTTACGCAAAGTGAACGCCACCAACCCCGATACCAATGCCTGGGCGCTCCTCGAGCGAAATGAGGTCTCACCGCGCGACTTCAACGATCTCTTTATGGCCGAAAGCACGGCCCTTGGCCACCCGGTACCCGGATCCGATGTCTTAGCGCTCTTGGCAGGTGAAATTCGCCCTGCAATGGTGCAAGCTCTCGACACGGTCAAAGCAGCCGGTTATCGCATGGCGTGCCTCACCAACAATGTGGTGGGTGGCGACGGAGCCTCACCTGAGCGTCGTGAAGCTATTGCAGCCATCATGTCTCGCTTTGATGCCGTTGTTGAAAGCAGCAAAGTGGGCTGCCGCAAACCTGAAACACGATTTTATGAAATTGCCTGCGAGACCTTGCAGGTATCGCCACATGAATGCGTTTTTCTCGATGACCTGGGCGTGAACTTAAAGCCTGCTGCCGCCATGGGTATGCACACCATCAAGGTCATTCACCCCGACGATGCACTTGTTGCTCTTGGTACTGCCTTACAACTGTCGTTGTAACTGAAATTTATTTCCAGGAGTCGAGAGCGCCGTCCATGAGGTCGGCAAGTTCTTGTTGGTGAATGGCCATTGAACCCGTTGCAGGGCTACCCGACTCAACACGAGCAACATGACGCAGGTCGTAGCCACGTTCTTTGAGGCGCCAAATGCGATGCTCAACGAAGTGCCACGGCCCCATGTTTTCTGGCTCTTCTTGTAGCCATACCAACTCTTCGGCGTTCGGGTACTTTTCAATTTCTGCAACAAGTTGATCGAGTGGGAACGGGTACAGCTGTTCAACACGTACCACGGCAACAGGCGCACTGCGCTTGGTGCGCTCTGACATTGCATCCCATGAAACTTTACCGCTGCAAATAACAACACGCTTCACTGTTTCAGCAGCGGGAGCAGCAGTGTCGCTCAACACTTCTTCAAAAGAACCATGCGTGAAGTCTTCAATTTTTGAACGACTTTCTTTCATTCGCAACGGTTGTTTTGGTGTGAAAATAACAAGTGGCTTACGTATGTCGCGACGCACTTGACGGCGCAATAAATGGAAATACTGCGCAGCGGTGGTGGCATTGCACACTTGAATGTTGTCTTCGGCACAAGCCTGCAAGAAGCGTTCGATGCGAGCAGATGAATGTTCTGGGCCTTGACCCTCGTAGCCGTGTGGCAACAACATCACTAAACCGTTTTGCTGGCCCCACTTATCTTCTGCTGCAACGATGTATTGGTCGATAACAATTTGAGCACCGTTGACGAAGTCGCCAAATTGAGCTTCCCACGCCACCAACGCTTCGTGGTTGGCGTGTGCGTACCCATATTCGAATCCGAGTGCACCGTACTCAGATAACAGTGAGTCGTAGACCCAGAAGTTGGCATTTGCCGTTGCCAAGTCGGCGAGAGGTACCCAGTTGCGCTCGTTTTCATAGTCAATGAGTGCGGCATGGCGTTGGCTAAATGTTCCGCGACGAGTGTCTTCTCCGGTCAGGCGCACACTTGTGCCTTCAAGCAGTAATGAGCCAATTGCAAATGCTTCACCAACCGCCCACTCCACATCGCCTTCTTCACGGAAGGTCTTTTCACGAAGTTCAAACTGCTTTGCAAGCTTGGGGTGCGGGGTAAAACCTTCGGGGTATTGAGTAAGTTTTGCGAAAATAGTTTCGATAACAGAACGATCGACACCTGTATTGACATGAGGAACCACACCAACCGGGAGTGGCGGCTTCGCGGCCTTAATTGGTACAGGTGCATGTGCGCGCGTTTCGTCGAGCGCCGACTGCAACTTGCTTTGATAATCGAGAAGGTACTGCTCGGCTTGTTCCAAAGTAATGTCACCACGCTTCACAAGCGTCTCCACATACATTTTGCGCGAACTGCGATGTTCTGCAATGGCCTTGTACATGAGTGGTTGCGTGTAACTCGGGTCGTCACCTTCGTTGTGACCCAAGCGGCGGTAACCAACGAGGTCGATGACCACGTCTTTGTGAAACTTTTGGCGATAGTCGTAGGCAAGTTTTGCCACACGCACACACGCTTCAGGGTCATCGCCATTCACATGGAAAATAGGTGCTTGTACCGTTTTGGCAACGTCACTTGAATACACCGAAGAATGCGAGAACTGTGGCGCGGTGGTAAAGCCAATTTGGTTATTAATGATGAGGTGAATGGTTCCACCCACGCGGTAGCCGCTGAGGTCGCTCATTGCCAGACATTCGGCAACAAGACCTTGGCCTGCAAACGCCGCATCACCGTGAATAAGTAAAGGTAAAACACTAAATGCGAGTGGCGGGTTAATGCCATCTTGAGCAGCACGCACCATTCCCATCACGATGGGGTCAACAGTTTCCAAATGGCTGGGGTTAGCGGCTAATTCAACCTCAATAGCATCGCCTTCACCAGAGATGAATGTGCCATGAGCACCAAGGTGGTACTTCACGTCGCCGGAACCCTGAACGGAATCGGGCTTCACATGCCCTTCGAACTCTTTGAAGATTTGGTCGTAGCTCTTGCCCACTACGTTGGCCAGCACATTCAAACGACCACGGTGAGACATACCAATAACAGCGCCTGCGAGATGCTCTGCGGCAGCTGCCGACAAAATGGTATCAATAACAGGAATAGCGGTTTCACAGCCGTCAAGACCAAAGCGCTTTGTGCCCACATACTTTGTGGCCAAGAACTTTTCAAATGCCTCTGCAGCATTGAGACGCTCCATGATGCGGTTTTTCTGCGACAACGATGGATTGAAAGTCACACCCTCTAAGCGATCTTGGAACCAGCGGTGTTCTTCGGTGTTTCGAATGTGCATGTACTCAACACCAATGGTGCCACAATACGTTTCGCGCAAGACCGACAACAGGTCGCCAAGTTCCTGGCGATCTACGCCACCAACACCACCGGTAAGAAACGAACGCTCGAGATCCCAAATGGTGAGCCCGTAGGTTGACGGGTCAAGTTCTGCAGGAAGTACTGGCTCTTTCCAGCGCAAGGGGTCGAGGTCGGCCATGAGATGCCCACGCACACGGTGCACGCGAATGAGGTTTGCCACCTGCATTTGCTTATGCAACATTTGCTCTTCGGAGTCAGATGCGTTGTTGTCGGTGCGCCACTGTTCTGCCTTGTAAGGAACACCAAGGCTTTTAAAAATGTCGTCATAGAAAGCGTGCTGCCCCATGAGCAATTCATGCAAGCGCTTTAAAAACATTCCACTTTCGGCACCTTGAATAATGCGGTGGTCGTAGGTGCTTGTAACTGTCACAACTTTTGAAACGCCCAACTTCGACAAAGCACGTTCGTCGCTACCCTGAAATTCAGCGGGGTAATCGATAGAGCCCACACCAACAATGACACCTTGTCCTGGCATGAGGCGAGGGACTGATTGAACAGTGCCGATGGTGCCTGGGTTCGTGAGAGTAATGGTGGCACCTTGGAAGTCGGTGACGGCAAGTTTGTTGGTTTTTACCTTGCGTACGAGCTCTTCATAAGAGTTGAGGAAGTCGGCAAAACTCAGCCCGCCTGTATTGCGCAATACAGGCACAACAAGCGTGCGCGAACCATCAGATTTTGCCACGTCAACGGCTAGGCCCATGTTCACTTCTGGGTTACGAATAATGTGCGGTGCCCCCGCTTCATCGGTGGCAAAACTGTTGTTCATTGCAGGAACCGCATCGGCAATAGCGCGCACGATGGCATAGCCAATGATGTGCGTGAAACTCACTTTGCCCATTCCGCCACGGTTCATGTATGAGTTGATGGCACGACGGTTTACTTCTAAAAGTCGAGCAGGAACATTGCGAAAGCTCGTTGCAGTAGGAACAGTCAAACTGCGTTCCATGTTGGCAACAATGGCGGCACCCGAACCACGAATGGGTTCTGGGGGTACTGCCGAGGTTGGCGCCGTGACAGCAGGTTTGGCAACAGGTGCACTTTCTACCAAGGGAGCGTTTTGTGTAACGCCTGGCACTGCGCCGGCATGGCCTGGCACATAGTCAGTGAAAAACTCACGCCATGTATCAGACACCGCAGTGGGGTCAATACGGAACTGTTCATACATTTCGTCAACAAGCCACGAGTTGGGGCCAAAGACGTCTTGCGGAGGGGAGGGGTTGCTATTCGGCATCGCTTCAGATCGTAGTCTTCGCCCCTCGTCACAACTGTCTTCAAAAGCAGGGCTGTGCAGAAAGTCCCTTTTCATACACCCCTGTGGACATCGCCAAGATTCCACTTGTAGAGTTAACTCATGACCCATCGCCTTTCATTACGCACCGTTTTTGCTGCTCTTGTCGCTGCTTTCGCCCTATCGGCCTGTGGTGGCGGAACCTCTGCCCCAGCCCAAACTATTCCGAGCGATGCCGGGCTCGTTGTGAAGAATGTCAAATCCATCCGCTTTGATGCGAGTGAATACTCAGCGGTTGCAGGCAATGTAAAAGTTGCAACGGTCAATGAAGACACTGTTCGCCACACGTTGCTCATCGTTCAAGACGGCATCAAAGTACCCAACTTCAAGCTTGTCGTCGCTGAAGAAGGGGCCATTGATGTTGGCGAAATTAATTTGGCCGCCGGTAGCTACACCGTTATTTGCGATGTGCCTGGCCACCAAAATATGAAAGCAACCCTCACCGTTAGCTAACAGGAACCGCGCGCAACGCCACCGGTATTGCGCTCATTACTGGAATACCCGTAATGGGGTCATAGCCACTTTGCAGGTCAATGAGCGCGCCGGTTGTTGAGCCCACTACCGACAAATCGTTAGGCGTGTCGGGCAACCCTCCCCAGGCATGTGCGAGTGACACCATGCCACGGCGCACATCATCGGCAGATTTCACCACTGCTTTAATGGAACCTTTAGGTGAAGCAACTTCAATGGTGTCGCCATCGGCAATACCTAGCTCGGCAAGGTCTAACGAGTTCACGTGCGCAAAGTTGGTGCCTTCGCGCGAGCGCAGTTTTTCAACTTCCCGACCAGATGAGTTGAACACGCTCTTTAACCGCCGCGTGGTCATCCGGAACGTGTGCACCTCGGGGTCGAAACCATGAATGACTGCACCAGACGATGACTCACGAAATACGTCGTTCATCTCTTCAGCAATTCCTGCAGGAACCATTTCTAACCGGGCCTGGCTAGTTGGGTCTGCTGGCTGAACTGTGGTGATGTACTCAGGGAAAAGATGGCCACCCACGTGTTTGCGCAATTCCATTAGTGGCAACTTTGCATTGGCATAAATGAGGTCGAGCACATCGTCGCCCGTGAGTTGCATTCCCGGTGTGATGTCTCCACCTGGCATCTTGATGGTGATACCAAGTCGCCCTGCAACTTCGGTATATACCTGCCACTCTTGGCGAATGTCGCCACGCATCTCCAAAACAGCAGGCGTGTAATGCTGGTACGGCTGATCGAACCAGCGGTCAATAGTGGTGGGCACATCGGGTCGTTCCAAACTCAATGTGCTCGCAATGACGTAATGAGCAAGTTGCGCCGACGGCGACACGTGAACATCCATGAGTACATGCAAGTCGAGAGCACGCAGTGCTTCCACTGTGGTGCGTTGGTCTGGCCACGACACCACAGGGTTTCCACCCAAGGTAAAGAGCGCACGAATTTGCCCTTCGCCTTCTAACAAAATTTCTTCGGCAAGCGTTGATGTGGCTGCTTGTCCGCGCTGCATATAAATGTCGCGCATCCGCGACTTCGAGCCCTTCGTGAGCATCTCTGGCTTTGGGGGAATAACACCTGCTCGTATTTGCCCAAGAGGGGTCATGAGACCACCTGGGTTGTACATCGTTTCGCCTTCGCGGTTGTAACGGCCACACAAGGTGTTCAATGCCAACACCAAATGCTCGGTGAGTGACGAGTGCGGCGCCATGTCGGGCCCCGTGCCGGTAGTAACTGCCCCACGCGGACCTTCTGCAAACTTTTGAGCAGCAGTGACAATGAGTGCTTGCTCTACGCCTGCACGCTGACTGACATAGTCGAGGGTGAATGGGTCGACCGCAATACGTAGTTCGTCGAGGCCGTTTACATACCGACCACAAAAATCTTTGTCGTACGCATCGGTGGCAAGAATTTGACGAATAATGCCGGTAAGCAAAGTGGGGTCTTCACCCGCACGCACTGGCAAATACAAATCGGCATAATGCGCTACTTCGGTAAAGCGTGGGTCAATGACAATAAGATATAAACCACGTTCTTTTGCTTGACGTAATCGTACGAGCGGGTTGAACCCAGGAATGCCACCCGGGTAACCAAAAGTGCTGACCAGCGTGTTGCACCCAATGACCATGGCAACGTCGGCGGTTTCAAAACCTTGTACACCTGCAGCCCATGCTCCGTGACGTAGCGGTGCAATTGCCTTGCCTGGTTGGTCGATAGATGAAGAAGTGTAAAAACTCTCTGAACCAATTGCATTGTGAAATGCCGCAGCAATGGGAAGGCCGGTTGCATTTTGATACGCAGCAGTACCGCAATAAGTGGCGATAGAACGTGGGCCGTACTTTTCTAAAATGCCCGCGACCTTGTCAGCAATTTCATCGAAAGCAATGTTGGTATCAATAGGGCTCAGCACATCGCCTGTGCGCTTCAAGCTGGCACGCAATCGACCAGGGTGCTCATGTTGGCCGCCCAAGTTGCGACCTTTCACACACGTGTAACCCTCATACATGGGGTCGTCTTGCACACCATGAACGCCAAGCACCGCATTGCTCACGGTGTCAACATCAACGTCGATCGCACAACCTGCGTGACAGAACCGACAAAAAGTACGACGTGTTTCAATGCTCATGTTTCCCCCTTGGCAATTTCACTGCTCAAGCAAACACTAGGCGATTTCGTCTGACGTATTTTCCTCGAGGCTCATACCCAAAGCAATGTCTTCGTAATAGCGCCAGCCCAAGGGTTTGCAACCTTGACGGCGCTATCACGGTCCATGATTGCCAAGATCTCATCAGTTGGCATGGAGCTCAAATAAACAAAAAACCCTCGACCGCAGCCGAGGGTTTTTTGACTAGAGCGAAAAGTGAATTAGCCGAGAAGAATTTCCGACAAGATCCACAATACGAGCAACAGCACGCCACCGGTGATGAGGGCATTTTTGTGACTTTCATATGGCCAGAGCAACTTGTTGGTTGCTGCAGTACCGCCAAGAAGACCTAATGCATTGATTTGAAAAATAGCTGTGATGACAACTCCAATAATGAAGAATGTCCACGCATTGCCACTGGTGGCACCCGCAAATGCACCGCTGTAGAAGTGTGCTGCACCCACCATGAAGAACAACATGGAGAACGAGAAAATAAAGTTCTGCCGCGAGGCAAGAAGTGCCCTACGACCTGCTGCAGGAGCGGCAGGGTTCGCTTCGCCACCGGCAAGCACATTTGCTGCGTTAGCAAGAACAATTTTTTGGTTCTTCCAAATGATCATCCACACGTTGGCGGCCATGAGAATACCCAGCACCATTCCGATGCTGATAGCCACGTTGTGGCCAATTCCCAGACCCGAATCGCTGGTCATGAAGTCTTTGAAGTAGTTCTTCACCAGACCGGTAATGAGAATGCCGGTGACCAAAGTGGCAATAGCTGCCCAACGGAACCACCACAAAGCGCGACGAGCCACTTTGTCGATAGCGATGTTGCGCGCCTTACCCTCATCGCCAAATGCAGCAAAGGCTGGCACCTGAACGAGGTTGAAGTAATACAGCAAACCGATCCAGCAAATGCCGGCCACGATGTGCAGATAGCGGAAGCCGAAGTTTCCGAGGTAGTCGCGAGTCAGCAACTCCATTTTGTATGCCCCTTTGTGTCGTTCAGAAAATCTGAAAAAGATAACACCTGAAACGTACCACCCTTCATTGCCGAAGGCGGGTAACGTAAGGGCGCCATGGCACATGAATTCATATACACCTGCTACAAACTGGCCCGGTTTTACCCACCAGACCGCACCATTTTGGAAAATATCTCCCTGTCCTTCTACCCTGGCGCCAAAATTGGCGTCATTGGCTCCAACGGCAGCGGTAAGTCCAGCCTGTTGCGCATCATGGCGGGCATTGACGACGAGTACACCGGGGAAGCCCGCCTCACCCCTGGCTTCAGCGTTGGCATGCTCGAACAAGAACCCCGGCTTGACCCCACCAAGGATGTTCTTGGAAACGTCATGGACGGAGTTGCCCCCATTCGCGACATGCTTACCCGCTACGACGAGGTCATGGCCATGTGGGCCGATCCCGATGCCGACTACGAAAAAGTAGGCGCGCTGCAGGCCGATCTTGAAAACAAAATTGCCGCTGCCGACGCATGGAGCCTCGATCGCAATGTTGAAATTGCGATGGATGCATTGCGCTGCCCAGCGAACGACGCCGACGTCACCACACTCTCTGGTGGTGAAGCACGCCGCGTTGCATTATGTCGACTCTTGCTCAGCCATCCCGACTTGTTGTTGCTCGATGAGCCCACCAACCACCTCGACGCCGAAAGCGTCTTGTGGCTTGAACGCTTTCTTCAGGAATATTCGGGCACTGTGGTCGCAATTACCCACGACCGTTACTTCCTCGACAATGTGGCGAAATGGATTTTGGAACTCGATCGCGGTCGTGGCTTCCCCTTTGAGGGCAACTACTCAAGTTGGCTTGAACAAAAGCAACAGCGCCTTTTGCAAGAAGACAAATCAAACGAAGCTCGTGCTCGTTCACTTCAACGTGAACTGGAATGGGTCAAGATGTCGCCAAAGGCTCGCCAAGCCAAGGGCAAAGCACGTTTGTCTGCATACGAAAAGTTGCACGCCGAAGCACAAGCTGCTGAAAGCGGACCCGACCGCATGGAAATTCCTATTCCGTCAGGTCCTCGCCTCGGCGACACCGTCATTGAAGTGAAAAGCCTGTCCAAGGGTTTTGGTGATCGCTTGCTTATTGACGATTTGTCTTTCACCTTGCCACCTGCTGGCATTGTCGGCATCGTCGGCCCGAACGGTGCAGGTAAAACCACTCTGTTTCGCATGCTTGCAGGTTTAGAGTCGCCCGATACCGGCTCTGTCACTGTTGGTGACACTGTGCAGTTGAGCTATGTCGACCAAAACCGCGACAACCTCGACGCTGCTGCCACCGTGTATGAAGAAATTACTGGTGGCGTAGAGCACATGAAGGTTGGCGGTCGTGAAATTCATGGCCGTGCATATGTGTCTAGTTTCAACTTCAAAGGAAGCGACCAGCAAAAACTTGTGGGTGATCTTTCTGGTGGAGAAAGAAACCGCGTGCACCTCGCCAAGTTGTTGAAGCGTGGCGGAAACCTGCTTCTTCTCGACGAACCTACCAACGACCTCGATGTCGATACTTTGCGCGCACTAGAAACAGCCCTTGAAAGTTTCCCCGGATGCGCCGTTGTCATCAGCCACGACCGTTGGTTCCTCGACCGTATTGCCACGCATGTTCTCGCCTTTGAAGGCGATAGCCAAGTGCGTTGGTTTGAAGGCAACTTTAGTGAATACGAATCGTGGCGACGCAAGGAACTTGGTTCTTCTGCCGATACACCACATCGCATTAAGTACAAGCCAATCGCTCGCTAGGACACCATGACCAGCATCAAGATTTTCCGTTGGGCATGCGCTGTCACCTTCGTTTGCGGCATCGCTGGCATCATCGTTTCGTCTATTGCTGGAAACAACGAAGGCTGGGTCATCAGCATTGGTCTCACCACCACTACTGCTGCCATTGTGCTCATTGTTGTTTCAACAGTGACCGCGAAAGAGCGCATTCATACCTTCAATGAAGTGGAAGCTGAATACCTCGAAGCAAAAATAGACGAACAAGTAAAAAAAGGTGCTTCAGAAGAAGACCTTCGCGACCTTGTGCGGCGCGCCATTGCTCTAGGGCAACGCTCCGCATGACCACAAACGTTGAATTGACGCAAGAGCTCATACTCGATGATCATTTGCTGGCTGCTGCACTTGCACGTGCTGCTGGTGAACAGCTCAACACTTTGCGTACCACTCTTTTTGCCCAAGGTTCAACGCAATGGCATATTAAAGACACTGGCGACGAAGTTGGCCATCGCTTTCTCATGGATGCACTCGCTCATCATCGGCCCAACGATGCTGTGTTGTCTGAGGAAGGCGCCGACAACAACAAGCGCTTAAGTGCCAACCGCGTATGGATTATTGACCCCCTTGATGGCACCAATGAATACAGCGAAGAAGGTCGTGGCGACTGGGCAGTACATGTTGCCTTGTGGGAGAACGGCGAACTTACTGCCGGTGCAGTTGCCTTACCAGTTCTTGGCATCACACTCAGCACCGACCCTGCAACGAAGCCTGTGCTTCCCGCTCCCCTTGCACGCAAACCTCGCCTCATTACTTCTCGTAATCGCGCACCTTACTCAGCACATCTTGTAGCCAACGCAATTGACTGCGACGCCATTCGCATGGGCTCTGCAGGCGCGAAAGCAATGGCAGTTGTACTTGGCGAAGCCGATATTTATGTGCACGACGGCGGAATGCACCAATGGGACTCTGCAGCACCCGTGGCCGTTGCTCGTGCGGCCGGGCTCCACACTTCACGTATTGATGGTTCGCCTTTTGTTTACAACCAACGCGAAACATGGTTACCCGACCTCATTATTTGCCGACCAGAATTCGTTGAGCCAGTCATGAAGGCCTTGTGGAGTGACGACTAAGTCACCCCTTCAATAGTGCTTCTGTATGTTCACCTAAATACGGAACTGGGCCAGGGCGAAATTCATAATCTTCGAAGTCAACCGGGCTATTGACTGCTTCAAATGGTTCTTCGCCATCACGTGGAGACATGGAAACAAACCCACCAGCAGCACGTGCCTGTGGGTCGAGAATAACGTCGACTATGGAGTTCACGGGCGCCCACCACACATCGTGTTCATCAAACAATGCGGTCCATTCGTTCAGTGGTTTCGTAGCAAAAAATGCATCGAGCAACGCAATGAGTTCTACGTTGTTCTGCAAACGCAGTTGGGTTGTTTTGAATTTGTCAACCAGTAACTCATCGGAGTTGATGGTGGCCAATAATGCTGGCCAATGCCGATGTGCTTCAAGACCAAGCAACCAAAAACCTTTTCCATCGCCAGCTACATAACTATTAATGAGCGGCGCACGGCTATTGCTGCGTGAACGCGTGCTTTCCCGTTTGCCAAATCGCAATTGAACACCAATGTCCCATGCAATGTTGTACATGCCATTGCGCAATAAACTTGTTGACACCATGCGACCCTCGCCCGTGCGTTGCACGTCGAAGAGCGCCGCAGTAACCCCTGCAACAAGCGACATACCCGTCACGTGGTCGCCGTGTCCGCTACGTAACGTTGCCAGCGTGTCGCCAGGTGGAACCAAACTATGTGCGGCACCTGAACGCGCCCAATAACCACCTAGGTCGTAGCCCGGGCGATGCGCATCGGGACCTTCTAAACCAAAACCAGAAATAATGCCGTACACCAACTTCGGAAATTTTTGTCGCAAAGTTGGTGGGTCGATGCCTAAACGTTGCAGTGCAGCAAAACGCAAGTTAGTAATGAAAACGTCGGCTGTTTCCAACAACGTCATCATCTGCGCCATTCCTTCTTCAGAGCGCAGGTTAATGACGACCGATTTCTTGCCACGGTTATCAATTTCAAAAGGTGGAACAGCCGTTTGCTCTTTCACACCAATTGCTCCAAAAACATTGCGTTGCGGGTCGCCAGCGGGTGGTTCAACCTTCACCACGTCGGCACCCCAGTCGGCAAGAACCCCGCCACACGCCGGCCCAGCAACCCAAATTCCGAGTTCGACAACTTTGACTCCGGTCAATGGCCCTGGTCTCATCTTTTCCCCTCTTCGCCGATGTGATCTCATGCATCATGTCACTCTTGCCCCCTTAATTCTCACTTGAATAGGCGCACTCGCGGCACACGGGGCAAACTAGGTGCGTGACACGACCTAATGATTGTTCTTGGGGTGCTTTCAGTGATGAAGCGCCGTGGGTATTGAGTGAAGACAAACTTGCTTGGGCAAACGACGCAACTCAAATTCGCATTAACGTGCGCCGCGAAGTTCCCGATCTCACCACCCCACGACGCATCCCGCCACTGGGTCGGCTTTTCTATGTTGTTTGTGTTCTTGGAGCAGCAGTAGTGCCTTGGCTGGTACGAAAGAAATTCAAGAGATTTGCGAGCGCCAAAGAAAGCAACGCGGCAATATCACTTCGTCTACGCAAAGCGGTTGAGACACTCGGGCCGACCTACATCAAACTCGGACAAATCATTTCGAGTGGTGAAGGTCTTTTCCCTGGAGAGCTCGTTGAAGAGTTCAAACGTTGTCGCGACCAAGTACCTGCAGAGCCATTTGAAACTGTGCGTCTGACCATTGAACAAGATATGGGGTGCCGCCTCAACGACGTGTTCCTACATATTGACACCACCCCACTTGCCGCAGCATCTATTGCGCAAGTTCATGCAGCAACTCTCACAACCGGTGAATCGGTAGTAGTAAAAGTTCAACGACCCAACATTGGCAAACTCGTTCGCAAAGATCTACGCGTGATGGCCTGGCTTGCACCATTTCTCATCGGCCGCATCAAAATTGCTGCGCTCGCCAACCCTCCTGCACTCGTCGAGCTATTTGCCGAAACCATTGTTGAAGAACTCGACTTTCGCATGGAGGCAGCAAATATGGTCGATGTGTCGCGCATGTTGCACCGCCTCAACCAAAACGGGTACATCGTTCCGCGACCACACCCCTCACTCGTGTCGCGGCGCATCTTGGTAATGGAGCGGCTATACGGCTTTAACTTTGACGACGTTGATGGCATGAAGGCAGCCGGCCTCGACACCGAGGCGATTATTCGCACGGGCATGATCGCATTCATGGAAGGCGCAATGATTGAGGGCATCTTCCATGGCGACCTTCATGGCGGCAATCTCTTCGTGCTTTCCGATGGCAGAACCGCATTACTCGACTTCGGCATTGTTGGTCGGCTTTCCCCCGCCCGACGTGTTGCCTTTTTGCGCATGCTGCTTGGGGCCACCACTAGTGACGTGAAAAGCCAAGTAGAAGCGCTGCGTGACCTCGGCGCACTTCCCCTCGATGTTGATGTTGCCCAAGTCATTACCGATCTGCGCCTCGACCAACAAGCCATTGACCCCACTTCACTGTCTGGCGAAGATTTGGTGAAAGAAGTGCAACGCATCGTGCAGGCACTTTTGGGTTATGGGGCCAGCATGCCAAAAGAACTCATGTTGTATGTGAAGAACATGGTCTTTCTCGACGGCGCCATTTCGCGGCTTGCCCCCGACCTCGACATCCTTGCTGAAGTTGCAAACATTTCAATGCTTTTTGCCGAGCGACATGGCGAACAAATTGGCCGCGATCTCGGAATCAACGCACAAAATATTGAACTGAATCTCGACAGCGTGAAGGCAGGTTTTGGCCTTGATTCGAGCGTGAACCGTCTTACCTACCGCGAATTACAACAACGCAGAGAACTCATTAACAAGCGCATGCGCGACCACGTGCGCAAGTAGTTGATTTACAGCACCACAACAGGTGTACCAATTTTGGCAAACGACCACAAGAATTCGGCATCGAGTTTTGCTTGACGCTGACAGCCACCGGAAAGTCGCGTTCCTAATTCTTCTTCTGTTTGATACACCGTGTTGTCGCTGCGACGCAATGGTATTTGATGAAAGCCGATTGCCCCAATCTCCGTTTTCAACCACCGCACCATTTTCTTCAAGAAGGCTTTGCCATTCCATGCCGTTGTAATTTCCGAGCGGCTGTACACCTGATGTGTACCAACGGTTTCATTGCTGTACTTACTTCCCGACACCAACCATGAACGAATAACCTCGTCATTTTTGTTGACAGCCCACACTCGTTGACCTGCTCGCTCGAAAACCAAACGTCGCCCAGAGCCAGAGTTCGCTGGTAGTGCAGGAGCAGATGCTCCAGTTGAAGCTACAGAAGATAGCAAGAACCCCAAAGAATCTTTTGCTCCTTTGGCGGGCACTGGTGTACGTACCACCAGTAAATTTTCATCGGGCCAAATGCCAAGAATCAATGCTGTTTCACGTCCAGCTATGCCATCAACGAAAAGATCTTTTTTTGTTTGCAACGCAGTGACTGCTACTTGGGTTGCCACATCGTAGTTGCCAGTTACCGTTTTGAGATAGTTATTTTTCACCAGCGCCTGTTGCAAACACACCACGTTTTTGCCCGAGGTTCCCGGACGCAATGCCTTCATGGGAATAACGCACGGTTCACTGCTTGCTGGTTCTTCACCAATGAGGTCAACCGCCGCGATAGTGGTACTTGCACCTGCAATTGTGGTGCTGGTTGTCGTCACTGATGTTGTGGGAGCAGTAATGGTTTCATTACGAACAGCATCTACCCCAACGTAGAACACACCCGACACCACAATGACGGCTAAGAGCAAGAGTTGCTTACGGTTGGCTTGTGAGTTCATAAGTGATTTTCTGAGCGAAAGACACTCTCAATGTATCGCCCCACGCATTGCGTGCCATGCCCTTTGCCCTGCCACACTAGAGAGGTGCGTTTACTTATCGCTCGCTGCAGTGTTCATTACGTTGGCCGCCTGGAATCGCGCCTCGACGAGGCAACGCGCCTCATTATGGTGAAAGCCGATGGGTGCGTTGCAATTCATGCCGACGGCGGAGCCTATAAACCCCTCAACTGGATGAACTCCCCCAATACCTTGGAAGAAAATGAGGGTGAGTGGATTGTTGCTAACCCCAAAGGTGAAACCATCACCATTACCTTGCATGAAATTTTTCTCGATACTCATCACCACCTCGGTGACGACCCTGGGCTCTCTAAAGACGGCGTGGAAGCACACTTGCAAGAGCTGCTTGCGGCAATGCCAGAAACTATTGAAGAAGGCCTCACACTTATTCGCCGCGAATACCCCACTGCTATCGGACCAGTAGACCTGTTATGCCGAGACAAAGATGGAAACACGGTTGCCATTGAGGTGAAACGCCGTGGTGAAATTGATGGCGTTGAGCAACTTGCCCGCTACTTGGAATACCTCCACAACGACACGTCGTTGGGTGCTATTCGAGGCATTTATGTTGCTCAGGTCATTAAGCCTCAAGCAAAAACCTTGGCAACAACGCGCGGTTTTACTTGTGTCGAAATTGACTACGAGCTTTTACGCGGCAATAAGCCAGACGAGCTCACGCTCTTTTAAGAGATATGCAAGCCACACTCGGTTTTGCCACTACCCGACCAGCGCCCAGCACGTGGGTCTTCACCAGGTTTTGTTGGGCGAGTACATGGCCAGCATCCAATTGAGGTATAGCCGTGTTCGCGCAAAGGATGCACGGGCAGTTCATACAACTCGTTGTACAAAGCAATATCGCTATCGCTCATACCGGCAAGTGGATTTACTTTAATAACACCACGCATGATGTCGCGCGACACAATAGGTGTGGTTTTTCGCGCTTCAGAATCTTCACGACGCAAGCCAGTGATCCACACTTTTTTGTTCTCCAAAGCATCTTCAAGCGGCACCACTTTGCGTGCAGCGCAACATGCATCGGTGTCGACCTGCCAGCCATTGGGCGCAAGATGATTTTCATTGCGCTTGTCAATATGCACATTGATGCCAAAAGTTTTGCCAAGGTTCTCGGCATACCAATGAGTTTCGGCGAAAAGATAACCGGTATCGAGCAAGACCACTTCAATGCCAGGTGCGGCACTCTGGGCCACATGCGACAAAGTTGCATCTTGAAAACTTGAGGTCACCAAAAAAGACTTGTATGGCGGCACTTCATCGGCAGCACCAAATGATGCAACGGCCCAACGCACAATGTCGGCGGGCAACATGCCTTCAAGTTCGAGCGACACATCGGCTAATTCCTGAGCCGATGCAGACAGCGAAACGAGGGTGGCAGGTAGAGGCACGCCGTTAGCCTACCGATTCCCGACTATTCCTATCAACTTTTAGTTAAATTGGCTGTTTAGCCTCGAAAACGGCAGAGACCTTGGTCAATCACGAGGCGCGAGCCCACCGCGGTGGTGAACACTGCTTCCCCCTTGGCCGTTTCCCACATGGAAATGGTGAGTTCTTCACCGGGAATGACCGGCGAGGCAAAGCGCCCCTCGATGTGTTGGAATGCGCTGGCATCGTTGTTGCAGAGCCCTTGCAAGAGCCCACGCCCTGTGAACCCGTAGGTGCACAACCCGTGCAAAATGGGGCGCTCAAAACCGCCACGTGCCGCAAAGGTGGGGTCGGAGTGCAATGGGTTGCGGTCGCCCGACAAGCGATACGTGAGCGCTTGATGCAACGAGGTGGTGTACTTCACCACGTGGTCGGCTGCCCGGCTTGGTGGCACATTCTTGTCGCCGCCGGGGCCGCGGTCGCCACCCCATCCGCCTTCACCGCGAATAAACGATGAGCCGAGCAGTGTGAACATGGGACTGCCATCGGCGGCATCGACAAGGTCGGTTTGCGTTGACACCACAGCACCAGAGCCTTTGTCGTAAATACCAATAATGCGGCTCACACCACGAACTTTTCCCGACACCGGAACTGGCTTGTGCAAAGTGACCGACTGTTGACCGTGCACCAACATGGCAGGGTTGAACGTACCAATGTTGGTACGAGTAGAGCCCATGCCCCAGCCCACCACTACAGGAAATGTAGGGAACACTTGTTGCGCAACACCGTCGGTGTTTTCTGTTGTGAATGACAAGTCTTCTACACCTGCGCCAATGCCAACGGCGTAGAGCAAGGCATCTTTACTGTTCCACGAAACCTCGTAAGGTTCGCTTTCTGTTCCTACTGCATCTGGATTAATTGGCATGGTGCACTCTATCTTCGCCGTCCATGCCGGCATTAGCCCGAGCACCGGCTAGTAGTTCATCGACAATTGCACCCAGTTGTGTTGGGTCGGCAACCGCCGCATGACGTGGCCCGCGATGCCAGCCTTCGGCGATAGCAAGAATTTGGCCACTTGCTTCAAACACGCGACCAGTGACATGTTTCGATTCAGTAGAAGCAAGCCAAGTAACGATAGGCGCAATCCATTTAGGGCTGCGCATGTCGCGGTCGGCTTCTGTTTTTGGCGGTGGTCCAAGGCCTTCGGTCATTCGCGTTAATGCAACAGGTGCAACTGCATTCGCTGTCACTCCGTATCGCGCCAGTTCGAGTGCCGCAATAACGGTGAACGATGCAATACCTGCTTTTGCTGCGCCATAATTTGTTTGACCCGGGTTTCCGTAAATGCCCGATACCGACGTGGTGTTGATGATGCGACCATCAACTGGTTTTCCCGCTTTGTGTTGATCGCGCCAATATGCAGCTGCGAAATGCGACGGCCCAAAGGTTCCCTTCAAGTGCACCTTGATGACCGCATCCCATTCATCTTCGGTCATATTCGCCAGCATGCGGTCGCGCAAAATGCCAGCATTATTCACTACTGCGTGCAGGTCGCCGAAAACATCGACTGCAGTGTTAATCAGTGCTTCCGCACCAGCCCATGTAGAAATGTCGTCACCATTAGCAACTGCTTTCCCACCGAAGGCTTCAATTTCCTTCACCACTTGTTGCGCTGGCGACAAGTCACCACCAGATCCGTCTACGTTTCCGCCGAGATCGTTCACTACAACGAAAGCTCCATGGTGCGCCAAGCTCAACGCATGTTCGCGGCCAATGCCTCGCCCCGCTCCGGTTACAACAACAATTCTTCCTGCACATAACTGCGACATATTTCCCCTCCGATGTCTAGAACAATCATACGACTCCACCCTCTTGGCTTTAGCCTTGAACCGTGAGTTCACCCACGCAGCCCGATTTCCATACCGTCATTGTTGGAGCAGGGCCCAGTGGAACCGCCGCCGCCACGCTTCTTGCCAAAGCCGGCAAGTCGGTATGTGTTGTCGATAAAGCCACTTTCCCACGCGACAAGTGCTGCGGCGATGGCCTCACCACACTTGCCTTACGCGAACTCGAGAAAATTGGTTTTTCCCCAAGCACCGTGGCTTCGTGGAAAACCATTCATAGTGCGCGGTTGCGCTCCCCCTCTGGTCGTGTGGTGGAAGTTCCACTTCCCAGTGGCCAGGGTCAATATGC
>Ga0209651_1000142_pt1 | contig 25340 bp, 38 predicted proteins | sample LauGreFBDMM110SN_2_FD_188216 | JGI IMG/M metagenome (GOLD analysis project Ga0209651, IMG submission 188216) | Freshwater lake microbial communities from Lake Michigan, USA - Fa13.BD.MM110.SN (SPAdes) (version 2) | ecosystem: Environmental > Aquatic > Freshwater > Lake | place: Lake Michigan... | reverse complement strand
ATCCTGAGTCTTCCAAGAGCGTGTTGGACATCGAAATCCGGCCCATGTATTCATGAACTGGGATCGAAACTTCGCCGAAGGTTGGCTCAAGGGAAGCACTTGGTGTTCCGGCCTCGCCTGTCCACATGCCCTGAATTGGGCTGGTATAGACATCGTCGCGGAAGGTGGTACGCAGCATGACAACACGGTTGCTGTTAGTTGTGATCTGACGAACACGACCTCGCAGGGTTGTTGGGGCTGGCTTACGCTGAATGACTTCGTTGAGCATGTCAGGTGGTACGAAATAGCCAGCACCTTCGTCGATGCCTTCGACCAGCGTTTTGAATGTCCGAGCGTAGTTGTTCTTGAGCTTGTCTTCACCAAAGTGGAGGAAAGCCTTGAAAGCTCGGGCGTATTCTGGAGTCGAGATCGACTTGTTTTGCTTATCTGTCAGGATGCCCAGGCCATCGTCTTGAACCTCACCTGAGTCCGAGATCGTTGTGAACCCGGCAGAGCGTGTTGAGCCACTGTAAGGTGTGCCAACAGACTTGTTTGTCAGGTCGCGGTAAGCGTCCAGATTGACAGAGTCGAGCGAGTCGGCTTCGTCGATTTTGGCTTTGAGCGTAGGCAGGGTCTCTTGCAAGATTGCCTTGTAGCGAGCTGTCTGGTCGTCGTTGCGATCTTCGTTCAACCGAAGTGCTTCAGCCTCAGCAAAGGCACTTTTGAACTCAGCACGCAATTTTGGCGATGCTGCCATGGGTATTACTCCTTGATGTAGGCGCGAAACGCTTCGAGAAGGTCGTTTAATGGGTCTTCAACTGCAATTTTTGCCTGGGCCGGAGCTTCGGCTTCTTCTTCTTCCGATTCGGATTTGATTCCGGCATCGACAAGCAGAGTTTCAAGCATTTCGTAAGAGGCTTTGACCTGGGCGCACACTTGAGCCAGTAGGTCTGCCGTTGTCTGAGAGATTTTTCGCCCAGCTTTGAAGGACGAGATGGCTGTTTGTTCGTTTGCACCGAGTGCGACTGGTGAAATTTCAAGTAGTTTGGCTCGTTTGATCAGGCGTGAACCGCTCTCGGCTCGCATCAGTTCTTCTTCGGATGGGCTGTATCCAGCCTTCTTCCAGTAGTCGAGCGTGTCCTTCTTTGTCATTCGCTTGATTTGCAATGGGATAATGCCCACCGACAATTCCTTGACAACGCCTGACGTGATGAGCTTGCGATCTTCCTGAGCTTTGACCGTATCCACCAGAATTGCCTCGAGGAACAGCCCTTTGGCATCCTCAAAGAGTTCTACTGGCTTGCCGATGGGATTTGCATGGTCGTGATTTACGCCACCGATAAACCCTTTGGACATAAACCTCTGGATATCGGCCTTGTAAGCACCTGGTGCGATAATGTCGCCATGATAATCAAGGAAATGGAATGTCGAAGCATAGCCAGCGAACCCGCCAGAGTCGGAATTATCAACCCTCGGTGCTGGGGCCAGCTTGTAAACCAGACTTAGTTCCGGTTCAGACACGATATTTTCCTCGCAATGGATAGATACTCACCTATATATATTAACAGATAAACAATTGTTGATGCAAACTAAATCTTTTCCGGTTCTGCCGTGTAGTCTCCTGCACGAAACACGCTGACTGTCTTCAGGTATTTATCATGGGTTTGATCGGCCAAGAGGAGTTTTAGTTGCTGCCTGAGTTCGTCCATGACCAAATCGTCTTCGCTGCTCATTTGCATTTGAGAGGCATGTAGCCAGACCCCCAGAAGAGATTGCAAGCGGGAGTGATGCAGGACACAGGCTTGAAAGCCTTCGTTATCCTGGACATCAATTTGCTCGAGATCGACCAGTAGCGAATCAATCGGAGACTTCTTTGTGGCTTCATCGTCGTCGTCTGGTTCTTGAGGCATGCCTAATGGTCCCTATTGCCAGAGCGATGGTGTTGAAGATCAAGTACAGGTGGAAATACAGCAGGAACAGAGTCCAGACTACCAATTGAGTTTCGCCCAGGGGATTTCTTTGCGAGTCCAGCCAGCCAGATCGCTGAAGGCCCAGGAATCACCCTCTTTAAGCATGCTTTCCGCAGTTTTCTTGCGGATCTTGAAGCTACCAGCGGGCATCCAGTCGGGTTTCGGCCCTGAGATCCAGTCGTTGCCCCAGGAATTGAGGATCACTGCGGACTCGTCTGAGAGGTCAATCCCAATGATAATCATCTGGTGCGACCATGAGCCTTTAGGGGCTGAGAATCCGTTAGCATCACGCTTGTAGCTAAATCCCTGATCGGAAGCGACTGTGACTGGGTAACCAGAGGTGATCGCACTGACCAGTTCATCCCATGTGTCCACCTTGGCGTAAGACTTGATTGGGTGGAGTTTTGCTGTAGGCTCGAGGTCGTCAGGAACACCCTTACGGGCATAACTTGAGCAGCAGAGTGCGGCACTGTATTTTGTAAGATCTACGGATGCATATTTCTTACGGGGGAGAACCCCATATTTCTGCAAATACTGAGCCGCCCAAGCTCCGACCGAGCCTTCCCCTGAAATTCTTCCACCACCGATTTCGACACGGCTACCCCAGTAGATGGACATGCAGTCGAGGCGACCTGGGTTCTCAGCACCTTTATCCGTAACATCCTGGGCTACGAGGATCTCTGCTGCCATAGCAGCACCGTTAGCAACGCATGATCCGCAAGAACCTTGGTTGTAAATCCATTTATCCTTGCCCCAGACCATGTCCATGTACTTTGTCAGTATGACAGGCCCAGTGGGAGCGGAGTCCATGAGGTGGGGAGCAGTTGCGGAAAAGCCTTGGATTTTGTTTTCGGAGACGATTCGGGCGACTTCCTGAGGATCTTTGTGCCAGCCGAAGCCGAAATTGAGAGCATCGTAAGGGGTCATTTGCTCAACTCCTCACAGGCTTTCTTGATTTCAGCTAATGCCGCCAGCAGTTCTTCGCGTGTCTTGTATCCCTTGCTTGCAAGCAGATCGCCAAGACCCACACCAGCCCAATAAGTCCGAATCCCATTATCTTCAGCACTCTTCGCCAATATTCCGATGATCTGGGCCATGTCCAGGCCCAACGCTCCAGCCTGTGCTTCTGTGACCTGTATCGATTTGTCGAGGGCTAATGCCCCTTGCTTGCGTTTTGCCTTGTCAGGCACAGTAATGGTCACTATGGACCAGAACTCGTTTGCAAGGCCTGTCAGGTGCGGTGGAACGGGCTTCTTCTCAGGGTCAGTTTCCTGCCCGTCATAAGCCTTGACTGTTCCAGATTGTGTCCCGACAACGTATGTCCTACCGCGATCCACAAAAACAATGGAAACTTCCGTCACCGGAGGTACATTGAAAGAGGGGATCGAGGTCTGCCCAAGTAGCATCAATGCGGCAAAAAGCATAGTCAATCCCACCCCTCCGGCTTGTCCTGGTGTTCCCACTTCTCATACCAGTCGTCATCCATGGACCAGTAGAGACACAAGGACAAGCCGATAAAAATTCCAAGTATGACGTATCCGAAAGTGGCGAACACCCGTATCACAGGCCAGCTGTCGCTGCGGCTACTGCTTTGGAAATAGCGTCTTCACGCTGAACCATTGCGGCTTTAACCGTTTCCTCGTTGAGGCTCACGACTTCGCCCCTGGCGAGTTGCTGGAGCAGTTCCTTGATCACTTCCACGATCAGTGGAGTCATCAGGCGTATGATGAGTTGGGTGAACATTATTTGCATGCCCCGTTGGGACAGATGTAGATGTAATTCATTTGTGTTGCCGCTGGCTTGCTGTGGAAAAGCGATTTCCGTGGGCGGCGACCACCGTTGTTTGGGCGAGGCGGCAAGGTAATTGATTTGGCAGGGCGTTCAACCGTTACGACTGCTGCCGTTGGTTGCTGGACTGGATTGCAATTGCCTTTTGGGCATTCCGGCTGTGCTGCGTAGAGAAAAACTGCTTCGATAAACATGATTGCTCACCTTTCAAGTGATTAGGATAGATGAAACCGTTTGACCAACCGGCACTTAGATCACCTTACCCTTCTGGGGACGGAGGTTATTTCAGGTCGATTGTCTCTTCTTTGTCAGTCGAAAATGATTTGGATGTCTGGGAGGAGTTGAATTGCCGCTTCTCTTTCAAGCTCTTCACTAAGCCCGCACTTGCATAGATGACAGCCGCAACGCTGTACAGCAACTCTGCCCAGCTCAGATCGACATTCACCAGATTGGCCCCCACCCAGTTTGTTGTGACAGCAATTGGGCCGATCACCCATCCCACATTGGGGTTCAGGAGGTCGAACGAGGGGTCGGGTGTTTGCATCGCTAAGATCCGTTTTGGGTCTTGGGGTGCGGTGCGGTCGTATGCTGACACGGTGGCGACGGAAGACGACATTTCTAGGCCTCTTCATATAAGCATATTATAACCTGTCACTCGCCCTCTTGTAAATACTTCATTCCTACTCGATAAGCTTTCAGGAGAGCAGCAGCAGCGGATGCCAGAGAGATCACGATTGCAGCTGAGGGTCCGGCATAAATCTTGCTCACGTTTTCCAGCAGAACCGTCAGTACTGTCAGTATCAAGGCAGATGCAGATCCAGCACCGAAAGCCTTTAGGAGCGTTGATTTAAGCTCTTCGACGTTGATGTAGCCCTGAAGGCTCGGCAGATTCTTTAGTTCGTCTTCGCTCATATCAATCCTCCTGTTTCAGATCGGCCTTGGCTTGGGTGGTACTGGGATAACGCTGGGATTCCAGGTGTAGTTTGGGTCATCTAGATAGTTCTGAAACACTGGAGCTGGGGCATTCACAAGCTGGGTGATTAACTGAGCGTGCCGTCTGGAATCTATTGCATACCGTTCGATTGCCTTTTGGCGTGCGAGACGTTTTGCTTGTTCCTCTGGCGTTATTTTCGGTTTGCCCCTGAGCCAGTCGAGTAATTCACGTGCGGTCATTTGGATAGCCCTCTTGGCACGGTGAAACAGTGGCCCAAGACGATTCCTACTCCGAGAGCAAAGCTGAGACTGTGCTGGTTGACTTCCCAGATCGCTTCAGACCATGTCACGCCGCCAGACTGCCACTTGATCAGATCGACGATCAGCAGCACGATTGCAACTGTGATGAGTACGACAAAGTTCTTGGCGGCAGTGCTGAAGGTCATCAGATTGGCCCGTTAGCTGTTCCGTTGCCGTCGTTGATAGGCCAGAGTGGTGGCAGGGATGCGAAGAATTCGCCCACGGTTGGGACGGCTTGCGTACCCGCCTGAACAGCCTGAACCATGCTGTAAAACAAGATCCAGATGGAGTCGCGATAAGCCAATGCGGCTTGACCCTCGGCCTTGTAGGTCGTGATGTTGCTCAGAGTCCAGCTTGTGGCTGAAAGAATGCTGTCGTACTGCTTGACTGAAACTGCCTGATCGAGAAATGAGCCGATGCCGTGGCCGATTTCGGTGAGTCGCTGAATGACGTATGCTTGCTGCTCTTCTGCCGTCAGATTTATGACCGTCCACGTATCGCTCACGAATGTGCCATCGAAGGCAAAGCTCTGTTGAAGTCGCTGTGTGGCAGGGTTATAGCTTGGGATTGGCGATGGAGTGTACGGGTAATAGCCGTATGTGGCTAAACTCGCATTGTCCAAGGCGTTGAAATTGGAGACAGTCGTGAATGACTGTGGCAACCACTGTGGGCCTGAGATTTGACCGTTTGATACTTGGCAATATTGCATGTTACGCTGCTCCTCCGTCTACAATAGACCAACTTCGGGCAACTAGAGCGGCTCTTGCTGTTGTTGCGGACGTGTCGTATTTTGATGAGCCTCCACCAAACCCCAGACTGCTTGCGGTTAAGTAGGTGTTCAGCGAAATCAGCAGATTGCTGTATGCGACTGTGTTTAACGTGACCCCGCTGAACATGTTTTGTGCTGTGGATGTGCCTGACATTAAGATGTTGTACCTTAATAAATCCGCTTGAACTGCGTACCCGTTTAAACCGGTGCAATTTTGAAATGTTTGCTGGAACGCAAAGGTGGTTACCGCAGTGTTGTACCGGAATAAATCTGCAGGGATACTGGTTAAACCTGTGCAACCACTAAATGTTTGCAAAAACGCGATGGTGGTTACCGCAGTGTTATAGCGGAATAAATCTGCAGGAATACTGGTTAAACCTGTGCAACCACTAAATGTAGAGGCAAACGCACTTGTGGTCATCTCAGTGTTATAGCGGAATAAATCTACAGGGATACTGGTTAAACCTGTGCAATTCTGAAATGTAGCGGAAAATGCTTGAGTGGCTACACTTGTATTGTATTGGAACAACCCAGTAGGGATACTGGTTAAACCTGTGCAGCCAAGGAATGTTTGCTGGAACGCAAAGGTGGTTACCGCAGTGTTGTACCGGAATAAATCTACAGGGATACTGGTTAAACCTGTGCAACCACTAAATGTTTGCTGGAACGCAGTTGTAGTTACTCCAGTGTTGTATTGAAACAACCCAGTAGGGATACTGGTTAAACCTGTGCAGCCATTGAATGTAGAGGAAAACGCACTTGTGGTCATCCCAGTGTTATAGCGGAATAAATCTGCAGGAATACTGGTTAAACCTGTGCATTGCTGGAATGTAGTGCCGAACCCTTGGCTGCTTACACCTGTGTTGTATCGGAATAAGTCCACAGGAATGCTTGTTAAACCTGTGCATTGCTGGAATGTAGTGCCGAACGCGCCGGTGGTTACCGCAGTGTTGTATCGGAATAAATCCACGGGAATACTGGTCAAGCCTGTGCAAAATCGGAATGTTTGCTGGAACGCAGTGGTGGTTACTCCAGTGTTGTATTGAAACAACCCAGTAGGGATACTGGTTAAACCTGTGCAGTTATTGAATGTACCCTGGAACGCAGTGGTGGTTACTCCAGTGTTGTAGCGAAACAAATCTACAGGGATACTGGTTAAACCTGTGCAACTACTAAATGTAGAGGCAAACGCACTTGTGGTTAACCCCGTGTTGTAGCGAAACAAATCTACGGGAATACTGGTTAAACCTGTACAACCACTAAATGTCAAGGTAAACGCACTTGTGGTTAACCCCGTGTTGTAGCGAAACAAATCTACGGGAATACTGGTTAAACCGGTGCAACCTCGAAATGTTTGCGAAAACGCACTTGTGGTAAGTGGTGTTGCAGGATACCAGAATAAGTTTTTGGGAATGGTGGTTAGGCTTGTGCAATTTAAAAACGTACTGCTGAAACAACTACCGCCACCTGCGGCCAGGGTGCTAGGAATTGCAGACGTGGCGATGAGTCGGCTAGGATTTGTGGTAGCAACAGCCATGTTGCAACTTCCAGTGCCAGTAATCAGTACAGTGTACGTCCCGATAGCAGCGTAAGTGACTGTCTTGATTCCTGTTGTTGTAAAGACTTGCGGTGAAGATCCGTCGCCCCAGTCAATCGTGACAGAATATGTTGTCCCATTCTGGATATTCATTCCGAACGCCTGATTTATTGCCGTAGTCTGAACAGTCAGTGTCCAAACCGTTGGCTCTATAGGCGTAGATTCTGTATTCTTCTTGGCATTCCTGATGATATTGGCTAACATTAGAAATTCTGACCTCCAACGTACCCTTGCCAATTGGTCCCACCATCGCTGGTGAAGAATGCAAAGCTATCCACCTTGCCTGATGTCGAAGTGATCGTTGGAGCAGTGCCACCAGCCCATTTGATCGCCGCAGGCCAAGTGACTGCTCTGGCAGTTCCGTCTGCGGTGAAGATCAGGGTGAATGAGCCACCGGAACCGCTTGCAGGAGGGTTGCTGATGGTCAGGGTGGTGATCGCTGCATTAAGCGAGACCGTGAAGATGTTTGATGTTTCGAGATTAAGCGTCAGCGTGCCGGATGATATCGTTGGGCTGGAAACAGATTCGGAATAGTCACGAAGTTTGGCTCTGATCAGCTCGTTATCCTGTAAATTCTGCGCCCCTGTAAAGCTGTTTGCACCGAGTTTGACATCAGTCGTCAAGAAACCGTTTGCATCGAGGCCAACACCTGTTCCGAGCCGGACTCCACCAAGAGTGGACACTGTTGCAGCAGGAAGCGTGTATGAATACGTTGAGCTGATTATGCCGCTGTTTATTACGATGGATGATCCATCAACCTTAACTCCACCGAGAACCGACGTGGTCGCTGTGGGTAGGCTGTAGGCCGCTGGAGTGTTGCTTAAATCTGTGTAACTTCCCGAGGTGGCAACCGTAGCAAGAGTAGGCTTTCCGGTAATATTTGCATAGGTCAGGTTGCCAGTCGTCAGGTATCGACCATCAGCATATCCCTGTGTCAGGATGCTATTTGCCGTGTAGGTCGCATTGCCAGCCAGGACAAGGGTTGCCAGTGTCGGACTTACCGTAAGAGTGCTTGTTCCTGCAAGGGTATTGACTGTCATGGCATAAGAAGAAGAAGTCAATGTCAACGTGCTGCTGTCACCACCCACAGAGGCTGTTGAGGCAATCGTCTGCGTTGTGTTCTGCGTCTTCCTGACATACGCCGTTAAGTCGGGCGTGCCTGTGATATTGGCATACGTGAAATTGGCTGATGGTAGCTTTAAATCCAGTGCCGTTTGCAAGCCTGTGACGTTGGCAATCGAGTGCGTATGCCCCAAGACTGAGTAAGTTGCGTTGGCACTGGATATTGTCAGGTATGGAGTCAGATTGGCCGATGTCAGACCGTCTGTAATGCCATAACCAGCGAGCGTTGTGGGCGTGCCTGTCAGGTTGGCAAAGGTTAGATTTGCGGATGTGAGATAAGACCCAACAGCCTGATAGCGGGTGTCAGCGTAAACCCTTGTCAACAAGCTATTATCGGTAAACGTGTAAGTTTGGGCGAAAAATTCAGCCTTTGTTTTGCTGATCCGAATCGAGGTGTTAAAATAAGGCCCGGTGCTTGCATTTGCAGTATAATTGTATTGAAGATTCAGACTTCCTTCGTTTATGTCTGGGTTCAACGGATCGGTATAAAGCCTTATAAACGGGTAATAAACATCTGTCTGACCATTTGCACGAGTATTGCTAATAGCCCATTGCATATCAGCATAATTCTGGCCTGTGGATGAACCGGAAAACAAGGTCATATACCGAGATCCGTTGGCGTTCTGAACCTTAAGAGTAAACGGATTTGCTGCTGAAGTCCCTGTAAAGGACAGGTTGGAATAAGGCGTCGAAGTAGTCAAAGGCGTGTAAGTTAAAGCTGATGTGACATCGTTGGATGTCAAACTGACATTCCCCGTGCGATTGTTGAACGCCGTAACACCACCCGGCTGTGCCGACAGCACTCCATTGCCCGTGATTGACAGATTATCCCCAACGATGATGCCACCGAGCGTGGTATTTGTAGCGGGAACAGACGATCCACCTATCCCTGCTGGCCCCTGTGGGCCAGTAGCACCCTTCTCGGCAACACTGATTGTTACCCTGTTCTTTCCATCTTTGACTTGGATAATATCCATGATCTCACCTCATCTTTGTCATCAAGTACGGGAGACCACCAGGAAATTCCCAGCAATACGGGTTCGCGTGATATCACCATCCGTAAATGCCATCCACCACTTGTAGCTTCCAGCACCAGCAGCACTCGTCTGACCATCTGACCAGGTTACGATCACTTCGCCTGTCGTGGAGTTGGCCGAGGTCGTTGCGTTATAGGTCGCATTCGATGTCTTGAAAGCTGCTGCAAAGGTCGTGTTGGATATATTTGCTAGCGTGCTGTTGCACCCAGATGTACCCGTAATCACGGTCACCACTATCTGCACATCATCGCCAGCAATCGCCGAGATATTCAGATTCGGAGGAAGAAGGTTCAGATCTGGCATCCTTAGGAGACCTCCTCGATGTCTGTCCAACCCTCGCGTGATTCGTATTCTTCCAGTTCTGCCATCAGGCTCACATAAGACTGGACCAAAGCCTTGTTCACCCCTGATCGGCTGGGGCTAAGGGAATCGCTGTTGCGTTCGCCCTCGATCTTGGACCGTTCACCTGTGCTGGCAGGAACCTTTACCGACCCGATGTTATCGCCTTCAGAAACCGTTGTTTGAGCTGGATCAGCCTGGGGTAGGATCTCGTTGCGAATCTCATCCCTAGCGATACCAAGCGAGTCAGCATCTGGTGAATCAGATTTGCCGTAGCCAACGATATCGCGAGACTCATTAATAGTGATAACTCCACCACCGAGAAGACGAATCGCACGATTGGCTGCAATCTGTTCACGGTCATCAAGCTCCTCAACTGGCGAATAATCAAATGTGAACTTGATTCGACCGGACCTTACGTCATCAGGATCTTCAAAGTCGATCAACAGCTGGTGCGTCATCTCGTCCGCAAAAACCTTCTGCAACGGAATCAATCCGTGGACGTATGCTGCCCTGATGGCATCTGCGTAGGTTCCGTATGCACCCGTGTTGTCTGTGTTCAGGCCCAGAACCGATGTGTTCAGCCCCATTGCCGCGAGAACCGTAGCCTGTGCCGACTTGGGAATCTCTACCAGACCGATCTCTTCCGGCGTGAATCCCATCTTGTGCAGTTCGTAAGCACCCGTCAAAACTGTAGGGTCTCCCCGCTGGTCACCTGTGAGGGCATCCTTGAGCCGAGATTTGATCGCCTTGGCATCGTCCTCTGAGACCGTGAAATCACCCTTGGGGGTAGCAATAAGCCCAGGAACCGCAAAATTGCGAAGCAGAGAGGCTGTGTAGGTGGATGCCTCGTTCAAAACTGCAATCTCACGCACATGGGCGAGCAGAGGACTCCAGCCGACCCGATCCTGATCCATGTCGATATAACGCCGGATATGAATCACCCTGTCCGCAGGAACGTCCAGCATCTTCCCGTTGATGTTGTATCGCCAGGCTGTAAGGTAATCTGATCCGTCCGTTGGAAAGAGGGGCGAAACCTTGTCAGCCCTCCAGATCTTCAGTTCCACTGGCTCGCCCAGACGATTTTTGATCTTCTCGATCCAGACATTGCCGTAACAGCTTGCGTCCCTGACATATGCACCGACAAACGCTGCTTCGCCCACATAAGGGTGGGGACGGCGTAACAATGTCAATGCAGGGTGGTTATGGATTGGATCTTCGATTCCTTCGTCATCCACCCGCACCACTTGTAGATTTGGGACGGACCAGTTTCTGGCAAGCCAGTCGATACCGGAAGCTACCGTGGAGTTCTTCCATAACCCCTGGATAAGCATTTCCGTGTAATCGTACGTTGTTCCAGGCAACCAAACGCTATACGGGCGATATCCACCACCCAGCCCACCCCAACCGGAGTAGGGCGTTTTGCCGCGAAACAGCGATTTGAACGATCCGTATAATCCCATACTCATATCATAACATAAGTAGGTGTGCATAACAAGATGGGAGTGAGGGGAGGCTTTTTCTGTTTTTTATTTTTTTATTTGTTGGTAGTGTGTGCATAGCCGACACGCCTGGAGCGGCGGCTCGGAAAAATTCGCGAAATTGTGTCCCATAAACTAGGTGTCCATGTCATGAAAACATCCTGGAAACAAGTAAGACCTGCTCAGCTGAGCAGGTCCTGGAAGTGGATGCCTGGAAACAAGTAAGACCTGCTCAGCTGAGCAGGTCCTGGAAGTGGATGCCTGGAAACAAGTAAGACCTGCTCAGCTGAGCAGGTCCTGGAAGTCTTACTTGCGTTTTGGCTGATTCAGCCACCATATCAAGACCATAACCACTAGATCACATGTGATGATTAGTACTTCGGCAATTATAAGTATCATTAGTGGATCTGATATCCTATGTGGCCAGTGGTCCAGCATGATCGACAATTATGGGCATTGCAAGTATGATCGTCGGTTGTTGTTGCGGGGCATGCCTGGCAGTCATCTGGCAAGATTGAAAGCTCGGAAAATACCATGGTCGAATTTTCAACCCTAGAAAGCGCGTCGATCATAGGGGTTGAATATCTGATAATCAGGTTCTTTGGGGTCGAATCGATACGCTTAACTATACCAAATTCACGGGTTGGTAGCCAAAATGATACCTTGGGACACTTTTCCGCAATGACGCGAATTTTGTGCAGCATTAAGTGGTCCTGTAGGTCTCCCGAGTCGAACCAACGAAAATACTTCGCGTCAATTCCGGCGATAGGGTTTTCTAGATTCCAGTTCAGAAAGCTTGATAGAACCTGCACAAAATTGGAATCGTAAGGGTTCAGACTATTGTCTAAGTGATATGTGACAAGCCTACGTGCCATTGCCAGCTTGACGTTCGGCATGAGGTATCTACCGTCTAAAGCGTAGCACTTGTTACAGGTTGATCCCTGAACCTTATGCAGCTTTGATCCAGTATCGCAAAAATTAGCTGGAATTGACCAACCAAACCCTGGCATTTTACTGGTGACCGATAAACCCCCACAAAATTCGTGCAGAAGTTTAGACCAGTCTGCCTGGGTTCTGGCATTTTGACATGCTACCGATATTGCGTGTTCATAGTAGTCTTCTGTCGCGTTATCGGTATAGGTATCTAACCACTCTCCTAAGTATTCAGGGGTTAATTCCTTGGTTGGAGTATTCGCGTAAACACTAGCTGCACGGTCGATCTGTTCACGGAAATCGTTTACAGGTGATACGAATTTTGCTTTGGTTTTCATCGGTCTGGTATCCTATCCTCTTGTTTGTTGCCAGATTTTGCGAGAACAATTCCCGCCAAGTTGATTATCGTCAGGTCCACATATATTTTCAAGGTATTTTGACCAAATCAGCCTGGGTCGTAAGATCATGCCTGGCTGGCTTTTGGGAGTGTTTCTGGGGGCTGGCTGGCCCCTGGAGGGGGCTGGCTGGGCGAGCGTGTGTGTGGGCGTGTTTAGGTAAGTGTCACTGTATCAGTGTATCTGTAAGTGTCAGTGTATCCGCATCTAGATCTGTGTCACTGTGTGGCCTCCTGCCTACTTATCAGGTGGTCGTAGTTCCGTAAGTGTCACTGTGTCGGCATGTTACGACTTCTGGTAGTGGCAGAATGGCAGAGATGTGGCAGGAAATGTCAACGATCTGGGCGAAAGTTAAACAAATTGCGGGAGAGCCAGAAGTCAAAAGATTGTGAAATAAAGAACGAAGTGGGGTTGGAGGTCAGTGGCAGGGTGACGGGCGTGAGCCTGGGGTGAGGGTGCTGGGCTGGCCCGATTAGGCTTAATTAAGCGTGATCAGGCACAGAGTGTGCTTTTTTAAGAAAAGTGGCAGTGTGTGCAATCATCAAACCCTCCTCCCAACATCCTCCCCTGAATCAATCATCATTAAGTTGTGTAAGATGGTGATATATTGTTTGCTGGTCAATAACTTACAACCTATCCCCGCGCCGTGTAACGTGTTGTGTAAATAACGAAGAAGCCCAGCGGGTTGCTGGGCTTGAAATCGTGCTTTGGTTGTGGCGAGTGGATCAGATCCAACTGTCGTCAGGCTCCGCTGCAATTGTCAAATAATCCAACTCTTCAGGCTTCAGCGATCTGCGTTCACTCGCCGTGAGTGGCCGGACGCCAAAAGTCGAATAGATTGGGGTGACCTCGCCAGTATATCTATTTTGACACCAAGTGTCACCAACAGGCAAACCTCTTTCAAGAACTTGTAGCTGTTCTTTGCGGCTTCGGCACTTAGCGTAATACCATGTGTTTGAAAAACCGTTTCCGGTGCTGGATCTGTAGTAGTTTACCGCGATATAGTAGTTCATCGTCTGTCCTTCCGTTTCCGTTACTTGGTTTTGATTTACTGGCTTTTCTTCCCGACACCAAAAATATATCGACATGACAGGCGAGAGTCAAAAAGATTTCTCAAAAAATGTCAACGTCCTGTGGTATGACCAGATAGCTTATTCCATAGGGTTTGATGCTGGTTTGGGCCTGGAATTAGGCCTGGATGTGGGTAAGCGTATACATGGACCTATAGGCGTGCGCGAAGCAGTGTATCTGTGTAAACCACTGTATCTGGGAATACCACTGTATCTGTAAATATCACTGTATCTGGGAATACCACTGTATCTGTGTAAACCACTGTATCTGAATAAGGCTCCCTCGGGATCTCGGGAGAAGCCCGCAGCAGTGTATCTGAATAAGGCAGTGTATGACACTGTGTCTGGGTAGACCACTGCCGTGTATGATGTTGTGTAAATAAAGATGAAGCCCAGCGGGTTGCTGGGCTTGGAATCGTGCTTGGATTGTGGCGAGTGGTATCAGATCAAGTAGAGTGGATTGCGTGCGAATTCAGGCCCATCGGCCCATCCCGTGAGATTTTGAACATTTTGATATTCGCTCTCGCGAATCCTAACGCTTTTAGTGGTCAGAGGTTCGCCAAATCTTGCAGCTAGATCGGGATATTCGTCACGCAAGGCCGACCAGAATTCATCTGCGGAATACTCGAAATCTACCACAACTTCGCACCAGTTTTCGCCGTCACAATCGACCCAAACCATCGTACCATTTTCGCCGTAAGTATCTAATTTGAGGAACTTATCGTTTTCCCAGTCCCCCCAGTAACTGTCCCCTCCGCATTCAAACGCACCGCGACCATTAGGCGCACGGCATAGCGTATAACCCTTGGTACTGTGCCAGATCTCGCAACCAATCTCCAGTTCGGAGAGTTGGTCAAGGGCGTAGCCCATGTTTTTGGCTGTCTCAAGATCTTCTGCTGTTTCGATTTTCATCTGTCTCAGTCCTCCCGTTTGAAATATCAATCTGAGTCACTATAACCACTGACCTGGCAACAAGCCAGACCATTACTCTACTTTCACCAACATGTATGTCGGAACAACCTCGGTATTCGGGAAGTTGGTATGCATCCAGCCTTTAGCCCTAATTCCGACTCGACCTTTCTCAGGCTGATCGTAGCATTCGTAGATCTTTTCCAACTCTTCTGGGCGGCAGTACTCGGGCTTGATCGTCACAAAGTCGCCTTTCTTTAATTCGCTCATCTGGTCACCTCCTGAAATGTGTAAAGTGCAAGCCTTGAAGCAAATCCAGTTGAATCACCACACAGGCCCAACAGGCCTCCAGCCACGGTCTCATCCGGTTCGCAGTCCACAACGCAGCATCGATTCGCATCCCAATAGTGATGGCCCGCAATAGGCCCATAATTCCGAAATCGTACATATAAGATCATTACTCTGCCTCCACTGCGTCAAAAGCATGGTGCGAACAAACCTGGAAATGACCAACACTGTTGCCGTTGACATCCTTCAGGTGATAATTCCAGTCGGCCTCCATGTTTCGGTGACCGTTTCTGAGTCTCTCGGCCAGTTCGGCCAAGATCCTGGGCAACTCGCTGGAGTCCTCGAAAGCTGCGTTATCAAGATTGATCGTGAGTTCAAACTGCATGATTCGTTTTCCGTTACTTGGTTTCAGATTTCGCCGAGGACTTCCCTCGACACCCAAAATATATCGACATGACAGGCGAGAGTCAAAAAGATTTCTCAAAAAATGTCAACGACTGTGAACCTGGCTTAATGGCTTATTATGTAGGCTTTGAAGCTGGTTTGGGCCTGGCTTTCGGCCTGAATATGGGTAAGCGTGTACATACGCCTATAGGCGTGCGCGAAGCAGTGTATCCCTGCGGGGCAGTGTATCTTTGTAAGGCAGTGTATCTTTGTAAGGCAGTGTATCTGTATAAGGCAGTGTATGACACTGTATCTGGGTAGACCACTGTATGGCTATAGTAGGCCAAGGAAAAACCGGAGGTTACGGAGGTAACGGGGGTGAATTTCTACTCTATTCTTATAAATATTTTTTATTGTTGAGATAAGGTAGAAATTAGTACCCGTAACCTCCGGTTCCCCCGTAGTCTTCTTCTGGCTCACTAAAGTGTGTATAGGTGTAGAGTGGTGTAGGACAGTGTATCGGGAGTCAGTTTACACCAGTGTATCAGGGGAACTATCTACTGAACAAACTTTCACTTTATGTTTTACTACTGTAGTACCTCAGAGACAGAAGACGACCTTTTCCCCTACACTACACCTGACTCACTTCTTGTTTCCTTTAGGCCTTGTATGAGAATTCTCATATCACCTATCAGAAACCTGTGAGTCCTGATTCAACTCAACCCTAGACATCATTTCCCACTTAAGGGAACATTTCATCTGGCTGAAAGAATCTGGGTAGTGGGAGAATACTTGGTCTGGTCAGCTTACCGATTAGACTCGTTTATTGTGTAGGGACCAGGTTGTTAGGTATCAACAGTGCCTGGATTTGAGTGAGTCTACCCGTCAAGCCGAATGGCGATCCTCAGTTACCACTGTCCAGTGCTGACTATTCAGCGAGAGTTCGTCAAACTCTTTCCCCCTGGACACCTAACGGTCTGAATCTCTTCATCCCGTATCGCTGACCCTTGCCGAGGATCTGACCAACTTCCCGAACTGGGTATATATGGCAAGGACAGCACTAGTCAAAAAGTCGTCAGAACTGAGACAGGAGCGAACCAGAATCGCGAATAGGCGGGTGATTGACTCACCACTTATCTTGCCTCTGTCACCCAAGTCGAAGCATTATCTTCCTGAGTACCACACACTGAGGGACGGTCAATTCTGACAGCAACCGTGAGCCTCACCCATAATTGTACATCACCCTCATATCCATGTCAACGACCTAACGAACCCACTTACAAAAACGTATAAACACCTTAGATCCTACCCTCTCATTAAACTATAAGCCCTTATATTATAACAGATTGGCGAGTTTTTAAAAATCCCGCAGGATATCATGTACATAAATTTTAGTCGCGTATTGACATTCCTGTGTCCATAGACTAACATTCCTCCAAGGCTGAAGCACATAAGACACGTCACACAGGGAGGATTGATGAGATTCAATACAAAGATTCAGTTCACAACAGATCTCAGCGAGCCTGAGAAAGAGTATGTCAACGATGCCTTGATATCACGCATGTATGAGTACTTCTCCAAAGATCTAGAGACTGTGACTCAAGTGGCAACAAAGTTTTGCCTCGATGGTAAAGGAGTCTGCCTGTTTGCTACTTCCTACAGAAACGAGATGGACGAGGTCATGATCATTGGCGTAGAGACAAAGGATTTAGCCACAGCCAAGTACCTTCAAGACGAGTTCCATGAATCCATGCGTGAGTTTGCTGAAGAAGGTTCCGAATTTTCGTCCTCCTGGATCAATCCAGAGCTTAACTGAGAGAGAATCATGATCAAGGCCACAACATATACTCCAGTTAGTGATAAGCCGTTAGAAACAGGCTACATCGACAAACGCACACTAAAAAACGCCTGGTGGATACTGAAAGATCGTCGAGACTGGCTTGTACACGGTGAACCACCTACAGGCTGGACAGATAAAGTTGCCATGGCAAAAGAAGTCCAGAGAATCATGGACCTGATCGAGGTGCATATTTAATGGGTGACCCTGAAGAAATTTGCGGGAAGTGCGAACAGATATGGGTTCTCTGCGATTGCGTCGAAGACAAGTTCACCGAGGCTTACTGCGAGACATGCGGTAAACACCAAGAGAGATGCCTGTGCTACGGGGACAACTACGACAACCAAGAACCAGACGAAAGCGAGCCTGACGAAGATGACTGCGAATAAAGACGAAACCCTCCACTCACTGATCGGCATCCAGCCGAAGCACCTGAGGTTGGCACAGTTCCACTTAAATAACTATTTCAGACTGCTGTGCGAGCAAATGCAGGAGGGAGATGACTTTACAGCGGTTACCATTTCCGAACTGCGTTATCTGGATGGTCTGATTTCTGGCATATTTGGAGACGACTTCGGCCTACCCAAGGGAAAACCCAGTGCTTGAAGCTGACCTGATCACGATTAACTCTTTGACAGTAAACGGCATCACCATCGAGTTGGTCAAAGAGATAGATTGCCCCTTGGGATTACCGTACACCCTTCGCACATTGCCAAGAATCATGACAAGTGAAGACCCGTGCTTTTTTGGGCAATATTGGAAAGCTCAAAAACATTTTAAGCGAATGGTAAATCGCGTATCACCCATGATTGAGAGGAATTGAAGATGAGTAATAGCGACATGGCATCAAAACTAATAGCAGTGATTGTCGAACAACGCAACCAAATCGTCGAGCTTGAGGCTCAGGTTGCCAGCCTGGTAAAGACTCATATCAAACTCAACGCAAAACCTGATCCACCAGAACCGGAGGATGCTTATCTGAGCGACTTTAGGGTGCTGAAAACGGCGATCGAGATAATCTCGTATGCGATGAGGCAGAAACGAGCAGATTGGGAATTGGATCTTTGCAGGAAGACAGTACTGTCGATCAGAACTTTCACCGAGGAGGTCAGAAGATGGAATGGACTGGACGATCTTGGGCCATACAAATGGAGCAGTCTGGGATCTGGAGTCAATCACCTCATCGATAAGGAGTGGGAAAAATGAGCGCGGAGCTTAACGCGGAGCTTAACGTGCAACTTAGCGCGGAGCTTGTCATAGAATTGCTAACGCCAGAAGTGGTCGATGGATGCTCGCTTGAGGATGGTCGAAAAAGAAAAACCGGATCTCCCCTTGCGCCCTGATCACCCATAAGATAGAATTTATCCGTCCCTTACCACCTACTCGAAAGGATAGAGAAATGTCATACGAAGATGAGATCGAAGAAACGGAAGAGTCGGAAAACGGATTCAATGTCCCTCGCTTCGATGAGGCCGAAACAGAAGAGTACATGACGATCTTGATCGACTCCGTGTTTACACCCGAAAGCCTGAGGAAACTGGGGTTTTTAGCCTTGGAAGACCTGAGGGAGCAGTACAAGAAGGCGGGTGAATGGCCGGATGAGCTAAGACAAGGAGAAGACTTCGGGAAAAGATTGCTCAATCAAATCGCCTGGAAAATGAACATCTGACTTGCCAGATCCTAATTCTGCGTGTACAATAATCACTCAGTCCTGGTCACGGACGATCAGAATCCATCAGCCCCTTGAGCTTGTTGCTTGAGGGGTCTTTTTTTAATATGGCACATCGATTTCACACACAGAATACGGGTAACAGCCTCTCGGAGGCAATCTCCTGACAAAGTTACCCACATTGACCTGTTCGTCGTCCGTAGGTGGCTTTACAGGCTCGCTATTGGCAATCCCTGCCATCTTGTTCCTTCGCTTGATCTCAGCAGCAAAAGCTCTTGCCCCAGGCATCCCTAGCGACTTTTTAATTTTTGCTTTCCGGCACTCCTTGCAGACAACAGCCGAATTTCCCGCCAAAGCCTCCTTGTCATTATTGACAATAGAGACAGTGACGGTTAAGTCGTTGATCCCACAGTAGATGCAGGAGCGTTTATCACGCCCTACAATGGTTATCCAGTTCGTCACGATTCGATCCTTCTTCCAAGCATTACACCGTCGATTTCAACGTATTCAAATTCATCCTGAGTTGGCTTAGGCATCAGGCAATCTTCGGCATAGTCAACGCCGCATGGGCAATTTCCATCCTCATCGCAATCCGAAGCGAATACAACTGGAATCCAGTCAAGACTCGTATCGCTGGAGGAGGATTTCAAATGCTGTTGCTGCAACAATTGGCACTTGTGCATTTCCTAGTCCTCGGAGTCGCCCTGCTCGGTTCTTTGTTCCAATGGATAATCTGCCGATAGGAGGCTCGGAAGCCCACCAGTCACTGCTAGAGGCTCGATAGAGGTCCACCCAATCGGGAAGTGCATGAGCCATTCCACCCAGTTGGGACTCAGGAACCCCCGCATTTTCGACTGGTTGTCCGTATACTGAACCGCTATGTCCAGTGCGTCCCAACTGTATCTGCCGTTCCGAATCCTCCCCCCGATATACCCGCCCTTCCAGTCTCTCACACTCGGTGTCGGCCAGTTCTCCTGCAACATCGGTCGGCGATCCGACACAACCATTGACAACATCAACTGCTTTCCGCTCGCCATTCTCCTCTGGATTGACAGAGAGTTCAGAGTACCCCTGTTCCTGTCGTCGGAGGCTGATGGTGTCGGCCAAGTCTCTGGGTGTTGAACCTGTGCTGCCAATGACCCCGCGCACTTCTCCGTCCTGTCCGCATTCCGTTGGATAAATGTCGCTGGATTCTCGCCCTTGCCAGTGTCCGTTGCTCTTGGAGTCAACCACATCTTGCTTACGGCACAAGATCCAGACTCGTTTCCTGAGGTGATTGGCTCCGCAGTCGGACGCTGAAAGCACTGTCCATTCCGCATCGAACCCGATGTCGGCCAACGCCCCGAGAACAACGTCGATTCCTCTGGTGAGGAGTGCTGGCACATTCTCCAGGAAGATGAATCTGGGTTCCACTTCACGCACAATTCGGATGAGTTCAAAGAAGAGCGACGAACGCGAGCCATGTATACCTGCTCCTTTTCCAGCCACACTAAGATCCTGACAGGGAAATCCACCACACACACAATCCACTTTACCTTTCCATGGTCTCCCATCGAATTGTTTGATATCTCCATGGATTGGAAATTCTGGCAGGATTCCATCAGCCTGGCGTTGCTTTAAGATTTTCTGGCAATATGGATCAATCTCCACAGCACATACAGGTGTATGCCCGAGAAGCAATCCTCCCAGAATCCCGCCACCAGCCCCAGCAAATAGATGCATTTCCCGCATGTGACACTCCAGTAGACCCTGTAAATATGTCAACGCAGAATATCATAATACATGTCAAACAGCAATCACTCTTCTCATATTACCGCATAAATGCGTATATCCTAACGAGATACTATCCACGCAGTCGTCATGTACATCCGCAGGAGTCCCAGTAAACGAATCGATCTCCTCGAAGCATGCATCCGTCCAGCCACCAAGAACATAGAAAATGTTTCCAGCAGATGCCGCGCGGCTAAAAGGGACTGCCCTTGTCAGCTTGTTTGACCCAGGTGAACTCCAGGCAACACGCCTTCCGGCCAGATTCTTCAACTGATGCTGCAATAACCGTTTGCCAGCCGAGCCAGGCTCAACCTCAATCACAATCGTTGTTTCAGGTCCATCTTCATCCGATGTCTGCGAGATCTTGGGATCAACGTCCTCAGCCGAATATTGCTGGCGAATCTGGTCAAAGATGATGACCTTCTCTGTACCGGGAATCAGGCCCATCAGAGTCCCTACCGTGTAATCCGACCTTCGGCCCACAGTGGCAGCACAATCCCAACTTCGGCACATGATCAGCCTCTCAGGAATCGGTCCTTGCCATGGTCTGATCCATGACGACTTCATCAAAGCACCATCCGTATCGCAAAACAGCCCTTCGACTTCCTGTTTGTAAAAAGCTCCATCATACGCCGCCTTAAGGCTTTGCACGAAGAAGTCAGGGTTGAATGTGTTGGAGTAAGATGGAGCATGGATCATCTCAGCAATGCCAGCCTGAATAGCTCGATATTCCCACCTGTTCTTCCCGCGAGGCGTAAAAGTCGCCCACAACTTACCTGGATTCTTTCTTAAGCGGCCCAGCAGAACCTTGTAAGTGTCTTCGTCACAGAACGACGCCTCATCCATGTACACAGCCCCAGCATTAGTTCCCCGCAACCTGTCCGGCTTGTCCGCAGATCTCCAGAGAATTGTCCGGTCGCCTTTGACCTTCGTTTCCATGTCCGTTTTGTTGTGGCTCATGATCAGCCCAGACTGACCGTAAAGCTCTTCAAACATACGAAAAGTGGAGTCCTTCAGGATCGTGAAAGTCGGTGCAACGACAATCGTAAGCGTCCCTTTAGGCTGGTTCATAATCTCGATTACGCCAGCACGGGTCTTCCCAGCACCCACTCCACCCACAAAAAATTTCTGCTTCGATGGACTGACCCAGAACTGTAACTGCTGCGGAGTAAACGTGCTGACATTATGTATCTGACGACGACCCGTCTTCTCCTTCCGAAGCTGCGAGAACAGGGAGTTCTGATTCATTCGTTCCAGCCGGAAGTCGTCCTGATCCATCGACATATTTTTTGACATTTTCGTTCCCCTGGTACTGCTTCGAGAGTTCTGAACTAATTTCTGCCAGTGTTTTCCCTGCGATTCGCTGCTCAACCTGGTCGTTGGACATTTGTCTGTCCCAGAACTGCAACTTGACCTCAGGCTTCGCGAATTCCATACCCCTCGTACGCTCAAGCCACCATGCCGCAGGAATCCAGTTCCCCTTCTTGGCAGCATCCAGGATCACGTTTACACAAAGGTCTCGAGTCGCGTTCTGGGCGTTATCGAAATCTATTTTTCGCTGCGGGTTTTTCTTCATGTACAACCAGAGCGTTTTGCGGTGAACACCGATGGCTTTGGCGATTGCACTGATCTCATAACCCATCTTTGCCGACTCAATAATCTTGGCCCAGTGATTACGTATCTTCTTCTGAGGCTGATTGTTAGCCAATCCCTTACGAGTCAGGAACGCTGGCTTTGTCGTCATCAATTCCAGGTTGGCTTCAACGTCATCGCTAAAGTCGTAACGAGTATCAAGATTAGGAACCTTAACAGCCTTCTTGGGCTTAACTTTAGGAGTAGACTCGACTTCGGCTTCGGTTTCGATCTCGGCTTTATGAACAGTTGTTTTCGGTGGTCGTCCACGCTTTTTAGGCGTTTCGCCGGATTCAGATGGGGCTGATTTCTTTGCCATAATTGCTTGTCGCTTCCTCGATGGAGTCGGGTTCCAGCGTCTGTTCAATAATGTCCACAACAATTTCCGGCACAGCACCCATCTCCGCTCCAGCAGCGATATAGAGTGCCATTTCGACAGGGTCAATCACCCTATCAGGCTCGGCTTCGAGAACAGATAAGCATTCATTCATATGTATATATTAACATGTTATGTCGATATAGGCAATCTAAATCGTGTTACTTTTTGTGTTGACATATTCTGTGGAATTGTGTACATTTATGCCATTGGCTGCCAGGTCGCATACTTCCTCGGTATGATCCTCAGGACACGCTCGGCCTGGTTCAGCCTTTCACTTTTACTACGGGAAGTGTATCCGCACAAGAAAGGCGGGTCGGCCATGAGCGACTGTTTCGCAGGTTTGCAGATCTACTATGTACCAACAGAAAACGACGTGAAATATCTTCATTCCCTTCCAGAAGGCATTGAGCGAGATCGCTGGCTAACTGTGTCAGGTCATAGACGAGTCGGATACGTGCTTGGGCGTTCTGAAGATCAGGTCTTCTGGGTGCTAGACGATGAGTACTACTCTGATTTTGATCACGGTCTTTTTGAACTAAAGGTCAATTCTATGAGCGATTTTTTTGAGATTATAAAAGCGTGGTGTTTAAAGGTGGTGCTGAGTAAGCGCATGCTCGTTCCTGCTTCAGTTTTGGCTGGAATGCCAAAATGTAACGAGGTCAATGGCTCATCGCCCAAGGACTCCCAGGCATGAACGAGTTAAAGCGTGATCGATGGGTAACAATCCGAAAAGCCGCGAGCATAGTTGGACTGGGTCGTCAACGCGCAATTAGATTCCTGACAGAGTCCAATGTGCGGAGTCGTGAAGTACCCCTCGGTGAATCCCGCCAAACTACCCAATACTGGCTACCAGATATTCTTAACATCACAAAAGTGAGTGACAAGAAGTCCGGCCAAACTCCAGCCTCTACATCCTAAAGATCCTCCCTACCCATGGAAGGGGAATCTCTAAGGACTGCCACTTGCAACGTCATCACTACCTCGGTGCTTCGGAAATTGCCTGTATTTTAGGCATCTCGCCATTTGGCGACAAATTTAAAGTCTGGTATGGAAAAACCCATCCAAGAGAATTCGATTCGACCCCGACAGGCAAGATGCAACTGGGGCTTGATACGGAAGACTTTGTCCTGACACAGTTTGAAAAACGGTTTAATACAACCGTCATTCGCAAACAAGAACGCATGCGTCACTGGCTGGAAGACTGGGCTGGTTGCACGCTTGACGGGATGGCTGTTGTAAACGGCGAGAAAGCTGTGATTGAAGCCAAGACGATTGGCACATCCATTTACAACACGCCTCCTGATTACTACGTCATCCAGGTGCTTTGGCAGCAGTGGGTTGCTGGCGTTGATCAAGGTTATCTGGTCGTCTGGTCCACAAAAGATCTTGCGTTTGAATCCTATCCAATTCATATTGCAGATCACCAGGATAAATTGACTGAAGCTGTTAAGGCCGGAAAAGAATTCTGGATGAACCATGTCGTAACCGAAATCCCGCCGGAACGAAATACAACTGAGCGTGCAGAAAAGGAATTGCCGGAAGACTTGCTCGAAGAATATTGTCACGTCCAGGACCAGATTAAAGATCTGACAATCAGAAAAGATATTCTTCGCCAGCAGATCGTTGAGGCTATGGGATGTCCTAGCGAATTGAAAAGCCAGTCTTCAAAATACCAGCTTGACATCACAACGACACAGACCAAACGATTGAATTCCAAAAAACTGGAGAGTGACAATCCAGAACTCGTGCAAAATTATTTTGAAACCTCGAGCAGTCAAAGGGTAGTTGCCAAAAGATTATCTGCTCGAATTTCCTGATTTGATTTTGAAGGCCTTCTTAAACAAGTCCATCGCTTTAGGCTGGCCCTTAACAGGGTTGGCCTTTTCTGCTTCTGTGGGCATATCCATGGCATGCGTATTGATCACGCAGTTTTCCCAAGGTCGTAGCTGGACGGTTGGAGCAGTAGCCACTGGCTGAACAATCGCTTTTGAACCTGGAATAAGTTTACGAATTTCAGTCTCTGTAGCTGTTCCATACTTCTCCGTCATCGCCGAAACAATCACATCGTTGATCGTTGTTCTGCCTTCCATGGAAATCAACTTTAGTTTAGCCCATAGAGCTTCCGGCATAACAATAGAGGCCCGCCGTGAGGCAGACCTCCTTCCGGTTGGATGATTATTTTTCTTGTACTTCTTGTCTGGCTTCTGAGTCATGTTTCTATCCCTTTAGAGATGAGATTCCATTCTCACAAACCAGTCCATTGAAGTCAATCACGCAGCCAGTACTGGGTTACGGATTAGAGCGATCATATCAAGTGCGGCTTCTGTAAGGCTCACAGGTCCATACTCTAAGTCATCGCTCAAACTACCGTCCATGTGCATCAATCTTCCATCCGAAGTCGGTATCAGCCAGTTACCATCACCGCAAACAACTTCGTCAGGAGATCTTAAGTAAGCCTTTATCCAGGCACAAGGCAGAGAATCATCTGCAAAGTTGCACACCAGAGCCAGAGCGAAATCCTTGGGACAAGGTTCACCCCCTCTCCAGTTCGACCAGGTCGCAACAACATGAGAATCGTTAACAATTTCAAGGCCCATACCAAAGGTCAAAGTAGACATACGAACACTTTCTATCCTGTCGAAGGTGCAAATAGGTATCGCCAAACCAGGCCAACAGTCGTCGTGACTGCCATAGCCTGATCTGCGCGGATGTATACTACTGAACATCGAGACACTAGTCAAGAGGTAAAATATTGGGGG
>Ga0209651_1000140_pt1 | contig 25631 bp, 24 predicted proteins | sample LauGreFBDMM110SN_2_FD_188216 | JGI IMG/M metagenome (GOLD analysis project Ga0209651, IMG submission 188216) | Freshwater lake microbial communities from Lake Michigan, USA - Fa13.BD.MM110.SN (SPAdes) (version 2) | ecosystem: Environmental > Aquatic > Freshwater > Lake | place: Lake Michigan... | reverse complement strand
ATCATCACAACGTTGGCATCAGGTCGCGGATTCACTAATTCGACTGCCGCGTTCTCCATGTCCGCGTTGCCAGTAGCCATAACCGTCGCCATGATTCGGCCGCCCCAGCCATCCCACGGCAATATTCGATTCAAGATGTCCACCACAAAATGGTGCCACACATGCGTTCCAAAAAACAGCGTTTCGCGTTCCAAACGTTTACTGAAACCCCGCCCGCTACCCCATCAATACTGAGGTTTGGAATTTCGCACCAGCCTCACGGAAGCGGGGGATGGTGCGAAATATGGTGCGAAATTCGCCGACACACCATGCATCACCATTAGTAAGGCTAGTCGGGCGTAACCGCTTGTCGCCCAGGCAGATTCGCACCTGTCGCCCTTAGTGCGTAAATTTCAACACGAATTTAGACCTTGACGCATCCACAGCGTGAGGTCTAAGGCGGGTTCATCGCCACGTTGCGTCCATCCGGTTGGAGCTGGCGGTTTACTGTTGGTGCTAATTACACAATTCACAGCTTCCGTAACAACGTTGCTCTGATTGATGAGTACTACTTGGATGGGGTGCACGAGATAGCGGTAGTGAACGAACGCATTGGCAGCTCGCGTGTTGAAGTCAACGGCCACTTGGGTATCAGAACGCTCGTCTTCTCCAGTGAGGTCTTTGATGCGATTATCTAAAACAAGTTCATCACGAATCTCGTTATAGGGAATCACTGTTTGGGTAGCGGTATACATGGTTGCAAGAGCACCGATACAGCAGAGACACGCCAAAGCATTTGTTGCTGAACGTCGCCACAGCAAGATGATGCCAGTTGCAATGACAATAAAGATCACAGCTAGCACGACATATCCGATCGGTGCGAATCTCTCTCGTGTCCAGTCAAGAGCGATGGCATTAGGAGGGGAAAAATAACGATTTGCGGCGATCATTTCCCGCAGACGATCGCCACCTGTTGCAATCAGCAAGATCCCAGTGAGTGCCGCCACTACTGCCAGACCGAACACCCAGAGTTTCCACCGAAACGATGTGAGCTGTGCTGCACATGCAATTGCAACCAGCACAGGACTCACCGCTTCGACATAGCGTCCGTAAATTAAATGATCTGGTCGTACGACGTGGGCTAATTGCACTGACGATGTAAGCGCAACTGCGCCCACTAATCCAATGACATACACCGCGGGCAGTGCCTCTCGCCATGATCGTTTCGAAAAGTGTTGCCACACAGCTAGTGATAAGACAGCGAGGCCAATAAAGGCGAGCCCAAATGAAGTGGAGATGAGGTACCACGTTTGCCCTACAGCTGACCGCAAGATGGAGGGCCATTCGCTCAGTGTTGTCATGCGCTCCAGCATGCGATCTTCTTTACCGACAGATGCCACATACAACTCGTTACGGAGATACATGTTGAGTTGATCAAATGTGAGGTAAACGACCACGCATGTGGAAAGGCCTGCTACCAGCGCCTGATACCGCCTCGGCTGCGCGAATAATGCAATCCCAATCATTACGACCACCGTCAGAGGAAGGAGCAATACAAATCGGCCATGCACCACTGGAAGAAAAGCGGCGACCGCCCCAGTCGCAATCATCTTTGACACAGTGGGCGACGCACTGATCTCAAACACAAGCAGAACGACAACTGCAATTAATAAACGACTCAACGATTCTGCATATGCAAATAATGAATAGGCAGCTACTGAAGGAGCCACAGAAATAGTGGCGGCAACGAGAGCCGCCCAACGCACAGAGATGGAGAAGTGGCGTGTCATTAACGCATACAGCGCAAGTCCGGTGAGCAACACAAAAAATATGTTGAGAAAAAGCGAAACACGGAACTGCACGTCAATTGAGGCGCCAAACAAAGCTCCGACAGCAGTCACCAGGCTGTAACCGGCTTGATAGAAGCCGCGAACGCGAGGCAACGGTGTTTCTTCGTGACCCGCGAGTACGCGACCATTCAAAAGGTAACCCAACTCATCGGGTCGTGTTGTAGGTCCATGAATAAAAAAGATGGAGACTGCGAGAACTATCGACGTGATTGTGGAAAGTGCGACGACATACCAGAGCGTCCAACGGGGAGGCTCATTCATTGGTGGTTGCTACTTGGGTCACCAAGTTCCATAACTGCACGCTTTCTATATAAATCAAAGTCCCTATCCAAAAGGCCCAACTGATGCCCTACTGAAGTGTCGCCCACACCGGCTGGTGATCTGATGCATCTGTGAATCCATCGATGGAGGCGTTAACTATTTTAAAGTGTGGAGAAATAAAAATAAAGTCAATGCGCAAATCTCGGTCGGTTCCTTGTTCGGGGTTTTTCTTGAAGGTCGAAGTGGACGCTGCAGTTGCTGGTGAAAGCGACCACGTGTCGATAAATCCAGCATCAGTGACTAGCTTGATCACGTGTGATTCTGGCTCGTCATTAAAATCTCCGGTCAGAATAATTTCTTCGGGCATTTGAGGGACGACGTCGTTCATTTGCCAGTGTTCACGGTACTCGTCATCGCCTTCATCACCGTTCCATGCACCCCCCTCAATTGTTGCGGCAGCACACTGTTTGAGGAGCGACTGAATCTGCGTAATTCGGTTTGTCTCGGTCACATCGGTCAGGTGAAGGTTGATGACACGGATCTGTTTATCGGGGGTAGCGATGACGGCTTCAAGAGCAACGCTCCACATATTCATATTGATTCCAGTGTCATCTTTTGGCAAATGTATAACGCGTGACGACGTGATTGGGAATCGACTTGCAATCATTTGTCCGCCTTGGCGACGGAGATTATTAATTGAACCATCGGACTGAACAACGCTCGCATCAACGTCGATAGAGGGACCGAAAACGCAATACCTATCAGGGAGCAATTGCTGGATATCGGCAAATTGGTCAGCCATATCTGTGCGCCTCCAATTGCGATCAATCTCTTGCAGACAGATGATGTCGGCATCGCGAATTCGCTCTATTGAGCGACCAAGGTTGTACCGACCGTCGGCCCCTAATGAATACTGGATGTTGTAAGAGACAACAGAAAGCAAACTCATAATTGACAGCGTAATAAGCCCTTAGCATTCGGGGCATGAACAAGAAAACAATTCTTCGGGTATGCATGGTGGCATTTTTTTGCGGGTCAGCAGTGCTGGCTTCGTGCGGTCGGACCACAACCGCCTCAGGTGTGTTGCGGGTTGCGAACGACGCTGGGTTTGGTGGCGCAGAGACAATGGATCCATACGACGGCAACAGAACTTGGCCAACCATCAACATGGTGTTCGACCGTCTCATTGGAGTTGATAAAGATTTCTCACCGATTCCAGAGCTTGCTCTCACGTGGTCTTCCAACAAAGAATTGTCGGAATGGACTCTTGCGCTTCGCGAGGGCGTGAAGTTTCACGACGGCAGCGATTTCAATGCCGCCGATGTCGTGTATTCAATCAATCGCATGATTGATCCGGAGTTTGACTCTCCTGTGCGTGCGGTGCTTGGCATGATCAAGGAGGTCACGGAGGTCGACGATTACAGGGTCAAGCTTTCCTTGTCCACAGGAGAAGCAGACCTTCCTTCTTTACTTGCTGACTATCGCGTGCTGATGACACCAGTCGACTCGCAGGAAACAATTGGAAAGACGCCAATCGGCACGGGGCCCTTCAAGATGGACACATTTGATCCCGAAGGAACAACCGTTCTTGTTGCCAACGAAAACTATTTCCTTGGCAAGCCTCAGTTAAGCAAAATAGAAGTCATCACGTTTGCAGACTCGCAATCGGCTGCGCAAGCACTCTCAGGCGACCAAGTAGATCTGTTGTTGTCTATTGATGGTAAGTCATCGTCGATCTTTGGAGACACTGACAAATTTACGCTTCAAACAATTCCGTCTGGCGACTGGAATGCAATAGATTTTCGCGTCGACAGAAAGCCGTTTGACGATGTGCGGGTGAGAAAAGCATTGCGCATAGCGGCAGATCGTCAAATTATCACCGACACCGTGTTGGGGGTTGGTGGCGGAGTCGTTGCATGCGACACTCCTGTTTGGTCTGCAGACCCATATAGGTGGGACGGAACGTGCGCAAAGGACACCGAAGGAGCCAAAGCATTGCTAGCCGAGGCCGGATATCCGGACGGAATTGACATTGATATCCACACCAGCGATGTAGAGGTACACATGGTTGAACTTGTTGAGGCATATCAGCAACAAGTCAAGGATGCTGGTATCCGCGTGACGATCAAGATGGCTGACGCGAGCGGATTTTGGGATGACGTGTGGATGAAAGAGTCTGCGTTTGTTGACAGCTGGGGTCAGCGTCCCGCTGCCCAAGTACTCAATGAGGTATACCGCAGCACTGCTGCGTGGAATACGACTGGCCAAGTTGATAAAGATCTTGACAAAATGCTCGATGATGCCAGATCAACTCAAGATTTGGCAGAACGTAAGCAAAAGTACGCTGCAGTTCAAGAGCATATATTCGAGAATTCTGGAATCTTTCTGCCGTATCACAAGACTCTGACGCGAGTGATGAGCAGCAAAGTTCGGGGAATTGACCCCATCGTGATTGATGCAGTTCGATGGGAGAAGATCAGCGTTTCGTGATACCTACATGAAAAATTTGACACGTCGAGTCCTGTTCACCTTTGGCGCATTTGCGTCGCTTGCTTGCTTATCGTTTCTCGGAATTGATGCATTACCAGGAGATGGCTGTACTGCATTGCATGGCCGATTTGCCACACCGGCCAAGATTGACAAGTGTCGCGAGGAGCATCGGCTCAATGATTCAGTAGTTGTTCGTCTCGGCAGCTGGGCCAACGACGCAGTACACGGAGATCTTGGCTATTCGATCAAGCGTGATGATCAGGTTGCACAGATCGTTTTACCACGAATACGCAACACCGCCATGTTGGCTGTAGTCGCTGGACTTATGGCTTTTCCTAGTGCGATTTTAGCGGGCTTACTGATTGGTCGTTATCCGCAAAGTCGCATCGGAAAAATAATCAATACTCTGGGGCTCATTGCGATGACACTTCCAGAGTTTGTTATCGCCACAATTTTGTGGCTGGTCTTCTCCATTTGGATTCCAATATTTCCCGGCGTGACGGTGGTGCCGAGCAATGCAACCGTCTTAGAGCTCTTGCCACATATTTGGATGCCTGCTCTAACGCTTGCAGCAGTAGTGTTTTCACACTCAATGCGCACAATGAAAGCAGGGGTATCAACGGTTAAGTTGATGCCCTTTGTAGAAAGTGCGCGTCTTCGAGGAACAGGAGAGCGGGTCACGTTACTGCGCCATATTTTGCCAGCAGCGTTGCCCCCTGCAGTCAACACGATTGCAGTAGATGCAGCATGGCTTCTGACCGGAACCTTTGTGACGGAGGCCGTATTTAACTATCGCGGATTGGGCAGATTGGCAATTGATGCGATTTCAGATCGTGATACTGCAGTCATCTTGCCGATTGTGTTGTTTGGACTTGGGGTGTACCTCACTATGTCGCTCATTGCAGACATGGTGGTACGACTTCTTGACCCACGGCTGAGACAGCGCTCATGAATAGTTCGCCACAACGCCGGTTGATTCCAATTCGAATTGTTGTGTATTGCGTACTTGGGTTCCACGCAATCATTGCCCTCATTGCGCCACTATTGCCGCTCACACCTACAGACGAGCAAGGCCCCGGCGCGATGCTGCAAGGATTTTCCGCGACTCACTGGCTGGGCACAGATGCGTTGGGTCGAGATATCTTGAGTCGTGTACTCCACGGAGGGCGCCCATCGCTCGTTATTGCAGTGTTCGCGACACTCCTCTCTGCAATCATTGGCGTTGCACTTGGCTCACTTGCTGCAATAGCTGGCGGCTGGATTGATGAAGCACTAGCAAGGTTTATCGACTTTTTGTTGGCAGTGCCAACATTGATTTTACTTTTGTTGATCGCAAGCTTTTTCGGACACGATCCATTCATCTTGACTGTCACTCTTGGATTGATGTATGCCGCTCCCATTGCGCGCGTCGCGCGCGGAAGCACCCAAGTATTGCTAGCGCGTGACTTCGTGCGAGTTGCAAGGTTGCAAGGCGGGCGTGGTGTCAATTTGTTGTTTGGTGAAGTGTTGCTCAACGTGTGGCGAGTGGTATTGACCGAGATAGCAATGCAGTTCACTTGGATTCTTCTAGCGTTCAGTTCACTTTCATTTTTGGGTCTCGGCGCAAGCCCTCCAACGCCCGAATGGGGATTGATGATTGCCGAAGCGCGCTCTTATATGACAATCAATCCGCTCTCGGTCATTGCCCCAATTGTGATGCTCGGTTCACTTGTCTTAGCTGTACAGGCATTGGTAGACCGCGAATGAACACAATCTTGCAATTTGATCAGGTGTGTGTAGCGGCTCGAGCTCGCCATCGTGTTATCACCTCAATTCTCCAATCAGTAGATCTTCAAGTCGAAATGGGCGAGAAACTCGGCATCGTTGGCGGATCTGGGAGTGGGAAATCGACACTGTTACGCATAGCAGCAGGAGTATTGTCGCCGGGCTTGCATCATACGTCGGGTAAGGTCTCGACGGCAGGGGTAAACATGTTGGCTGTCGGCCCCAAAGTTCGTCAGCAAATGTACGGCAGTACAGTCGCGCTCGTCGCGCAATCATTGGGTGAGGCTCTCACGTCTCACTTGACCATCCGAGCACATTTCCGTGACACGCTCGGTCATCACGTCGACGACGAAACAATTTTGTCGTCACTCAATGATGCTGGTTTGGACGGAGTTAAATATCTACAACGTTTCCCGCACCAGATTTCTGGAGGTGAGCGACAGCGCATTTTGCTCGCTCTCGCTCTCGTTCGGTCACCTTCCTTATTGTTGCTTGATGAGCCGACCTCGGCCCTAGACGTCGGAACTGCAGCAGATGTATTAGCAACGATTATGAAGTTGCAAGAGTTGAGAGGATTTGCACTGGTCTGTGTGAGCCACGACCTTGGGGTCGTTGGGCGAGTCTCCGATCGTGTGGTCGTGATGAATCGTGGTCAAATCGTGGAACATGGTCTGATAGAGAACGTTCTTACAACTCCATCCAATCCGTACACACAGTCACTGCTCGCATCTATACCGCGCCTACATGTGCGAATGCGCGAACCACAACCAAGTGTGCAGCAACCAGTTGTCATTGTGCGCGAGCTCACCGTTATCCGAAATGGATCTACGCGTGCACTTGACTCAATCAGCTTGGAGGTAGGCAAAGGTGAAGTTGTTGGAGTCATCGGAGAATCAGGGAGCGGAAAATCGACACTCTTTTCAGTGATCTCTGGACTTGTTTCACCTTCGTCAGGTTCAATTCACGACGGCAACGGGTTTGATCTCTCCACACCCTTGCGCAATCGACCGCGTACAGTTCTTTCTGAAATTCAAATGGTGTTTCAAAATCCAGATGACTCGCTCAATCCGGTGCGAACCGTTGAACAGTCAATGTCTCGCTACACCCACGCCAACCGTGATGAAGTGCTTGCAGCGCTCGATGCAGTGGAATTATCTGCACAGTTTTTGACTCGTCGTCCAAGTGAAATGTCGGGTGGAGAAAAGCAACGCGTTGCCGTCGCAAGAGCTCTGCTTATGCATCCCCAACTGTTGCTGCTTGACGAAGTCACATCGGCACTAGACGTCACCGTGCAGGCATCCGTGGTCAAGATGCTTGCGAGTGTCCATGCGGCCAGCGGAATGTCAATGGTGATGGTGTCGCACGATATTGCGCTGATTGCATCATTTGCCGACAAACTCATTGTATTAAGAAATGGAAAAGTTGTTGAACAAGGTTCAGTCAATGCTGTTATCGACTCTCCAATAGACCCATATACCCAGCACTTAGTAAAACTAGCGGCGACCGCCATTCGCAAATAAACCTCACGTCGTGATCGCTAAAGCTAGCGAGGCGCCCTCAACCACGGGAAGCTTTTTCGCCAAGAAGAGAAGCTCTTCACAGACCCTCCATGAGGCATCCGCAACCACGGATACGGATAGACCTCGGCAAGGTTTTTGAATTTCTTAAATGAAGGAACTGGTGCGAATGTCATGGCAACTGAGTGGTCCATAGCGAACTGATACGGATCACCTAGATAGACACGAACATCTCTCCGTGCAGATAAATCTTGGAGAGTCTGAAGATAGAACGCAATTCGTTGCGAGCTCAGTTGAAGCTTGCGCAAGGCAGGCTCATTGAACACAAACACAACTGGAAGTTCTGGATGCGCAATCATCGCTGGGTCCGCATCACCGAGTGAGTCAATTGTCAGCAACACGTATTCTGGCGCCCTATTGAACTCCGGCTCTATGGGTCCTCGAGTTGCAGCAAGGTCAAGGTCTACTTCAAGTCGTTCATTGCTTGCACTGTGAGGAAGTGTGGTCTCCTCAGGAAACTCTGCAACCGGACAATTTTTAACAAGTGAACACTGCGCACATAGCCCCGGTGCTCGTTTGTCGACTTGCCACTTTGAAAACCCGTACGGCTTTCCGGTTCCAGCGCCAACTGTCCATTGCCAACCAAGAAGATTTGCGGCTCTCGAGCCGTCGAGAAGTTGTTGGAACATCCGTTCTTGCCCGAATATCCAACCCTTCTCATCACGCACAGTCCATTGAGAGGCCAACCACATTCGGGTTTGGTTCACTAGCCATCCATCTGTTTCCAATTCGGAAACAACTTCATCAACACAACGCATTTCCCGATTCCAGCCATCACCAACTTGGTCTCTGTTGGCTTCAAACCGAAGATTTTCAAAAAGCTGCACACCCATTCGGGCATATAAATGTCTTGCATACTCTTGCCATAAGAGTTCGTCCTGAAACTTTTCGCGATCTTTGTAGGGCGCCTGACGAACCACTTGAAAGACTTCACTCAGGGTCAGAATATTGTGACGAATGTAGGGCGACAACACAGAGGCGCCACGACTTGATTTTGGGAAGACCTGACTTCTTGAGTTGGAGTATCCCGTGATGTCTAAATTCGCTAATGCTTCATTAGCAACAGTTTGTCCACCTTTTATTGAACTCACTCCTAAGGCACCTGAATAGAGACCTTGAAAATCACGCTCAATTACGGCGAGGACATCTTCCATTTTCTGAATGGAAATTTGCAGCATGCTCTGAAAAATAACAGAGTTTCCTCAAGGAGCGGAGGTGGTGCGAGGTGTTACCTAACCGACAGTGATTGTCCCCGTCATCTCCGGGTGGAGCGAGCAGTAGAACGAATAGGTGCCGACGTTTGAGAATGTCCGTGAATATGCTGCACCAGTCGCGCCACGACCTGGATCTCCGTCTTGCCACCTGACGTTGTGAGATGAGCTGACGTTGAATGAGACTGACTGGCCAACTGAGATTCTGGTATTCGATGGGGAAAATGAGAAACCACTATTTGAAACCGTTGCCGCAGAGGCAGGCGGTGCCGCAGTTGTCGTAGTCGGCGCACCTGTTGTTGTGGTAGTCGTCGGCCTCACTGTTGTTGCTGTAATTGGAGCAACTGTCGTGCTTGCAATCGGTTTAGCTGTCGTAGTCGTAGCGAGCACAATGAGAGTGATTGTTTTTGATGACGATTTAGCTGGATAGCCCTTCGACTTCGCAATCTTTAACGTCAACACGCACGAACCTGTTGACCCCATTGTCAGCTTCGATGGTTTAGCAACAGGCGTTAACGTACACGAACCTCTTTTTAACCATGTTTTTGCACCCGGTGAATTCGTAGAAACTACAGCAGACAAGTTCTTGGCTTCACCCGCCATTAAAGATGAAACTTTCCACGTGACGGTTGTAGATGGGGCGGCCCCTGCAGAACCACCGACAAAGACACCGGCCAAGATGCTGGCAAGAAAGAAAAGAGACTTTGAAGAAATGCGCATTCCTCGACGTTAAATTCGACTGTCGTGCCGTGTCCATTTGTCAGGTGAACTTTCGCCACTCGTCTTCTGTCCAGTGCTGGCGCAATTCCTCGGTTATAAAATCGGTGACCCACCTCACCGATTCAATCCAAGGGAGATCTTGCGACATCACTTCGGTAAAGGCCATTCCCTGAAGTAACAACGCAGCATCGTCGATTCCCAGCAGCACACCTTCTTCTTCGGCCGGTGCCATGAGCCGAGCTTCCAGATCAAGAATGCGCTCCGAATTCCAGCCACTTGAATCTGCGCCATCGAACAGATCGTCGAGCATTATTCCAAGTATTTGAGATAATGCCAAGACCGCATCTTGCTCCAGCAACACCAACCGTGGCTCAATCATGAAACAACTTCTCTATGGCTTGGCAAGAGTTTTTGAGTCAACATAATCTGTAACCATATGAGAGAAGCAAAGATCAAGAATGGCTTTGCTCCAAAAATATGCGCTACCTGCAACAAGACCTTTGAGTGGCGAAAGAAATGGGAACGCAACTGGGATCAAGTGCGTTACTGCAGCGAACGCTGCCGGCGCTCGTGAAAGAACGCAATTAAGTAAGTGAAATAGTGCGGCAGAGGTGATTGAAGGCGTCGGCAAACGGTGATGATTTGCGCCACACAAGTCCAACTGTGCGGCTCGGTGATTGGTCGGCGAATTTACGTGTGATGATTCCCCGCCCAGGACCTGCCTCTATTTTTTCTGCACACTCCGGCAGCAAAGTTACTCCTAAACCTGCGGCCACCATTTGTGCGAGAGTTGCCATGCTGGTTGCCTGAATCTCACTTGGTTCGCTGAATGCGAGCTGACAAACCTGTGTGACTTGATCACGTAAACAATGCCCATCTTCTAGAAGAATCACACGCTCATTGCGCAGCACTTCCAATTTCACGGGTGATTTACCTTTTGCAAGCGGATGACTTAATGGCACGGCCAAAAGAAATTTGTCGACACCTATGGAGGCCGTTGCAAACTCGTCGGACCCAATGGGTAGAGCTAAAAGTCCGAAATCAATTTCCCCATAACGCAACGACTCGAGTAGTTGTGCAGTCTGCAATTCTCGAATGTGCAATTCTGCGTCATTATGTTCATCGGTGAATGCACGCACAACTTTAGGTAAGACATAGGGAGCCAATGTTGGAATGACGCCAAGACCGATGCGGCCACGCAGGTGGTTCCCGTCGTGCTTCGTTGTCTCAATGAGATCATTCATCTCACGCAGCACCACACGGGCGCGTTCCACCACTTCCGTTCCATATGCCGTCAACATGGCTCCTCGAGCTGAGCGCTCGAGCAACACGACCCCCAACTTTCGCTCGAGTTCTTTGATCTGCGCACTCAGTGCTGGTTGAGAGACGAATTCAACATCCGCAGCTGCGCCAAAGGAACCGGCGTCTGCAATCGCTACCAGATATCTCAACTGTTGCAAGGTGGGCCATGACATAAGTATTTCTTATGTTAACTGAAAGAAACGTCTATTTGACTTATGTCTGAAATGCCTTGAAACTGTTCCCATGACAAATAGCGATATCAGCAAGTGCCCTGTCCACGCTGGAGCAATCACAGCAGCGAATGTGGGACCAACGAACTCCACCTGGTGGCCAAATCAATTAAACGTGAAAGTGCTCCACAACAACCCTGCAGCGGGTGTTCCGATGGACCCAGACTTTAATTACGCAGAAGCATTCGCCTCGCTTGATCTTGATGCAGTCGTTGCCGACCTCACGGAACTCATGACCAACTCACAAGAGTGGTGGCCAGCCGACTACGGCCACTACGGACCTTTCTTCATTCGTATGGCCTGGCACTCCGCTGGCACGTATCGCATTCAAGATGGTCGCGGCGGCGCGGGTACCGGCATGCATCGCTTTGCTCCCCAGAACTCGTGGCCCGATAATGGCAACCTAGACAAAGCTCGTCGACTTCTTTGGCCAATCAAGCAGAAGTACGGCAACAAGTTGTCGTGGGCAGATCTCATGATTCTCACCGGCAACGTTGCACTCGATTCAATGGGCTTCAAGACTTTTGGTTTTGCTGGAGGACGCCCCGATGTGTTCGAACCAGACGAAACATATTGGGGTTCGGAAACTACTTGGCTTGCCGACGAGCGGTACACAGGTGATCGCCAACTCGACAATCCGCTCGGTGCGGTGCAAATGGGGCTCATCTATGTGAACCCCGAAGGTCCGAACGGTGTTGCCAACCCACTGTTGTCGGCGCGTGACATACGCGAAACATTTGCTCGCATGGCAATGAACGATGAGGAAACTGTTGCCCTCACTGCAGGTGGTCATACATTTGGCAAAGCACACGGAGCGGGTGACCCCAACATATTCGTTGGACCCGCGCCAGAAGGAGCCCCAATTGAGGCAATGGGACTCGGATGGATCAACTCAATGGGTTCCGGTAAGGGCGTTGACACCATTACCAGCGGCATTGAAGGTGCATGGACCACAAACCCTATTGCATGGGACAACGACTACTTCAAGATTCTTTTGGAAAATGATTGGGAACTCACACATTCCCCTGCCGGCGCACAACAATGGATTCCAAAGAGCGGCGCACTTGCTCATGCAGTACCCGATGCACATGATTCGACGCGCTCACACGCTCCCATCATGACCACTGCTGACTTGGCCATGAAGTTTGACCCCGCGTACCTGAAAATTTCACAAGACTTCTATGCGAACCCCGACAAGTTCGCCGACGCATTTGCGCGTGCATGGTTTAAGTTGACACATCGCGACATGGGGCCAAAGTCTCGTTACCTCGGAAATTTGGTTCCTAGCGAAGAACTCATTTGGCAAGACCCAGTCCCCGCATCTGGCAAGGTTCTTTCCGCAGCAGATGTTGCCGGATTGAAGTCAAAAATTCTTGCCAGCGGTCTCACCGTGTCCGAACTTGTTCGTACAGCGTGGTCGTCTGCTTCAACATTCCGCGGCACCGATAAGCGCGGCGGAGCGAACGGTGCACGCGTTCGCTTAGCACCTCAGAAGGACTGGGAAGCAAATAATCCTGCCGAGCTTGCAAAAGTACTCGCGGTCTACGCGAAGTTGAACAATGAAACTGGAGTCTCCATTGCTGACCTCATCGTTCTTGGTGGTAGCGCTGCAGTAGAAAAGGCGGCTGCAGATGCCGGCGTTTCTGTTGCAGTTCCCTTCACTGCTGGACGAGGCGATGCCACCGATGGACAGACCGATGTTGACTCATTTGCAGTGCTCGAACCAACCTTCGATGGTTTCCGCAACTACCTACGCCCCGGACATGTTCAACCAACAGAACAAATGTTGTTAGAGAAAGCGAACCTCCTTACTTTGACGGCACCTGAGATGACCGTTCTTGTAGGTGGGTTACGAGCACTCAATGCCAACTATCAGCAGAGCGCACATGGTGTCTTCACTGCAAAACCAGGAGTACTCACGAACGACTTCTTCATCAATGTTCTCGATATCAACATCTCGTGGACTCCTACCGACAAATTGGAAGAGCTGTTTGAAGGTCGCGACCGCAAAACTGGAAAAGTTATGTGGACGGGAACTCGCAACGACTTGATCTTTGGCTCGAACTCGCAGCTGCGTGCACTTGCCGAGATCTACGCACAAGACGATGCTCGCGAAAAGTTTGTACGCGATTTTGTGGCTGCCTGGACAAAGGTGATGAACCTCGATCGGTTCGACATCTAAAAACTCTCTTGAGAATAGCTGATTCGTGGCCCAGGCCTGGAGGCCTTACACGCCACAAGCGAGGCGAAGAGAGGAAACAACATGGTGCCACTGGAGGAGCGCTAATGGGAGTAGCAAGAATACAGACATCCACATCAACGCAAGATTGCGGCGAGTAATGTCGACTGGCCCATTAATGAGAGAAACCACACGTGCAGCCACACCGACTTTTGAGATGCCCATTGTTAAGACCGGAAGATCGTCGTGCATTGCCACTTTGGCAAGGGTGTGTGCAACTAATTCTCTACTACCGCTAATTTTTACTGCACAGTTATCGGCAATTCGTTCTAGTGAGAATTCAAGTCGCCGTAAAACTGGTCGCAACAATGGGAAAAGAAAAGTGCAAATATTTCCAACAAGCAGCAGTCGATCATGACGTCCATGTCGATGTGCACGTTCATGGGCTAGGACCACTTCAAATTCGGGGTGAGAAAGCATTTCCACAAGAGCCGATGACACTGCAATTTCTCCACTCGGCCCTGGGGTAGCGAACGCAAATGGCCGCTTATCGTCAACCACAATAAGCTCTGCGCCCGATGTCAAATGTGAACGGTAGTAGGAACGAATAACTCTGAGTCCTTTGATAACCGTTAACAGCAATCCGACCCATACAAAGATCGCAACTATTTGTCCGATGTTGACATGAAAGCCTTGAGCGTGAGCTTCATCGTGAAACCATATGCCAGCTAACGGAACCTCAAATAGCGCCCCTGCGATGAGTTCTACGAGCACTGGAATTGCGCTGAACGCCGCAAGAACAAGAATCGTCATCAGCATTCTGCTGGCAATTTGTGGTTGCAACCGCGAGTGAAAATGCGACACGACTAGAGCCACCAGAGCAACCACTAACAGCGGCGCAAAGCTAAGAAGTGCTACCGACGTCATTGCTCTTCACCCAAAATTTGTTGTAGGTCTTTTCGATCTCGCTTGGATAATTTGCCAACAAACCCAGCAAGCAATTCGCGATGGTTTTTCGTTTCATTTAAAATGGCGTTCATTCGTTGTGAGTACCAGTCTTCACGTGAAACCGATGCAACGTAGACATAGGAACGTCCTACCATTTTTCTTTTCACTTGATTTTTGTCACAAAGTCGTGTGAGTACTGTTGCAACACTGGTGTACGCGAGGTGCCCAGCGAGACGTTCACGTACTTCATTGGGCGATATCGGCGCTGGGCTTACCCACAGTATTTGCATTATTTCGAGTTCGAGTGACCCGTCGGCACGTTTGACCATGACTTAGAGCATACCAAATTCCGGCGATCCGACTGCTACACGCTGTAGTATGTAAGATATGTTTTCTCACTGGACAACATCAATCAAACGGTTTCTGGTATCAATTGCAGCAAGTTTAGGCCTTGTCATTTTCTTGCAAGCCGGGCCTGTGCTGGCTCATAACTCATTCAATACGAGTACTCCAAGTGACGGCTCAACTCTTGAAGTGTCACCGGCTTTATGGTTATTAGAATTTGCAAAAGAAGTGCCACTTGCATCTGCCAGTGCAGAGATTATTAGCGCCGATGGAGTGAGAACTGCTCTTCAAGCACCAACACATGGGGCGACAACAAACACCATTTCGTTTGCACTTCCAACAAATCTCGCCGGGGGCATCACGGCTCGATGGCGTCTTGTAGGGGTTGATGGCCATGTCATCAGCGGTCGCGTGAGGTTTACCGTTCAAACCACACCATCAGCCTCAATTATTCCTAATGCAACTGTACCGGCGGCAACTTCCACAACAATTGTTGTTACGCCAACAATCAACAACGCTGAATTCGTTACGCCAATTCCTGAGTTGCCACGGCAAGTATTTCGTTTCATCAATTATGGGGCACTTCTGATGCTCATTGGGATCGTATTTATTGAATTTGATATTGCACGTGGAGCGCTTGGGCTCGTACTCGCACAGCGTGTCTTACGTATTGCAACCATCTCCCTCGCTGCTAGCGCAACGCTACAACTGATGATCTTCAACGCAGATCTCACTGGCAAAACACTGTTTGGGTCGCTTGGATCTTTTGGTGCGGCTTTAGATACAACACCAGGATCCATGCTGATCATGAAAGTCCTCATCAGTTGCATTATTGGGCTTGTCGCATTTAAGTATCGAATCGCGCAAGCATCGCCGCGTAGAGGTTGGTGGATTCCGGTCTTGCTCCTTCAGTACCTCATTACTCTTGCATATACCGGTCACTCACGATCTCAGCGGTGGCCGATTCTAGGCATACCAATGGATGTGGTTCACACTGTTGCGGCTGGCGTCTGGCTTGGCGGGTTGTTTGTACTGCTTTGGATTGTTGTGCCAAGCATCTCAGATCACGAGGCGATTCATGCCCTACAGCGCTTTGGCTCTGCAGCGAAAATTGCTGTCATTGCACTAGTTCTCACTGGATTGTTTCAGACCCTCAGGTTGCACAATGACCCCTGGTCAATCTTCACTTCATCTCATGGTCAAATACTTCTCGTCAAGCTTCTCTTTTTCGCGGCCATGTTGAAATATGCAGACAGGAACCGCCAGCTTCTCGACCAGCGCTCGGTGAATGAGTCAAACATCGTTCGAATCAAGCAGCAGCTGATGCGCACAAGTCTCATTGAAACCGCTTGTGGGCTTGGTGTTGTTGCTGCCACTGCTCTCCTCGTATCAAGTTCACTAGGTACCTAACTTGACAACTATCTCATTGGCTACTACAGTTTGTAGTAGATAGCCCCACTAGCAAAGGAATCCCCATGAAAATTCGTTCAGTTCTCGCGTTCAGTTTGACCCTAACCATCGCCGCATGTGGTTCGAGTGGAATGGGCGGAATGGATATGTCTAATGACAGTGTTTCGTCTTCCGTCGCTTCAAATACTGATTTCAATAGTGAAGACGTACATTTTTCGCAGATGATGATTCCTCATCACGAGCAAGCTATTGAAATGTCCGATATTGCTTTGGACCCAACTGTTGGAGCCAGCGATGTAGTCAAAGGGCTTGCCACCAAAATCAAAGGCGCACAAGACCCCGAAATTACTCAGATGCAAAAGTGGCTTACTGATTGGGGCAAAACAGAGATGGATTCCTCGATGGATATGTCAGGAATGATGGAGGGAATGCTCTCTGCAGATGACCTCATGAATTTAGGTACTCTTCGCGGTACTGAGTTTGATACCGCATGGATTAATGGAATGATTGCTCATCATGAAGGTGCTATCAAAATGGCCGAGGTAGTAATCGCCGATGGCTCATACCCAGAAGTGCGAATTCTCGCCGAGGCTGTCATCAGTGGTCAACAAAAAGAGATTGACGCGATGAAGGCATTGTTGGGTTGACCTGAATAGTTGCTCGCCGGGTCGCAAAAGGACACCGTCGCCCGTCTCTCCCTCCTCTTGAGCTTCCCGCACTCTCTGCCACCGTGAATCACAGAGATACCTGCAAAACTGAATCCATGTCGGGGGGCGCAACAAAAACTGCTGTGCCACGTTTGGCGGTTATTGGCCTCGCCACTTCCATGCTCGGCATGGCCGCCCTGCCTTTTGCCGTGACCGGCACCAACTTGGCCATTCCGCTCATTAAAGAAGACTTTGGTTCCAGCCTTGCTGCATTGTCGTGGACCTTGTCGGGGTACTCCATCATCATCGCCGCACTCACCATGTTGGGCGGAGTCATTTCGGTACGCATCGGAACATTGCGCGCGTTTCAAATTGGCATTGGCATTTTTGTTGCGGCATCTGCCGTGTGTGCATTTGCTCCGAACATTGCAGTGCTCATTGGCGGACGAATATTTCAAGGCATGGGTGGCGCACTTGTTGTACCTGCATCTATCTCAGTTGCACTTGTTGGTTGGCCAGAAGAGCGACGCGCATTTGCTATAGGCGTGTGGACGGGAGCATTTCCCATTGGCTCTTCTGCAGCACCCATTGTTTCTAGTGCACTCATTACTGGTGGTCAGTGGCGCTGGGTATTTGCTGTTCCACTCGTACTCGGTATTACAACTCTCGGACTCTCTGTTCTCATTCGTGGCCAAGCGCAGTTCGCAGCAAGCAATGACACCACAGATGGTCTCCCCGACTTCGCAGGAATGCTCATGGGAACAGTGTCGACTGGGCTTCTTGCGCTCGGGCTTGTTGAAGGCAACACCTGGGGTTGGACTAACGTAAAAACAGTTATTGCTTTTGCCATTGCAGCCTTGTTGATACCGCTCTTAATCAGCCGTTCAGGCAAGCACAAACGGCCATTTCTGCCCGTCAAACTCTTTCGCGTACCCACCTTTCGCATTGCCAACATTGCCAATGTCTCTGTTTCTATGATTGGCATGTCAGTCTGGCTCGTGTGGCCTCTTGTGTTGGGCGGATTATGGAAATACGACGCATGGGGCATTGGTTTAGCCATGTCACCCACCCCCTTTTTGGGAGGTGCCGGCGCATTTGTATCCTCGTGGCTGGTAGCCCGCTTCGGATACCGCCAACTCTTAAGCACTGGTGCCATTGCGCTCGTACTTGCAACAGGTTGGTTCATGTTCATGATTCAAGAAACACCGCACTATTGGACACACATGTTTCCCGGCCTCGTGCTCACCGGCATTGGCATGGGGCTGTTGTTCTCGTTCCTCAATGCAGCGGCTCTCGTTGACCTCGAACGTGAAGACTTCCCTGCAGGTAACGCCACCTTTAGTACGGGGCGTTTTCTTTCCGGAGCAATTGGCATAGCAGCTGTAGTCGCGATGATTGGCTCGGGTGGCAATTCACCCGTTGACCCTTTCCGTAAGGCTTACGGTTTCCTTTTTGGAATATCGATTATCGCTTTCCTCGCAATTATTGTGCTCTGGCCTCGCCAAGAATCAGATTCTTAGTCTTCCTCACGCATATCAATATACAAGGTTGAGAAAAACGCCACCAAGGTAGCCAGCCCTGCAATGGTTCTTACAGAGCCGGACAATGTGAGATACACCACAATAAAACCAACCAACGTGAAACTGTTTTGCATAATGCTAAACACCAGTTTTTTTGAAAAATTCTTCTTATCCACTACTCGTCTCCCATTTATTAATTTGTATTTTGAAATTCTACGTAAGCGATTGCTTTCCGATTTAAATGCTTCGGCAAGCTCCGCGCTGCCTCCGCTCACTGGCGCACCACCACCCATTGGCATTGCACCTCTCACTCCCATTGTGGCCACAGATGCGGTACTTACGACCGAAACTGCAACAACCGTACGACGATCTCCCACATCAATTTTCGAGTTTAATGGCACATAGGTGTCAAATTGACCCTCAAAAATATTCAGTTCGCCCTCAAATGAACGCCTAACAGTTTTACTTGCGACTTGGACAGTTTCAACAATTGCTTCACCTTGAGCATCGGTAATTTCGCCACTATCGATAGCGCTAAATATTTGATCGGCCTGGCTTCCGCTGATATTTTCCAACACCTGGCTGCTGGTAGCAAGAGCTGTGGCTTGGTCGTTTGTAATGCTGACAGTTTCAGTGATTTTCTCAACGATGCTTGCGATTTCCACAGGCGTCAGCGCATCTGAGCTCAATGAATCGATTATTTCACTGCTCCAAACGGTCGTCGAAGGAAAATTCGTAATCGGGCCAAACGTCGTTGAAGGAAAATTCGTAATCGGGCCAAACGTCGTTGAAGGAAAATTGGTAATCGGGCCAAACGGTATCGAAGAAGTAACACCGGACGTTGAAGAAGGAAAATTCGTAATCGGGCCAAAAGGTATCGAAGAAGTAATAGGAAACGTCGTAGAAGGAAACCTCGTGATTGGGCCAAATGACGTTGAGGGAAAATTCGTAATCGGGCCATTTGACGTTGAGGGAAAATTTGTAATCGGGCCATTTGACGTTGAGGGAAAATTCGTAATCGGGCCATTTGACGTTGAGGGAAAATTCGTAATCGGGCCATTTGAAGGCATTGACGTAGCTGTAGTCATCGTTGTTGAGGGCAATGCAACCGGACCATTGTTTGAGGGCATTGAAGTGGAAGTTGTCGAAGAGGGAGGGGTCTCTTGCTCGTGCGTTGCGAGCGCAGGAGAGAACCAAGCGATAAGTGCAACGGCAGCAAAAATAACTGAAGGCGCGAGGTGAATAAGCTTTCGCTTCGACATACGACGATTCAATTTCATTCCTTCAGGTTATGCCGGAGTGAAGGTGAGATTCACCTTCAACGTGCCGAGCATGATTCCGGGTTGATGCATGAACGTATTGTCATCGGCAAAGGAAATGTCTTTGATGCGGTCGAGCAACAAGTTCCACGCAATTTGTTGCTCTATACGTGAGAGGTTGGCACCAGGACATACGCGCGGGCCGGTCGAAAATGTGAGGTGACGGGTCACGCCGCCCTGACGCTCAAGATCGAGGTCGAATGGGCATGCGAATTCCTCTTCATCAACATTGGCGGCAGCGAAACGTAAATGCAATAAGGAACCCGCAGGAACCTTCACGCCTTGGAACTCTTCGTCTTGCGAAGTCATACGACTCGACAAGCCATGAGTAGGCGATCGCATACGCATGCTCTCTTCAGTAAATGCGCGAACCTTGGTGCGATCGTTGCGAAGTTGTTCAAACAAACCTGGAGTTTCACACAGCAACTGAGCTTGTTCTTCAAGTGCATATTGCGTTGTTTCGAGACCACCAAGAATCATTGCGTGCACAATGCCAGCAATTTCCAAGTCGGTCAGTTTGCGGTCGAGTGCTTCATAATGCACATTGCAGAGGAAACTCACCATGTCGTCTTGCGGGTCGAGCCGCTTGGCGCGCACATGTTCGTAGATGTAGTCTTGGAAACCCTCCAGGCGCCGCAACATGTCCGTGGTTTGCTCTGGAGTGAGCTCATGCTTTAACCCTGTGCCGTGAACAAACGGAGTAACAACAGCATCGCCCCAACGCGCGAGTTGTGGAATATCGGATTGCGGGAAACCCAAGATGCTCGCAAACACGCGTTGTGGAAGAGGGCGAGCAAAATGGCTCACGAACTCGACCGAACCATCGTTGATCCACTCGTCAATCAAATCATTTACGTGCTTTGTAATCATTTCGCGATGTCGCGTTGCGCCAGTACCCACCCAAGGGTCGGTGAGTTCTTTGCGATGCTTGATGTACAACTCTTGGTTAGGGCGAAGAGCCACCATTGATGCTTGCATTAATGAGCGGTACGTCTGGAACGTCTCTTCAGCAGAGAGGCCTTGCGCAGCAATATCGCTGACACGCTTTTGTCCAACGTTGGTGAAGCGCGCAGGGTCTTTTACCACCATGGCAATATCGGCATGCTTGGTCAGCACATACGCATCAGTTCCGGGGTTAATACCGCCGCCCTCTATGCGCAGAACCGGTGACTCACGATGCAAAATTTCGTACGCCTCGTACCAATGCTCTTGAGCACCCTGGCCAAAAAGATCGACATCTTCCAAGTTCACGGGGCACTTCATTGGGCTGATCTCGTGATTTTGATGCTTGATATACGATGCCATGCTTGAAATTCCCCTCGTGAACGGCTTTCACCTACCCCATATTTTTAGCAGAATGCGTCTGCCATGGGGCAGGTGAAGGCTCGCCGAGAACTAACGACTAAATGTCAATGCCAGTGAACATCTCATGTCGCACAAGTTTTCCAGCAGGGTTCACCGAGACACGTGCCCAGAACTCCATCCAGGCCTGATTCGTTGCCAAACCGTCGACAGTCGAACCAAATGTTGCTCCGCTTTCATAGTGAATTTGGAGAACAAAAGTTCCTGGGCTCGTGCCGCCCTGCGACTGAGCAGCCACAACATCTGCTGCCCCCGACTTGATCATAATTGCCTTTGCTTCGGCAAAATTAGCCAACAAGTCCATGGCCCTGCCTGCTTCTGGCTCGTAGTAATAAGTATCAGCAATTCTTGGCATTGTTCCCCCAGTTGATTTTTGGCAGCATTTTTACTGCCTACAATGCTGAGAATAACGGGGTTAAAAACTCGTAAAACAGACTCCAAGTTAACATTGCGCAAATCAGTTATTGGGGCGCTGGAAAACCATCATCGCCATCAGGGTCGCACAGCACCCTACAAAAAGCCCACAGATTCATGGGGCGTATATGGCTCTTCAAGGCGTGCAATATGCTCCCCGCTCAATTGAATGTCACATGCCGCAACGGCATCGTCAATGTGGGCTTCTTTTGTTGCCCCAACAATGGGTGAAGTAACAAACGACTTTGAGAGCACCCACGCAAGAGCAACCTGCGCACGGGGTGCGCCCAGCTCGAGCGCAACCTCCGCAACGCGCTCCACAATCACTTGGTCTTCGGGCTTGTACAGCCCCTTTCCAAACTCATCAGTTTCTGAACGCGATGTTGCGTTATCCCAGTCGCGTGTTAAACGACCGCGCGCTAGCGGGCTCCACGGAATAACCCCAACTCCTTGGTCTACGCACAGCGGCATCATTTCGCGCTCTTCTTCGCGGTTCAACAAGTTGTAATGGTTCTGCATGCTGATGAACTTGGTCCATCCGTTTTGCTCGGCAACATATTGCGCCTTCGAGAACTGCCAGGCCCACATTGACGAAGCACCGATGTACCGAGCCTTGCCCGCCTTCACCACATCATGGAGAGCCTCCATAGTTTCTTCAATAGGGGTAGTTGGGTCGAATCTATGAATTTGATAGAGGTCGATGTAGTCCATGCCGAGCCGGCGCAGGCTGTGGTCGACCTCGGTCATTATTGCTTTGCGTGAGAGGCCTGCAGCATTACGCCCTTTGCGCATGGTGCCATGCACTTTGGTGGCTACTACTACTTCATCACGAAGTGCGAAGTCGCGCAGGGCGCGCCCCACAAACTCTTCACTGGTTCCCAGTGAGTACACGTTTGCAGTGTCGAAGAAGTTGATGCCGGCATCTAACGACTTCTTCATGAACTGGCGGCTTGTTTCTTCATTGAGCGTCCAGGCGTGAGTGCCCATACCCGATTCACCGAAACTCATGCACCCCAAACAAATTTTGGAAACATCAAGCCCTGAATTACCTAGTTTGACGTACTTCATTCCGACCCCCTCAGAAACTTAATACTGCAGTTATGCATCACGACGCTTCATTAATATCGCTGCAAGTACGGCAATGGCGCCACACCAAATAGCGAAGTAGCCCACAAGCCCCCAACGCGCAGCATCGGGTTCAACTTGTACGGCGCGAACAGCTGCCGTGAATGGCGTTTTGCGAGAGATATCAATGTCAAAAGCGGCTATCAATAAGGCCGTCACAATTCCTTCTACCAAAAGCGGCACAAGAATGAGCATGGCAATTGCTCCGGGTGAACTCCGCAAGAGAGCTCCGAGCGCGAACCCAACGAGAGCGAACAATATGCACACTGCACCGAAGGCAAACAACACCTGCCAAGCAGAATCACCTGTACGAGCGGAACCATTAAAGATGCTTGGGTTATAAATCACTCCGAAATCAAAGCCACGACTATCGAGTGCATAATTTGCTCCTATCAGGCCAACTCCTTCAAGCACGGCAACAGAAAAAGCAACCCACAACGAAATAACAATCGCCTTCGCAGCAAAAACTTTCATTCGCATTGGAGTGGCAGCAAAGGTAATGCGAATAGTTCCTTGAGAATATTCTTGCGCAATTGCGAATACCCCTAACACGCCGCATAACAGCATGCTCACCGTGCCCGTATTTGTGAGCACCTCAATGACCATTGTTTGACCCGGGCTTTCTGCAAACATCGCCGAGAGCACCGTGACGGCAATTGGAAACACAATGAGAACAATGGTTGCAGTAAGAGTGGAACGCAAAGTACGCAACTTGATGAATTCACTTTTCATAAGATGAAGCATTAGTGAGCCAGCCCTTCAGATTGTGCGCCGTGGTATTGCACAGAACTAGCAGTGGCGTCTAAGAATGCGTCTTCAAGTGACCCTGTTTGTGGCGAGAGCTCGTGAAAAATGACTCCGGCCGTTGCGCCGAGTTCACCGAGTTCTGCAGCAGTGACACCATAAAAGTTCATGGCGCCATTTTCTTCACTCATGGTTGCGCCCCATGCAACAGCAAGAGTTTTGAGTGCTTGCACTTGCGGGCTCACTACCCGCACCCATTGCTTGGCATAACGAGCGGTAAATTCGCCCACTGTGCACTGAGTGATGAGTTTGCCCTGGCCAATGACCACTAACTCTTCGGCAATGAGCGCCATTTCCGACAACAAGTGGCTACTCACCAAAACCGTGCGCCCCTCTTTGGCTAAGTCGCGTAGAAGATCGCGAATCCACCGGATGCCTTCAGGGTCAAGACCATTCACTGGTTCATCGAGAATGAGAACTTCGGGGTCGCCCAGCAATACCGAGGCAATTCCCAATCGCTGCTTCATTCCCAAGGAGTATTTTCCTACTCGCCGGCGCGATACATCGCTGAGGCCCACTTGTTCAAGCACAGCATCAACGCGTGACTTACTGATACCTGTACTTGCGGCCAACCACATGAGGTGATTACGAGCGGTTCGCCCGCTATGAGCATTTCCCGCATCAAGCAGGGTTCCTACTCGATGTAACGGTTGCGTCAATTTGCTATACGCCACGCCGTCGAATGTGGCAGACCCACCTTGGGCATGGTCGAGACCAATCATGCACCGCATAGTGGTGCTTTTTCCTGAACCATTTGGCCCGAGAAAGCCTGTTACATGACCTGGGGAAACAGTAAAACTGAGGTCGTCTACTGCAGTGATGCCAGCGAATTTTTTCGTGAGGTTCTCTACGTGGATCACTCGCACACACTAACAAGTACAGTAAGACCGTGCCGAAGACCGCTCAAGCATCTCCTCAAGCAGCGAAACCTCGTGCTCCTCGTCGCAGCAGAGCTGTATGTGAAGAATTGCTCATACAAGCCGCAGAAGACCTACTCGCCAAGAACTCCCCCGCCGACATCACCATTCGCGACATTGCGGCAAAGGCAACTGTTCATCATCGGTTCATTTCCACTTGGTTTGTCGGAAAAGTTGAACTCTTCACCATTGTTCACCAACGCATTTCGCCACGCACTCGCACACTTGCACGCAATGCGTCTCTCACCACGCCGTCATCTGTTTCCGAATTAAATTTGCAACTTGGTCTAGCGCTGTGGCTCATTCAAAATGGCGTGAAGTTCAAGAGCATTGAAGAAGCATTTCCCGCAATCGGCGCCGCCATTGAGCGCTCAGTGCAAGAACTCGGCATGTCGCACAAAGAAGCAGAAATTGTTGCACACACGGTGGGGTCAATGGTGCTCTCTAACTTTATTCTCCAACCACATGTTGCCTCAACCACATCTCTTGAAGAACTACTTGGCCACTACGGAAAACTGATTCAAAGAAAATAAATGAAAATAGGCGAATGCCTGTTATCAACATTTTGGGGGAAATGTGAAAAATATTAACGGGTGCATTCAGCAGTATCTGTCGGCATGGCATAGTCGCAACGACGACAATGAATATGTCAGTGCTGGCATTACTGGGCTCAGTGCAACAGAAATTCTGCAGATGTTTGAACACCCCGCGTTAAGACTGCCCGAACACAAACATGCCGGTGTGTCGCTCATGGTCGACCTCATGGCAGAAAACGACTCAATGTATTTCGATGCCATTTATGGCGCAATGTATGGGCGTGAAGATATTCGCGGTTGGCTCATTCCCATGATGAAGGAAATTGACTTCATTGAGTTCACGCCTACACAGCCCTCGGCCGTATTTGCTCGCAGTAGCGATACGTGGACTCTTGATGAATGGCAAATGTTTGCTGTCTTTGGCGACGATCGCATTCCGCTTCCCAAAGGTGTCAGTGTGCGTCGCTATGTTGACGGGTTCATCACTCAAGCGTGCGATGTATATGACACTGCATCAATGCGCCAACCAGGCCCCGATGGTTCTGTTGCCGATATTCCGGGCGTGCCTGTGGTCAATTGGGTGCGCGACCACTCAGTGCCCGACCACCGCATAGGAATGACCGACGTCAGCAAACTATGCACACAGTTTCACCCCACAGAATCGGTCTACATCGACCCCGTACACGGCGAGTTCCATGGCCGCGATGCAATTGCTGCCTGG
>Ga0209651_1000139_pt1 | contig 25634 bp, 15 predicted proteins | sample LauGreFBDMM110SN_2_FD_188216 | JGI IMG/M metagenome (GOLD analysis project Ga0209651, IMG submission 188216) | Freshwater lake microbial communities from Lake Michigan, USA - Fa13.BD.MM110.SN (SPAdes) (version 2) | ecosystem: Environmental > Aquatic > Freshwater > Lake | place: Lake Michigan... | reverse complement strand
ATTAGGTTCTTTATTGTCGATGGTAAAAATACATGTTTGAACGAATGTAGGACATATTTCACTACAACGTTTTAATCGATCAATCGCTTGTTGTGGTTTTATATTAACTTGATTAATTACTTTAGAATTCTCTTCTAGCGCAGCATCGACCTTAAACCAGACTTCCCCGTTCATTTTTGCAAGCACTTGAATTCCTTCAAGCACAGATTCTTTGTGCATTAAACTTCCATTTGTAATCAAACGAATTTTAATCTTATGAAGTAAGTTAAATTCTTCCAGTATCTTTTTAACAATTAAAATAACTTGTGGAAATTCTTCCGCACTTGTAGGCTCTCCATTGCCTGAAAAAGCAATGTCTTTTAAATGACGATCCTCAATTGCTACATTTTTCTCCATGTAATCGCCGTGAATAATTTCATGAAGAAAAAAACGTAGTTCATCTTCAAGCACATCAAGCTCAATAGGTGGCGGTGAGCCACGGGTAAGATTTGGAATTTCACAATAAATGCATTGCCAATTACATGCATTATTTACATTTAAGTTAACACCAATCGATAGGCCGCCAGCACGTCTTGAAATAACAGAATAGATATATTTGAGACCACTTAATTCCCGGCTGTGATCATGAATACTAAGGTACTGTTTAGATACACTCATGACTATTTAAGCAAGTTGAGACGGTCTTTTATCGGAGATAAGTCATAGCCTGCAATCTGGGCTTTGCTTAAAATTTCATCAATAGGCAAGATTTTTGCATGCGAAAGTGCCCAAAGCATTGAACATCTTGTGCCAGTTCGGCAATAAGCAAAGATAGGCTTTTGAGCCAACTCAAAAGAGCTGCCAAATTGAGCAATATCATCATCTGAAATTTGCCCGCCAATTACAGGCTGATGGATGGCTTTGATACCTAAATTTTGAGCTTCTTTTTCAATGACTGAAAAAGCGAGTTGTCCTTCGGATTCCTGGTCAGGGCGATTACAAAAAATAGTTTTGTAGCCTTGCGCTTGAATTTCTTTTAAGTCTTCAATCGTGATTTGATCAGAGACGGTAAGTTCGGTATTTATTTTTGCAAATTTCATAATTTCATTCTACTTTAAAAAAATACTCAATAGGTCATTTAAGAATCGCTGACCTAAAAGCGTTGGTTTAATGATTTCATGATCCATGGTAATCAGTTTTTTATCTATCGCAGCTTTAAGTTCTTTATCGATAGCTGAAATATTTAAACGCGTTTTATCTTCGAAGCTTTGAATACTAAATCCATCGATAAGACGTAAGTGGTTCATCATAAATTCAAAAGCTAAATCACTTTCATGAATGATTGTTTCTGATTCAATCATATGTTGTGTGACTACTTTATCCATATATTGTTTCGGATTTTTGTAGCGACTCTCGCGACTCATCTTGTCATGAAAAGTCAGTTTGCTATGAGCACCTGCGCCTATACCTAGATAGTCGCCAAACTGCCAATAATTAAGATTATGCTCGCATTGTGATTTAGGTTTTGCAAAAGCAGAGGTTTCATAATGCTCGTAGCCATGCTGGCCTAAAATATCTTCGATAGTTTCTTGCATGACTGCACTCTCATCATCGAGCGGTAATTTGGGGGGGTGTTTAAAAAAGAATGTATTAGGCTCAATCGTTAAATGATAAAAAGATAGGTGCTGTGTATAAAAGGAGGTCGCAGTCTTAGCATCGTCTATCGCTTCATCCAATGTTTGGTGAGGTAATGCATACATTAAATCTAAATTCACTTCATCAAAATGACGCAGGGCAATTTCAATGCCTTTTTTGGCTTCACTGCTATCGTGGATGCGACCTAATGCTTTGAGATGGACATCATTAAATGATTGAATACCTAAAGATACTCTTGTGACGCCAGCTTCTTTATAGCTTTCAAAATGATTACTATCAATCGCGCCTGGATTAGCTTCAAGTGTAATTTCGGCATCATACAAAATAGGCGTCAGCGCACGAACCTGACTTAAAATTTTCTGAATAGCTTTTCCACTAAAAAGACTGGGTGTACCACCACCAAAAAAAATGGAATGAATTTTTCTGCCCCAAATTTTAGGTAATGAATATTCAAGATCCTTGATAAGTGCATCCACATACATGGATTCTAAATCAGTAAAGTTTTGAGATTCTTTATGTTCGTGTGAATTAAAATCACAATAGGGACATTTTTTGACACACCAAGGGATGTGAATGTAAAGCGAGAGTGGGGGTGGCATGGCGAGTCTTGATGTTTGACTCATAGAAGACTTATTTATTTTTTAAGTATGGATTAATAAGATCATCAACCATTTGATGAAGTGCTTCTTTCATCTGCTTTTCAGATACTTCCATTAAAAGGCCATCTTCAATGGCATCTTGAGAAAGCTGCTTTAATTCATCAAAGTTTTCTTTCATGACCTTAATTTTTTCTGTACACGACACTAATGATTTATCGTCACGAATCCAAGCAGGCCATTTATTTTTTAATTTATCCATATATCTGATTTAGTTTCAATTTAAGTTTATGTAACGCTTGTCCGCGATGACTAATTCGGTTTTTAATGTCCGATGGTAATTCTGCCACAGCTTTTTCAGTCATATGGTCTAAAAATAACGGGTCATAACCAAACCCCCCAGAGCCTCTAGGTGATTTTAAAATCTCTCCATGCCAGATACCTTCAGTAATAATAGGTTCAGGATCAAATTCATGTTTTACAAATACAATGACACAAGTGTAATGCGCTTTTCGATTCGATTCATTTTCTAAACTTTTTAAAAGTTTTTCATTGTTTTTTTGATCCGATGAAGGCTCTCCTGCAAATCGGGCAGATAAAACGCCAGGTTTGCCTCCGAGCGCATCCACGCATATCCCTGAATCATCTGCGATTGCAGGTAGTTTTGATAAACGACTTGCATGCCTTGCTTTAATCAGAGCATTCTCAAGGAAGGTATGGAAAGGCTCCTCAGCGGCTTCAATTTTAAAATGCGATTGAGGAAATATCTCAAGATTCATATCATCTAAGATCGATTGAATTTCGGTGAGTTTTTTGACATTGCTTGTTGCAATGACGATTTGATTCTTCATGAAATTACTTTAAAACGTTTTTTTGTAATTGAATGAGTTCTTTAATACCCTGCGCTGCAAGGTCAGACATTTGGTCCATCATTTCGCGCGAAAAAGGGGTACCTTCTGCGGTACCTTGAATTTCCACAAAACCGCCTGAGCCTGTCATCACGATATTCATGTCTGTGTCACAACTTGAATCTTCACTGTAATCCAAATCTAACAGTGGATTTCCTTGGTGGAGCCCTACAGAAATGGCTGCCACATAATCAATGAGCGGCGATTCTGAAATCAGTTTTTTATCCATTAAATGTTTAATGGCATCATGCACTGCGACATAAGCACCCGTAATGCTAGCTGTGCGTGTGCCGCCATCGGCTTGAATGACGTCGCAATCAATTTGAATGGTACGTTCGCCCAGTTTTTTTAAATCAATAATCGCGCGTAAGCTCCGTCCAATAAGACGTTGTATTTCTTGAGTTCGACCGGATTGTTTTCCGCGCGCTGCTTCTCTATCCATTCTTGACCCTGTCGATCTTGGTAGCATGCCATATTCAGCTGTAATCCAACCTTGACTTTGACCCTTTAAAAAAGAAGGTACTTTTTCATCAATACTTGCAGTGCAAAGTACATGCGTATCCCCGAATTTAATCAAGACGGAGCCTTCAGCATGTTTTGTGTAATGCCTAATAATTTCAACCGGTCTTAATTGGTTGTGAGCGCGTTGATTTAATCTCATAGTCTTCTTCCTCGATAGAAGTCGTCATTATAAGCTAGCTTTAATTGATTGATATCTTGTCATTTAAAGGTTTTAGTCGCAAATGCAACTATAGGTTGATAAAATGGCTCTTAAACATCGAATTGGATACCTTATGGCTTTAAGTATGACCGGTTTTTCTTTTAAAGAAGCAGATACTCAGCAAGGTATTTTGCTCCTTGAATTTCGGTCTTTAAATAATCGATATCTAGAACTCCAGGTTAAATTGGATGAATCGCTTAGATCTTTCGAACCCATGATTCGAGATCTGATATCAGCTGAAATTAAAAGAGGTAAAGTAGATTGCAGAATCTATTTCAAATCTAAAACACATGCGCTTGATGTTAAAAATGTAGATCCGGTGAAGTTAAAACAACTTGCTAGTTCAGTCGATGAAATTGCAAAACATTTCTCCCATGTCCAACCCATTAATCCGCTCGATATCTTAAAAACGAGCGAGATCATGCACGATCAATCAGTGGACATGAATTTACTTGAACAAGATCTTAAAAAAAACCTCAAAGAAGCTTTATTAGAGATTCAATTATCTAAAGCTCGCGAAGGTGAAAAATTACAAAAGATTTTATTGGATAAATTAAAAGATATTGAAGTGCTCGTAGGTGAAGCTAAAAAAATATTACCCGTTTTAATCAAAGATTATCAAACTAAAATTGAAAAAAAGTTTAAGGAAGCTTTGATTGCGATCGATGATGATCGATTGAAACAAGAGTTTCTTATTTTTATTCAAAAGATGGATATTGATGAAGAGCTCAATCGTATTACATCCCATATCGATGAAGTCAGGCGTTTACTTAAAACCGATGGCGCCATTGGTAAAAAACTAGACTTTATGATGCAAGAACTAAATCGTGAGGCGAACACTTTAGGTTCGAAATCTATTTCACCTAAAACGTCACAAATATCCGTCGATTTAAAAGTTTTGATTGAGCAAATGCGCGAACAAATTCAGAATATTGAATAATAACGACTAAAGAATATTTATGAGCCAAGCCCATTTATTTATTATTGCAGCAGCTTCCGGTGCCGGCAAGACGACCCTTGTAAAAGCCCTATTAAATAAAGACAGTGATCTTCAAGCTTCTGTATCTCACACAACCCGTAAACCCCGGCCAGGTGAGGTCGATGGTGTGGATTATCATTTTGTTGATGAAGTGACCTTTTTAGATTTGAAGAGTAAAGGTGAGTTTTTAGAATCCGCGGAATGCCATGGCAGTATGTATGGCACAAGTAAAAAATCAGTGCAGTTTATTCTCGATCAAAAGAAAGACGTCATTTTAGAAATCGACTGGCAAGGCGCTCAGGCTCTAAAGGCCCAATTTAAGGAGGCTGTTTCAATCTTTGTGTTGCCACCTTCTGTTGAAACACTTGCTGAAAGATTAAACAGCCGCGGACACGACAGTGAAGAAACGATTGCCATGAGACTTGCGGTTGCGCGAGAAGAGATGAGCCATGTAGATGAGTTCGATTATGTTACAATCAATGATGACTTTGAAGTAGCGCTCCACGATCTTATGGCCATTATTCGATCCACTCGATTGATGTGTCATATTCAGCTCACACGACATAGCCACTTAATTAAAAACTTGACTTGAAATTTGGAGAAATAACATGGCACGAATTACAGTAGATGATTGTTTAGAGATGATTCCTAATCGCTTTAAACTTACTTTAGCTGCCGCTTACCGCGCAAGGCAATTAGCCAATGGTGCTGAAGCATTAGTGAGTACTCATGGCTTAAGAGATAAGCCTACGGTATTAGCATTAAGAGAAATCGCAGCAGGTAAAGTCGGTCTTGATATCTTAAATAGAAAAACAACATACTAAATTCTTAAAACAGGGCTTAAAGCCCTCTCAAGAGAACAAGACCATGGCTAGTACCGCTCATTTTAATAAAGCGGATGCTCAAAAAACACCGCCACTTCCGTTACTGCCCGTCGATAACGAAGCGTCTGAACTCACAATCCTTCTTAAAGCTTATTTAAAAACGAAAGACATCCAGAAGATATGGGATGCCTATCGATTTAGCGAAGAAGCACATCACGGCCAATCGAGAAGAAGTGGTGAGCCTTATATTGTCCACCCTGTTGCTGTGGCATGTACTTTAGCTAAACTTCATCTTGATGCCCCTACGATTCTTGCGGCTCTTCTTCATGATGTTGTTGAAGATACGACCATTACCAATAAAGAAATTGAAAAGAAATTTGGCAAACAAGTCTCCGTGCTAGTCGACGGTTTATCCAAACTCGATAAAATTGAATTTCAAGATGCGACAGAAGCCCAAGCCGAAAATTTTAGAAAAATGTTATTGGCGATGTCCAATGATGTGCGTGTCATTTTAGTCAAGTTAGCTGATCGTCTTCATAATATGCAAACGTTAGATGTTTTAAGACCTGAAAAACAAAAACGTATCGCGCAAGAAACTCACGATATTTATGCGCCTATTGCAAATCGATTAGGTTTAAATAGCATTTATCAAGAGCTTGAAGATTTAAGTTTTAAATACCTCTATCCCATGCGCTATCGCGCGATTCAAAAAGCCATGAAAGCTTCTCGAGGTAATCGTCGTGAAGTCGTTGAGAAAATTACAGCAGCGATCCATCAAAAATTAACTGAAATGAAAATGGATACTGAGGTTTCGGGGCGAGAGAAGAATACTTATAGCATTTATAAAAAGATGAGCGAAAAAAGCATGTCTTTTGCACAAATCAATGACATTTATGCCTTTAGGATTATTGTGAAAGAAGCGAATGATGCCTATTCTGCGCTAGGCGCATTACATAGCTTATATAAACCTCTCCCAGGCAAATTTAAAGATTACATTGCCATTCCAAAAGCGAATGGCTATCAATCGCTACATACAAGTTTATTTGGACCTTTCGGCACACCCATTGAAGTACAAATTCGTAGTGAAAAAATGCACAAACTGGCAGAAGCAGGTGTTGCAGCGCATTGGCTTTATAAAACCAAAGACGCACACTTGACTGAACTTCAACAACAAACACATCAATGGTTAAAACGTCTTTTAGAAATTCAATCAGATAGTGCCGATTCGCTGGAATTCTTAGAGCATTTAAAAGTCGATCTTTTCCCTGACGAAGTTTATGTATTCACTCCTAAAGGAAAAATACTAGCATTACCAAAAGGTTCAACTGCTGTTGACTTTGCATACGCGGTTCATAGTGATGTGGGTAATTGTTGTGTAGCTGCAAAATACAATCAAGAGCTCGTTCCTCTTCGTGCTGAAGTCCATAACGGCGATCACATAGAAATTATTACAGCCCCCTTAGCTAAGCCTAATCCTGCATGGCTTAATTTTGTGATTACAGGAAAAGCAAGATCATACATTAGACAATATTTAAAATCGATTGAATCAGAAGAGTCTTCAAGACTTGGCGAAGGCATGCTTAATCAAGCGCTCAAGGCACTTCATATCAGCCCTTCATCGGTCAAAGAATCTCATTGGAAAAAATTAATCAGTGATTATGGCGTTAAAACCAAAGAAGAGATTTTGGCTGAAATTGGCTTAGGAAAACGTATGAACGTGATGGTGGCTCATCAATTGATAAGTTTTATGGATGGCGTGAGTCATGTTAAGGGCAAGCATAAGCAATTAGATGTCATCACCATTAAAGGCTCTGAAAGCATGGCGATTCAATTGGCAACATGCTGTCATCCAATTCCAGGCGATCCTATTTTAGGATTTATTAACAAAGATAAAGGACTTGTTGTTCACACTCATGATTGCTTAGCGATTCGTAAATTTAAACTTGACCCTGATAAATGGCTTGATGTTGAATGGGACCCTAGTCCAGATCGATTATTCAAAGTCAATTTACAAATTATGGTATTAAATGGGCGTGGAATGCTCGCTAAAATTTCATCCGTGATTGCAGAATCAGATTCAAATATTGATAATGTGAATGTTGAAGAATCGGATGGCGGACATTTTGTAAATGTGAACTTTATTGTGCAAGTGCATAACCGTATTCATTTGGCAGATCTCATGCGAAACTTAAGAAAGATTAGTGATATTTCTAGAATTAGCCGCCTCAAGATGAAAACCTTCTAAGCAACTTATTAAAAAAAGAAAGATTTAAGAAATGACAAAAGAAATTATTCAAACTAAGCATGCCCCAGAAGCGATTGGTACCTATTCTCAAGCAGTCAAAACAGGTAATACTATTTACTTGTCAGGACAAATTGCACTCGATCCCGAATCTATGAAGTTAGTTGAGGGCATTGAGGCACAAATCCATCAAGTATTTAAGAATTTAAAATCAGTCGTTGAGGCTTCTGGCGCTCAATTAAGTGACATCGTTAAAATTAATATCTATCTAACAGATTTGTCGCATTTTGCTTTGGTCAATACCGTCATGGGCGAATATTTTACAAAGCCTTATCCGGCAAGAGCTGCAGTAGGTGTTGCATCATTACCTAGAAATGCACTTATCGAAGCTGATGGTGTTGTTGTTATTTAAACTATAAGAGTATTTCAATCTGACTTCTCTAGCTGAGCTTAAGCTCTTTACCCCTTCAGTATTAAATAAGCTCAAAAAGTTGGGCCTTGAAGATGTCTTTAGTTTAGTCATGCATCTTCCTATTCGTTATATTGACGAAACGATTGTCACACCTATTCGTGATATTCAAATGGGCGTGCTATCTCAAATAGAAGCAGAAGTTGTTAGAGCTGAAATTGTTTATAAACCTAAAAAAATGCTTATCGTACAAGTCAAGGATGCATCTAGTAGTTTACAACTTAGATTTTTACATTTTTATCCAAGCCAAATGAAGATGTTTGACCCAGGCTCTCGTATTCGTGTTTTAGGAGAAGCGCGCCATAATTTATTTGCCTTCGAGATGATTCATCCCCAATGCAAACCGATAAAAGAAGGTGATGTATTACCAGAAGCATTAACACCGATTTATTCATTGGTTGCAGGCGTCGGACAAAAAACAGTTAAGGATGCGATTCACAAATTGTTTATTCACTTTGACTTAAAAAATTATTTAAAAGATTCATTTTTACCAACGATTTATGAGAAATTGCGCTTACCAAATCTTTATGAAAGTTTAAAAAGCATTCACCACCCAAAAGACTTTAAAGAAGTTACAAGCCATGAGACTTTCACAAGCAAAGCTTATCAAAGAATTATCTTTGATGAATTTTTAGCGCAACAATTATCTTTAAGGTCTAATTATTTAATAAGGCGAGCACTCACAGCTATGCCATTAAAAGCCAAAAATAAACTCACAAATATTTTTATGGATAAGCTTGAATTTGAGTTAACCGAAGCTCAAAAAAAAGTCGTTCAAGAAATTAAAAATGATCTTGAAAAAAATTATCCGATGCAAAGACTTTTACAGGGTGATGTAGGCAGCGGTAAAACAGTAGTAGCAACAATCGCAGCTTTACAAGTGATCGAAAATGGAAGTCAGGTGGCTTTTATGGCGCCTACTGAAATTTTAGCGGAACAACATTATCGAAAACTGACCGGGTGGTTAACCCCTGTAAATATAAAAGTTGCATGGCTAACAGGTAGCCAGTCAAAAAAAGATCGAGAGATTTCTTTAAGGTTGACCCAATCCGGAGAGGCAAATATTGTAGTGGGTACACACGCACTTTTTCAAGACCATGTCATTTTTAAAAAGTTAGGCTTAAGTATTATTGATGAACAACATCGATTTGGTGTTGAGCAAAGATTAGCGTTACGAAAAAAAGGCGAATTAAATAAAGCAATTGAGCCCCATCAGCTAATGATGAGTGCTACGCCTATTCCCAGAACACTTTCTATGAGTTATTTTGCAGATCTTGATGTATCCGTTATTGATGAATTACCTAAAGGTCGTGAAGCGATTGTGACAAAACTTTTCTCAGAGGATCGACGCAATGAAATTTTAAAGAGGGTGCTTGAGGTATGTCATGCCGGAGCTCAAGTTTACTGGGTATGCCCTTTGATTGAAGAGAGTGAAGTCTTGCAACTTCAAACTGCTGAAGAAACGTATTTAAATATGCAATCTCATTTTAAAGATTTAACAGTAGGCTTAGTCCATGGACGAATGAAGTCATCAGAAAAACAAAAAGTCATGTCTGATTTTGTGAAGGGAGACATTCAATTACTAGTCGCAACCACAGTGATTGAAGTGGGTGTTGATGTGCCGAATGCGACATTAATGGTCATTGAAAATGCAGAGCGCATGGGGCTTTCACAATTACACCAGCTTCGAGGCCGCGTAGGACGCGGCACACTAAAAAGCACGTGTATATTATTGTTCCAGAAAAGATTATCAGAGCTTGCAAGACAAAGACTCAAAGTGATTTTTGAAAATACGGATGGCTTCATTATTGCCCAAGAAGATTTAAATATAAGAGGGCCTGGAGAGTTTTTAGGCGTGCGACAAAGCGGCGTGCCAATGTTGCGTATTGCAAATCTCAATCGCGATTTTAAATTATTAGAAGAAGCTAAAGCGATCGCTGATCAATTACTGGAAGATTATCCAGAAGCTTCTCATCTTCATTTAAAACGCTGGTTAAGTCATGCAAATGAAAGAGTGAAGGTATAACTATGACTTGGCTAAAATCACCTAAAGTTGAGGGCAATGAGCTATCTTGGCTTACCGAAGAAGGCTCCCTCACGGAGCGATTAGAAAAAGAATTTGATGATGTTGCAGTCGAAGTCTTTTACGAAGGAGATTGCCCCTTAGACAAAAACTTTTATATGCGTGAGGTTATTTTAAAGAGTAATGATAAGCCCATGATATTTGCTAGGACACTAGTTAAAGAGGATGATTTAGAAAAAGCCTGGGGAGCCCTAAAAAATTTAGGTAATCGATCACTTGCAACGATTTTATTCCATTCACCAGAGATTAAAAAAACCTCAGTATTCTATAAGGAGTTATTTTTAGGTAATTCTTTGTTTGATCATGTCAGTTCAATAAGCCCAACTCATAAAAAGTCTTTATGGGCTAGGAAGTCATCATGGGAAAAACAAGGCGCTCATCTTGACCTGATAGAAATTTTCTTATAAGTTACAGACTTGTAAATTATAGTTGGCAGAAATTTGTTTCGATTCACTTTATAGTAGGAGTTGTGCAAACTTTGTCTTTAAAAAGTCAATGAAAATTAGAGTCTTACCTTTATATTATGTGTTTCTAGCCTCCTTATTGGGCAGTCAAATTGCATTTGCTGTGGATGCTGGTGATCAGCTTAATCAAATTGAGCGCAATCAAAAAAAGAAAGAACCTCTTAAGACCCCTCCTCGCATTGAAGAAGATAAAGAAACACCTAAACCGAAATCTCAAGGAGCGACTTTTAAGGTTGTCAGCTTTTCATTTGAAGGTAATAAGCTTATTTCATCCAATGAACTTCAAGCGTTTTTAAAAGAGTATTTAAATCGTGAAATTACACTTGAAGAATTAAAGCTAGCAGTTGATTCATTAAGTGTTGTATATAAAGATAAAGGCTATCTAGCTACAGCCTCATTGCCTAAGCAAGATATCACCGAAGGTGATGTAAAAATTATTATCATTGAAGCTAAATTTGGTGGCGCTCAATTAGAGCCTGATCCAAATAAAACATATCGAATTCATCCCGAAATTATTCAGAAATTTATTGAGTATAGTAATAAAAAAGGCGAAGTATTAAATTTAAATGCCCTTAATAGGGCCGTATTAATTGCTGATGAATTACCCGGAGCGTCTGTAACTCAATCATTACAATCAGGAACTAGAGATGGTGAAACAGATTCACTTTTAGATATTAACAATGAGCCTAATTATGTCGCTATGTTATCAGCTGATAATTATGGTTCACGTGCAACTGGCACACTGCGGTATCAAGCAAATGCATCATTTTTAAGCCCTCTAGGTGTAGGCGATCGAATTGATTTAGGCTTACTTCATTCCAAAGGTACAGATTACGCGAGATTGTCCTTTAATAGACCTATAGGATATTCCGGACTGCGCATGGGCATCAATGCGAGCGCGCTTAAATATGATGTTATCGCTGGTGCTGCTTTATCTCTAAATCCAGAAGGTACTGCTGAAACCGCTCAAATTGAAGCAAGTTATCCAGTCTATCGTTCTAGAGCTTTTGATTTAAGCATATCTTCTTTTTTAGAAAGAAAACATTTTAGGAATAAAGCTCAAGAAGCTGTGGAGAGTAATTACTTTATTGACTTATTTAATGTAGGGAGCTCTCTTAATCATAAAAATACTTTATTTGTCGCAGGTGAAACATCTGCATCAATTGATTTAGATCTCGGATATGCAAATTACGATGACTCACCTTTAGCGTTTCAGACATCTAAAATTGAACAGGATACTCAAGGAACATTTAATCGTTTGAGATGGAACATTAACAATACCCAGTTCTTTACTGAAACGATTAGCTCAGTCTTAAAGTTTAGTGGCCAGTTATCCAATCGCAATTTAGATTCGTCACAGAAATTTTATCTTGGTGGCGCCACAGGCATAAGAGCTTATCCTACAAGCGAAGGCTCGGGTAGTGAGGGTTATTTATTAAGCGCCGCACTGCATAAAGAATTATCAGCAAACCTTACAGCAATAGGATTCTATGATTACGGTTTTGCAAGACAATATGTTGATAATACAAATAACTCTACAGGCTTAGAAAATGCAACTGGTAGAAATAGTTTCAATATGAAAGGCTATGGAACATCAATCGAGTGGACAGGATTTGTAGGCTCTTATCGGTCAACACTTTCAGCGATATGGTCAAGACGTATTGGAAATAATCCAAACCCTCAAGCAGATGGCACGGATTCTGATGGAACTAAGCATAGCAATTTTTATTGGCTTAAAGCTTCAATGAGTTTCTGATTTTTTCAACAGACATAGAAATTTAAAAATGAACGCCGATAAAAAAATATCAAGAAAAGCCAAACTATCACAAGAAGCAATCTTACTCGCCGGACAAAAATTACTTTTATCTGGCAATATTAATTCAATATCTGCTGAAAACTTATCTAAGCACTCAGGCTATTCCGTCGGAAATATTTATCATCACTTCAAAAGTCTTGATCAAGTTTTTATAAATATTTTCTTAAAAAAAAGATTAGAAATGTTTCTTGCGCTTGCAGATGAAATAAATAAATTTTCAAAGAATGAGCCGTGTGAAGAACTATGTAAAATTTTAGTTGATAAAAGTTTTGAAAGAGCTAATAAATTAAAGATTAAAATCATTCAATATCTTTTTAAAATTGTGCTTACTAAATCAGAAAGCCCTGAAAAATTAAACCTAATTACGGATGTCTTAATTGAGCCTCTCATTCAATGTCGTAAGCGCAACAAAACAAACTCTTTTAGAGAAATTGAAGAGGATGAAATGCGACTTTTACTCAGATCCCTCCAAGCATTTATTAGGAGTCCTTTTATGGAAAATCAAACCATAGCCGGCACAGCACTTCATAAAAAACTAACATTAAACCTCTGCCAAAAACTCTTGAGTAGTAAATAGATATTATTACCGAATAGAAATAAACCTCTTTATATTTAAGGTTTATTTATTATTAAATATCAATAACTTAATAACATTTTTTTTTTTGAAAAACCGAATGTTATTTTGACTCCGAACACACGTAATTTCTCACTTTTCTAGGATAATTCATGGAGATTTTTTTCTAATTCCCTTGGGGTATAGCTTTTTTGAGCAAGACTTTGCAAAATCTAAGACACGTATTCTTCGTCGTGCTAAGCCTTTTCTTGTGCCTAGTCGACGTGGCCTATGCAGAACCTGCAGTAGATGCCCTTCCTACTGGCGGTCAAGTGGTTTCAGGTGATGCATCGATTGCCATTTCTGGTGCAACACTCAACGTGAATCAAACATCACAACGTGCCATCGTCAATTGGGATTCATTCAATGTTGGCAAAGATGCCACAGTTAATTTCAATCAACCGAATAGCAGCGCATCCACACTCAATCGAATTTCAAGCGGCACACCTTCACAAATTTACGGCAAGATTAATGCAATAGGTGAAGTGATCTTACAAAACACAGCAGGTGTTTACTTTAGTAAATCTGCAAGTCTTGATGTAGGTTCAATTGCTGCGACGACACATTCAATTTCTAATAATGACTACAACAACGGTAAATATCATTTTGATCGCAATGGTTCAACAGCTAGTGTGATTAATGAAGGCAATATTAAAGCTGGCTTAAATGGTTATGTCGCAATGCTTGCTCCTGAAGTTAGAAACTCAGGTTTGATTGTGGCTCAAATGGGCACAGTTGTGATGGCAGCAGGTGAGCGTGTGACTTTAAACTTTGACACGACTTCTCATTTAGCTTCGATCACAACGACACCTGCAACCATTAATACCCTCATTGAAAATAAATCAGCAGTCACTGTGAACGGCGGCACGATTATTTTATCTGCCAAAGCTATGAACACTTTAGTATCAGGTGTGATTAAACAAAGTGGCACATTAGATGCGAGTAATGTCGCTAATAAGGTAGTCAGTGTGGGTGGCCGAATCATGATTGATGGAGACAATATCAATATTGCTGCTAATTCAGAAACGCTAGCGCATGGAGCGGTGGCTGGTGGATCAGTGGCCATTTCAGCATCACGCGCTTTAACTACAGAGGCTCAATCTAAAATTAATGTATCCGCAATCGAGTCAGGCAATGGCGGTGTCATTAAAACATCTGCACCTTCAACTTCATTAGCAGGAGAGATGACAGCGCTCGGCGGTTTATCCTCTGGTAAAGGTGGAGCAATCGAAACAAATGCCGACACCTTAACTCTAGCGAATACTTCAACAGTGAATGCAAACAATCAAGATGTGTTAAGTGACAAAGGTACATGGACAATTAATTTACCGAATCTCACCATGACTAGTTCAATTGCTGAAGTTATTTCAAGCACTTTAAATACTTCGAACGTGAAATTAAATCTCCTCGCTTCTTCATTTGATTTATTAAAAGATCAAATCATAGAAAAAATAGCTGGCACGAAATCATTTTTTGAAATTAATACAAAAACTCAAATGAATATTGCTGGAAATATTTCAAGCCATGATTCAGCACCGCTCGATTTAATTCTTTCAAGTTACGAATCTATTCTTGTAAGTTCATCATCATCTATCAATGTAAGAAATATTGATGCAAAGGCACCTACAATTTCTGTAGCAGGTAATTTAAATGCGTATGGAAATTCGAGTCAAGATTCATCGCCATTCTTGGCACTGTTAGGAGCACGACTTGCAATTACCGGTAATTTACGCTCAGGATCAAAACAAAATTCAGGTCGCATGCTATTAAAAGGTAGTGATGAAGTGAATATAAGCTCTTCCGGAAATATAGTGACCGCAGGTAACAATGGTGGGGTGGTCGAAATTTTATCTAGTCATGGAGCTGTTACCGTTGCAGGTGCGATCATGACTAATGGCGAAAGTGGTCGCGGAGGCACAATCAAGATCAATGCTTCGCAAAACATCTTAATGAGCAATGCAAATTTATTGGCGAACGGTACCACTGATGGTGGATTAATTATCGTGGCTTCAAATAATGCCGATGTGAATTTCCAACAAAGCTTTATCCAAACTAACGGAGGGGCAGGTGTTGGGGGAACAATTTTACTATCCGGTGTGAATAATACTTTAATCTCAAGCACCGAGATTTCAGCAAGAGGATACATCCAAGGCGGTTCAATTAAAGTTGGTAATGATTTAGCAAACCAACTCATTCCTTTCTCAAGATATACAGAGATAGATTTAAATTCAGTTTTAAATTCATCACAACTCAATTCGAATATTCAGAATAATCAAGGCGGATTGATTGAAACATCCGCAAGCACCGTTAATCTTTTAGGTTCAATCAATGCAGGCCGAGGTGGTATGTGGCTCCTTGATCCTTTCAATATTACAATTGATTCAACAAAAGCTGGCTACATCAAAACAGTTCTTGACGCAGGTTCTTCAGTCACCATTACCACAGCAAGCGCATCTAATTCAGTCGGTTTAAATAGCATTTCAGGATCATCAGGTGTTGGTGATATTACTATTGATGCTGCTATAACATCATCAGGTGCTGGCGCATCATTAACTTTAATTGCTGCAAATGACATCTATGTTAATCAAGCAATCACACTATCGGGCGCAGGAAGTTCAGTCACATTTACTGCCAACAATACGAATCTCACTAGCAACATTACAACTTATGGCAATCAAACATTTAATAGCAATATTAGACTTTTAAGTGGCGTCACTCTGACAAGTAACGGTGGGGATGTAAACATCACAGGGAACGTAATTGGTATTTCAGGTCTGATTGAATTTTTAGGCGCCGGTACATATAAATATAACGGTACAAGTTATACAGTAGGTGTTGGATCAAGCCCCATTAATGTTTTATATAACACATCAACTTCTACTTATTCATGGCAGGCTCAATCGACCTCTGCAGAAGTTTTACTTGTCGCAGGTGGCGGTGGCGGTGGGATGGACATGGGTGGCGGCGGTGGCGGTGGTGGTGTAATTTCAACTACAGTTTCAACGGCATCTCAAACTTGGTATGAAATTAAAGTAGGTGCTGGCGGTAATGGCGCCCCTGCTGCAAATACAAATGGCCAGCCAGGCGGCCACAACTACACAATCAATGCAACAGCTGGTGGAAATTCAACCATGCAAAATGCAGGCACCACACTGACTGCTATTGGTGGTGGATATGGAGGTACAAGTTATTGGTCATCTCCTCTAGGTGGTCAAGGTGGATCAGGGGGTTCAGGTGGTGGTGCTGCAGGCTATAACGCAGGGACTTCCGGTAAAAATGGTAGCGGTACGTCTGGTCAAGGTTATGCAGGTGCTAGCGGATATGGTTCACACGTTTCTGGTGGCGGTGGTGGCGCAGGTGCCCCCGGTAACACAGGCGGCTCTAATGGCGCATCTTCAGGTGGCGCTGGTATTCAAAACTGTATCTTAGGCACTTGTTACTACTGGGCCGGAGGAGGAGGCGGTGCAGGTTATTCCTACACCGGTGGCAACGGAGGTATTGGCGGTGGCGGCGGCGGCGCTGTTGGAACTACGACAGGTGGTGCTGGTTATAACAATGGTTCTGTTGGCGGTGGCGGATGTACTAATTGTTGGGCTCAAATGCCAGGCGGCAACGCAGGTGCTAACACAGGCGGCGGTGGGGGTGGTGGCTCACATTACAACTCAAACAATAAAGGCGGTAATGGTGGATCAGGGATCGCTGTTCTTAAATATAACGGCTCACTCATTATTAATTCTGGAGCAGGCTCAGTTTCTCTTGGCGGAACGGTTGCGGATGGTGCATTAACCATTAATTCAAATGGTAGTTCTAATAGTATCGCGGGTGCTATATCTGGTGCGATGAGCCTTACTAAACTAGGCACAGGTTCATTAACTTTAAATGGCACTGGCAGTTCTTATACAGGTGCTACGACTATTTCAGCCGGTACTATTAAATTAGGCGCAGCAGATGTTATATCAAATTCATCAGCAGTAAATCTTGCAGGCTCATTGGATCTGAATGGTTTTTCTGAAACATTAGGCTCCCTTTCAGGTGCGGGAACAATTACAAGCTCTGGATCAGGCACGCTCACCATAACAATTGGTGCTGATAATAGTTCATCTTCATTTAGCGGTGTGATTGAAAAAGGCTCAGCGACATCACTCGCACTTACTAAATCTGGTTCAGGTACATTAACTTTAAGTGGTAGTAATACTTATGATGGCGGCACCAATATCAATGCAGGTGTTTTAAGTTTAGGTTCTGCAAATGCAATTGGAACATCTGGCACCATTTCATTTGGTGGCGGCACTCTACAATATACAAGTTCAAATACCACAGACTACTCAAGTCGACTTAGCACGGCTTCAGGTCAAGCATTTAAAGTAGATACGAATGGAAATAATGTGACATGGGCAACTGATCTCACGAATGCATCAAGTTCCATTACAAAGTCAGGTGCGGGGACGTTGACGCTAGGCGTCATTAATTTAGCAAATGCAACCTTTAATCAAGGCACAGTGGTTGCAACATCTATTTCGATCAGCGGCACAAATAGCATTGGTGGCACGATTACAACCTCAGGGGTTGTAAGTTTTGCTGGAGCATCAACCCTTGTTAGAGATACAACAATTACAAGTAGCAATAACAATGTCACATTCGGATCAACGATTGACGGAGAGTTCGAGTTAGTAATAAATGCAGGAAGTGGAATTGCAACGCTTGGAGGGGCGATAGGAGGGACGGCTGCTGTTGCCCGTCTTGAAGTGAGTGCATCCGGAGGTATCAATGTGGGTGGCAACATCAGAACTGTGATGGGCTTAATCGACGGCCTCTACTTCGAGAAGTTCGTAGGTCAAGCTTATGGCAATATGACTTTTTATAATACTGCCACACGACGTAATATTAATGATGGTCATGGTACATCGATGCCAACATCAGCTTCTAATCCGATTACCACTATTAATGCTGCCAATGGAACCGTAGCGGTTACGACTGCGACCAGCACGAGTATTTATGTATGTCCAACTTATGATTGTGATTCAAATTATTCAGTACGTGCGACTGGTTATTACATTGCACCGACCACAGGCACCTATACATTTGCAACCTATGCCGACGATGATCACTACTTATTCATGGGTACTGCTAATGAAAGTATTAGTGATTTTATTACGCGTGTTCAATCCTCAAGTGCAACACCTAATGTAGGTGAAAGAGGATTAGTTGTGAGGGCTCCAGGATGTTGCTCAACTGTTACAGGCACAGTTGCTCTAGTGGCTGGTAATCGATATCCACTCTTTGCTACCTTTAACGAAGGTGGTGGTGGTGATTATATGTGGACGAAATTTATGCTACCTGGACAGTCGAGTTATGTAACGGGCGTTAGAGGTGAAGTATCAAATGGATTGGGGTATTACTACAATAGTGGTTTTGGAAGTAGCAGTTCGCGCGCTGGTATTTATTTATCAGGCAATACAACATTAACAGCCAATAGTACGATGACGAGTAGTAATGCTACAGTAAGTATTACAGGTACTTTAACGAGTGACTCCACCAGAAATCTTACGGTTGATACCTCAACGTTTACTGTTGGAAATGTATCTTCAATGGGATCTGTTTCAATTTCTGCATCGAGTTTAACCGCAGGTAATTTCAGCTCAGTGAATACACTTGCTTTAAACGCAACAACAATTAATGCAGGTACTTATGATGTTAATCAAAGTATCACTTTTAATAACTCTGCCGCTCAAACAGTCTCAAATACTATTTCAGGCAACGGCAAACTTATAAAAACAGGTACTGGTGTTTTAACTGTTACTGGGAATAATAGCTTTTTAGGTGGTGTAGACATTAATGATGGAACGCTTAATTTAGGTTCTGCAAATGCAATTGGAACATCTGGCACCATTTCATTTGGTGGCGGCACTCTACAATATACAAGTTCAAATACCACAGATTACTCTAGTCGATTTAGCACAGCTTCAAGTCAAGCTTATAAAATTGATACGAATGGCCAAAATGTAACATGGGCAACTGGGCTGACAAGTTCAGGAGGATCGCTTCTTAAATCAGGTGCAGGCACATTAACATTAAGTGGAGACAATTCATATTCTGGAATTACAACACTGAGTGTTGGCAACTTAACTATATCTGGAAACAACTCAACATCTGGTGCAATAAATATCAATGCAGGTGTTTTAAGTTTAGGTTCTGCAAATGCAATTGGAACATCTGGCACCATTTCATTTGGTGGCGGCACTCTACAATATACAAGTTCAAATACGACAGATTACTCTAGTCGATTTAGCACAGCTTCAAGTCAAGCTTATAAAGTTGATACCAATGGACAAGATATCGTTTGGGCAACTGGACTCACAAGTTCAGGTGCAACATTTCTTAAATCTGGATTAGGTAAATTAACCATCAGCGGAGCAAACAGTTACTCAGGCTCGACGACAATTTCTGCAGGCTCAATTAAGTTAGGCAGAGCAAATGGATTGTCGAGCGTTTCATCAATTATTTTCTCAAGCGGTACAAGTTTAGATATTGCTGGCTATTCTCAATCATTAGGCTCCCTTTCAGGTGATGGCACAATTACAAGCTCTGGATCAGGCACGCTCACAATAACAATTGGTGCTGACAATAGCTCCACTTCATTTAGTGGTGTGATTGAAGAAGGTTCAGCTACATCAGTCGCTGTTACTAAATCTGGTTCAGGCACTTTAACTTTAAGTGGTAGTAATACTTATGATGGCGGCACCAATATCAATGCAGGTGTTTTAAGTTTAGGTTCTGCAAATGCAATTGGAACATCTGGCACCATTTCATTTGGTGGTGGCACTCTACAATATACAAGTTCAAATACGACAGACTACTCAAGTCGACTTAGCGGTGCTTCAGGTCAAGCATTTAAAATAGATACGAATGGACGAAATGTGACATGGGCAACTGATCTCACGAATGCATCAAGCTCTATTACAAAGTCAGGTGCGGGGACGTTGACGATTTCAAATTCTATTGGAGCTAGCTCAGTTAATCTTATCGTGACTGCTGGCACCTTAAGTTTACCAGGTACCGAATCTCAATTAGCAGGCATTGGAACAATCAGTCTTCAAGGCGGCACATTAAGTTGCCCTAACTGCCCATCATTAGGTGACGTGGTTGCTTTAGCAAATACGACACTGAGCTTTTCTGGGTTGAATGCTGTATTTAGAACATTAACATTAGCTTCCGGTGTGACTATGTCAGCAGGATCAATTACAGTCACTGGAGCAAGTACGCTTGGTGGATCTATTTCAGCGTCATCAGGTGATATCAATTTTGGCGGGGCAGTGACTTTGGTTGCGGCTACAACCATTACCAATACAGATCGTAATGTTTCGTTTGGTTCGACAGTAGATGGGTTTAATAGCTTAACAATTCGAGCAGGTACCGGCGTAGCCACTTTTAATGGAAACATTGGTGGCACAACAGCTATCGGCACTCTTGATGTCGTTGCATCCGGTGGTATTTATTTAAGCAATATTACAATCATGGGACTTACTAACGGCCTCTACTTCGAGAAGTTCGTAGGTCAAGCTTATGGCAATATGACTTTTTATAATACTGCCACACGACGTAATATTAATGATGGTCATGGTACATCGATGCCAACATCAGCTTCTAATCCGATTACCACTATTAATGCTGCCAATGGAACCGTAGCGGTTACGACTGCGACCAGCACGAGTATTTATGTATGTCCAACTTATGATTGTGATTCAAATTATTCAGTACGTGCGACTGGTTATTACATTGCACCGACCACAGGCACCTATACATTTGCAACCTATGCCGACGATGATCACTACTTATTCATGGGTACTGCTAATGAAAGTATTAGTGATTTTATTACGCGTGTTCAATCCTCAAGTGCAACACCTAATGTAGGTGAAAGAGGATTAGTTGTGAGGGCTCCAGGATGTTGCTCAACTGTTACAGGCACAGTTGCTCTAGTGGCTGGTAATCGATATCCACTCTTTGCTACCTTTAACGAAGGTGGTGGTGGTGATTATATGTGGACGAAATTTATGCTACCTGGACAGTCGAGTTATGTAACGGGCGTTAGAGGTGAAGTATCAAATGGATTGGGGTATTACTACAGCAATCCTAATGGTGCGAGCGGTGGTGGAGGCACAACAGGTATAGCATTAACCGGACCTGTTACATTGTTAAGCGATAGTACAATAACAAGTGCTAATGCTGCAGTGACCATTACAGGAAGTATATCTAGCAACTCAACAGCAAGAAATCTTACAGTGAATGCACAAACTTTTAGTGCGCAAGACTTAAGCTCACTATCTGGTTTAAGTGTCACTGTATCAGACACCAGCGCCATTACAGGCATTATTTCTGGCAACATGAATTTTACAAAAGCCGGCGATGGTTTATTAACCTTGTCTGGAGCTAATACATTTGATGGAATAACAACAGTGAGTGCGGGTACTTTAAGATTAAGTGGTTCAGGATCGTCTCTAGGTTTGTCGACTAATACATTAAGGCTTTCAGGGGGCGCGCTTGATTTGGTTAACAAATCTTTATCATTAAGCACTTTAACGATGAGCAGTTCAAGTAGTTCAATTATCAATTCAAGTGGCACATCGAGTCTAGCCGTATTAAATGCTAGCTCGCTTCGAGGTTCAATTAGAACTCAAGGCACTCAAATATATAGTGATGCAATTACTTTAACTGGTGATATGGAATTTACTTCTACTAATAGTGATATTACTTTTGCCTCAACCATTTCAGGTGCATATAACTTAACTATCAATTCAGGAACAGGCCTGACAAGATTTAATGGTGCGTTAAGTAATATAAATAACTTTGCAAGTTTAGGCTCAACGATTCTTGATAGAAATATTTCAACAACAGGCACACAAAATTATGGCACTACTTTACTTAACTCATCTGTTTCTCTAGCTACAACAAATGACAACATCATATTTAATTCAACTTTAAAAGGCGCTTATGGATTAACAGCTAATGTTGGTAGCGCACAAATTTCATTTACCGGCCTTGTAGGAGATGGCAATTTAACCGATGCATTGACGACGTTGAACATCACAGGCCAAGCTTATATTGCAAATAATATTTACACAGCAAATGACCAAACGTATTCAACAGATATCACGATCAATGGTGCCGTTGGATTAACAAGCTTAAATGGAAATGTTAATTTAGGAGGTAACGTGAATGCGGTTGGAAGCGCCCTGATTTCCTTTTTAGGAAATGGCGTCTATAAATTTAACTCAGACACCTATACAGCATCTAGTGCGCTTGATTTACTTACAGGTATTTCATATAACAGTTCTACAAGAGCGTATTCATGGATCGCTGCATCAGGCTCAGCAGAAGTTCTTATTGTTGGAGGTGGTGGTGGTGGTGGTTCAGATATGGGAGGCGGCGGCGGTGGTGGTGGCGTAATTTCATCAAACGCTGTAGCTTTAACTAGATTAAATTCATACGATATTGTTGTAGGTCAAGGAGGCAGCGGAGCACCAGCTGGACAGGGACGAGTTGCAGGAAGTAACGGGACTAACTCTTCATTTGCCGGATTGATAGCAATTGGTGGTGGTGGCGGCGCTTCAAATCATGATGGATCCACAAATCCGGCTGGAAATGGGGGAAGTGGCGGCGGCGCATCAGGTGGTGCCCAAAGCCCTAACGGAGGAAGTGGCGGCGGCGGGGGATACGGCGGCGGTAGGGCTGGAGTTGGAACTGTTGGTCAAGGATATAACGGCTCTTTCGGCGTATGGGCATGGTATCCAGGTGGTGGAGGTGGCGCTGGTGGGGCCGGACGAACTAATCCAGCACATGGGGGGGTAGGTATTGAAAACGGGATCCTAGGCACAAGTTATTACTGGGGAGGCGGCGGCGGCGGCTCGGGTTATTCATCCGTTGGTGGTAACGGTGGTATTGGCGGCGGCGGCGGCGGAGCAGTAGGCACAACTACAGGTGGTGCTGGCTATAACAATGGCCTAGCTGGCGGCGGCGGATGTACTAATTGTTGGGCTCAAATGCCAGGCGGCAACGCAGGTGCTAACACAGGCGGCGGTGGGGGTGGTGGCTCACATTACAATACAAACAATCAAGGAGGCAACGGTGGCTCAGGTATTGTTGTTCTTGAATATGCGACTAATAACAGTTTCACATTAACTGCAAATAATGGACGAGTTAATCTTCCTAGCAATTTAACTTTGAGTAATATTAATTCCATTACGATAATAGATGGCAATACAAATAGAGACTTAACTTTTAACTCCCTAACACTTGTAAATACATCATTAGATTTAGTAAATCGTAAGTTAACTGCAGCCTCGCTTATTACGGATGTGAATAGCGCCATTACTAATAGTAGTGGAAGTGCCAAATTACACGTCACGGGCACAGCATCTATCGCAGGCTCTATAACAACCGGCCGCGATTATTTTGATGTAGCAAATTCACTGACTGTGAAAAATGTGGCTACAAGACTTGATGAAGTTGTGACAACAGAGTGGGGACAATATTATGCTGGTGCAGTGACTTTAACTGGCACTGCTTCACTCATTTCAAACGATTACAACATTGGATTTAATTCAACAGTGCAAGGCAATTATGATTTAACAGTAAATGCTGGCTTGGGATTCGTGATGTTTAAAAATAGAGTTGGTGCTGACCCATTATTAGAGACAAACTCTACAGTACTTTCATTAAACACAACAAATGGAAATGATTATGTAGCTTTTGGAAATAGAAAATATTCTGCTGGTACAAGTTTTGCATCAAGCACATTAAGAACAAGTGCTAACCTTAAAAGCTTAACGGTCACAGGTGACGAAATATTTATTAAAGCTGATATTACGACAGACTATAACCAAACTTATACAGGCCATGTGCGTATTGGTAATAACGGTACCAATGGTACGACACGTTCATTAATTTCACTAGATCCAACGATTAGTTTTTATGGAAGATCTATTCGTTACCAAACTATTGAAAATGGCGCATTTGTTTATAAAAACACAGAGAACAAATATACATTTGATGATGAAGCATCAACACCAACCCATACATTAGTTTTAAAAGCAAAAGGCTATTGTTATGTAGGCTCTTCGGCATCATGTGGCGACGCTGGTAACATTAGAAAAGCATTAGATACTAATGGATTACCAAGCGCCACTGTTTTATTTAACTCATGGATGCCACTTCTTGATGTTGTGACAGATAATAAAACTATGTTATTCCCGAGTTCAACATACAATGCTTTAACATTTAATATCAATACTCTTTCAATTCCTCGAGGCACTAATGATGGATCAAGAAACACAACTGAATCTGCTACAGTTTCAGACAAGTCTTCAGTGAATTATCAATTCTCATTAAGACCCAGATCATCACCAGTGATATCAAATACAAGGGGAACACCACCTGGAGCCAGAGGATTTGTGGCTGGATCTGTTGGTAGAGTTGCTTCACCAAGAGATTCGAAGAGTATTACAGCCTTCATCCCTGTTAAAACTAACTTGAGTGGCGACGTTGTTATTGGTAATGTAAGGGCTAATTTTATAGATAACGGCCCATCAACCTCAAATACATCGACGAATAAATCCACCGAAAATACATCGACGAATAAATCCACCGATTGTAAAACCCAAGATAAAGCCGGGTGTAAATAATTTTAAAGATAGTTTATGAATAATGTAAAAAATTTCTTTAATGAGTTCAATCTTAATCGTGCGATTTTTTTATCGCTCTTGATTCATCTTATGTTTTTAATTAATGTTACAGGGTTTTTTAAAAAACCAATTCAGCCCCCCCCGCCAGAATTAGAAATTACATTCCAAAAATTAGATAATCTTGTAAGTGAGACTGTGCCTCAGCCCGCGCAAGTGCCAAAGCCAATTGAGAAAAAAATTATTCCAGTCATTAAAAAAGATGCAGAGAATCCAATTCCATCAGAGCAAAAACCAACCAAAGAAGCCGAAACTAAACCCGAAGAAAAGAAAGAAGCTACACCGATACAAGCGAATTCAGATGTTAAAAATGCAGGTGAAGCAGCGCTTAATGATTTTAGTAATATTCTTGCAAGACATATTGCTAAATTTAAAATGTATCCAAAAATTGCTCAAATGCGCGGATGGCAAGGCGAACTTGTCTTAGAAGTAAAGCTTAATGGTGACGGCGAGTTAACCTCTTCTAAGATTGTGAAAAGTAGTGGATTTGATGTGCTTGATAATGAGGGTTTAGAGATGGTTAAGCGTGCCTCTCCTTTTCCTGTGCCG
>Ga0209651_1000134_pt1 | contig 26209 bp, 23 predicted proteins | sample LauGreFBDMM110SN_2_FD_188216 | JGI IMG/M metagenome (GOLD analysis project Ga0209651, IMG submission 188216) | Freshwater lake microbial communities from Lake Michigan, USA - Fa13.BD.MM110.SN (SPAdes) (version 2) | ecosystem: Environmental > Aquatic > Freshwater > Lake | place: Lake Michigan... | reverse complement strand
TCATTAATCAACAGCGCCCCGCCCTCCCCGCAGGTTATGTTCTTTGTCTCGTGGAAACTTTGCGTTGCCAAGCACCCGAATGTCCCCAGCCAACGCCCCCGGTATTTTCCGAAAAGCCCGTGCGCATTGTCCTCCACCACCGCCACCCCGTGCCGCCCCGCGATTTCCAGGATTGCATCCATCTCGCACCCCACCCCCGCGTAATGCACCGGCACGATTGCCCGCGTCCTGGGCGTGATCAATCCCTCCAATTTCGCCTCATCCAGATTCAGTGTATCCGGACGGATGTCACAAAAAACCGGCCGCGCCCCGCGCAAAACAAACGCATTCGCCGTCGAGACAAATGTGAAAGCCGGCACGATCACTTCATCCCCTGGCAGGAACCCCAATAAAATCGCCGCCATCTCCAGCGCATGCGTGCATGAAGTTGTCACCAGCGCTCGACGCGCACCCATAACCTCCTCTAAAAGCCCATGGCACTTTTTAGAAAAGGTCTGATCCCCTGCGATCTGCCCGTGCATGATCGTTTGAGAAATAAATTCCAACTCCCGTCCTTGAAGCGAAGATTGATTGAAAGGTATCATTGACGGATGCACTCCATAAAACAATGTGTATAAGGAATCCAAACTCTATGCCGGACCTCGATACGAGATGACTCAAAAACCTTCCTAGCTATGGACGTATATCCAGCCTTTGTGCGGACATTCTGGCCTCGATCCATTCTAACCAAAAAACGGGAAATAAAATTCTGCTCAGCATCAAAACAGGGATCGAAGGTCAGTAAACGTCCGCCAGATTTGAGTGCTTGATGGGCCAACTGCAAGACAGCTTTGGCTGATTCATCATCCAAATGATGCAACAAGCCCAATGCCAACACGATATCAACCTGAGGTAATTTATCAACGCTGGATTGAGTCAATTCTTGCTTATAAAATCTTCCCTTTAGCCCAAACTTATTTTTGGCTTTTGCTATATATGCCTCACTAATATCAAAACCGTAATAATCAACATCTGGAAGGAAATCCAAAATATCTGCAGGGCCGCAACCTATATCAAGCACAGTAATACCTACTTTTGGCCTGATGAATTCATTAACCAATGTAGTTCTTACGCTATGCGCACCCATGATATTTTGGAATGTGCTATAAATGAATGGGCTGGAAAATATCGCTCGAACTCCGCTTGTAATTTGTGCCATTAGTATCTTCTGGTGAGGGTGCAATCAATGATGGGCTGCATTGCGACAGGTATATAACCAGCAAGGCGTTGCATTCGAAATTTTAACAATGTCAAAATAATAATTCGCATCCAAACGGATCGACGTAACGCAAATTCCTCGTCCATTCCGACTCTTTCTAACGAGGCAACCAAAAACAGTTTATTAAATGATACGTTTAATGTGGGGAGGTTTTTCAGAATATTGCTAATTGTTGACACAGTAATCCAGTTCAATGACTTCCAAGTGCCGATCGGATCCGGTAAAATATTTCCCGTATGAATTTTTTTTTGAATATTTTCTCGGTTATTTTTTTAGAAAACAATGTGGGTATATTGAAATGCGGTTCGTAAGGGAATAAATAATTAGGACAAGTAAAACGATATATTGCAGAAGGCTTAAGACTGGCCCCGATTTTTTATTAAAGCTTCTTTTACATCACTCACATGCTCCATTACATTTACAGAAAAAGCATAATCAAAATGGTCTCTAATTGAGAGATCCTCAGCGCATTGATTAAGTGCGTAGGGAGCGCAACCAAGCTCCTCAGCTTTCTCTAGGATCAACCCTCTTAGTCGCTCAAAGTGTGAGAACCCTTCTCCCATCGGCTCAAGTGCTATGACCCTAAAACCCTCACGAACCAACTGGCAACTGAGCAAATATGATCCAGCACCCACCTCCAAGACCGTCGCCCCATTTGATAATCGAGCTAAATCAGCTTCAATATAGCGCCTGCCAAATCGAGCCTCCCCTTCATAAATATCGAGAATGGGTAACATATCTGGAGCGCGCATGAGTACATGTTGACGTATATTGGCCAGCCAACATTGCATTGAAGCCACCTCGGGAATTTTTGGATTCATCTCTAACTCCTGTAGTTATGTCCGTCAAAATAAGAAATATCGATACAACTCTTATTAGGCAAATGCCCTCCGATAAGAAAATCCCCCTCCTATAATGACCAAAATAAATGTGACACCAATATAAACTAGGAACGCATTAACCAATGGAAGCTTTGTAATAATATAAAGCCATACAAATGAAGCCAAGAGCGCTGCTAAATAGGCATACACAATTACTGAGTCAGCCAGATATTTGAGCAGTCGAGCCAGCGGACTGTTCTGCTCAATATCAATGCCTTCCATATTAGGCATTCGCCCCTTTATAGCTTTTGGGCAGAATGCAACTAACAAGGCGATCTGAAAAAGAAATTATAATACTCTCTTGTCACAGCACCTCTTCTAATTCCGATACTAAGCCGTGATAGATATCCTGTGCGCTCCCAAATGAAAATCCTAAGGAGGAGTATAAATTTAGTGCCGGTAGATTTGTGACAGAAATGGAGCTCCTCACTTCGTCGTACCCTTTTGCAAATATTTCATTGCATACCGCGCTCCACCAATATTTTGAAAGTCCTTTGCCACGGTATTTCTCTGCCACTGCATGCAGCACGAGGCTATTGTCATTGAAACCAATAAACCCTGCCAGCTCCCCCTGCCAATACAGTCCATAAACTTGCTGCGCCTCAAGTAATTGCTTTAACCAAGAGTCGTAACGTAAATCAGCAGCAGCCCGCAACAAATTAAAATCACGATGAAAGCGGCCATGAGTGAATCCCCCTTGGCATATTGCCATTGCCTCCTCCACACCAACCTTTTTAGAAATGACTGCATCCGGATGCAGTATTTTGTTTAACCTCCCCGCAATGCAATATGGCTGAATCAGAGTATCGCAATAGTAAAAGCCATATTCATGAAGCAGCCGCTTATCAGCCAAAGGGTCTACCTTAATTGTGTAATGTCCTGGTGACAGTATCGTCTGTTGTAACGCCTCTTTGGAATATTCAAGCAGCTCCCAAGTGGGAACCCCAAACGCGACTGAGTCCCATGGTGTAAACTTAATGTACGAAAGTGGAGTCATCAAAGGTTGCCGCACGCACTATATATAACGGCCTTTTCTTAGTTTCATCAAAAGCCTTTCCCAGATAGATGCCAATAATACCGAGGACTCCAATAATTATGCCCCCAATGAAGTACAGGGACACAATCAGACTATTCCATCCTAGAACCGGTGAGCCATAAATCAAAGCATTCCCAAGTACGTAAGACCCATAGCATAAAGAAAAAAACGCCATCAGAAAACCACAACGAACCGCAAGTCTTAACGGCTTATCCGAGTAGGCAATGATAGTTTCAATTGCTAGTTTCCAAAGTTTGGAGAATGTATAAGTCGTTTTCCCCTGAAAACGCCCTGCATGTTCCACCTCTATACTAGAAGTAGGGAAGCCCATCCAGTGCACCAGCCCCCCAAAGAAACGTAATTGCTCTCCCATACGCCGAAAGTTGACAACTACTTTCCGTGCCAAGATGCGAAAATTGCCGCTGTCCCCATCAAAATCTATACCCGCCAAGTAACTCAGTAGCTTGTAGAAAAGCCATGATGTCATGCGCTTGAGCACTGGATCTTTTCGCGCACCACGTCGTGCCAAGACAATATCGTAACCTTCCTGTGCCTTGGCGTATAAACGCAGGATTTCCTCGGGCCGATCCTGCAAGTCGCAGTCCATCACCACCACCCAATCACCGTTGCAATAATCAAGCCCAGCTGTGATGCCATAGTGCTGGCCAAAATTGCGACTAAACTGGATGCCTCGCACCCGCGGGTCATCAGCAGCCAATTTCTCAATTATTTGCCAGGAGCGGTCTCCGCCGCAGTCTTCGACCAACACGATTTCATAATCTGGTGAAATGCCCTCCAATACCTCCGTAAGACGTCGATATAATTCTATAAGACAATTCTCAGCCTTGTACACCGGGATAACTACAGAGATATGCGGTTTTGTCATTGCCCCCCCCGCCACCCAATTTCGTAAATAGTCACATGAACACCCATTACTCGCGCGTTAGATTTTTATAAACTGTAACTTCGCCAAAAGGACCATTCACAGTGCCTCTTTTTTCCCATAACGTTGGGTTTGCCGCTAACTCATGGTTAACAAACTCCGCAAGACGATCTGTATAGTCATCAACAAAGGTGTTCTCTTTCGAGGCCGCCAGTGGTTTAGTAAGTGCCATAAAAATATCAATTCTATCTTTTAGATCTTGCATGATAAGGGATTTATCTTTTCCCTCTTCACCGGTAAAATTTATTTTCCACTGGCTTTGTCTAATCTGGAAAATCATTAAAGAGCTTGCATCACGATTGAACCTATTTCTAGCTATCAACTCAATAATCCTAGAATAATAAAAGAAGTTGCTATCAATTGTTGATGAGCGTGAATTACTCATGACCGGAATATTAACAGCTACCAATTCTGCCAAGCTGCCTTGAAACTTTAATAATTTAATTTCACCTTCGCGCGGATAAAGAAAGCTTTCTGAAGTTAAATATCCATTTATTTTTCCGATTACTGCAAGGGGTAAGATCAATATCAAGCAAACAGAAAAAATATTAAAGCCTGTATTTTTTGCTCGATCTGCTTCCCAGCAAAATGGCGAAAGTAGAAAAATCAGTAGCCCTGGGACAATGTAGTATGTTTGTTCGACAATTGACTCAACTCGCATCACGATAAATAAAAGAATTGGATATGAAATCAATGCCCATAAGATAGATACCTTATCCCACTTACAAGATTTCAAGCATGCCTTGTAGCGCGTCGAAATTAAACCTGTCAGTATGAGGGTGCTAGCTAACGCTGCCGGTAAACCAATGTAATCTAGAAATTGAATCCCTGTCGTCTTTAATGATTTCAGCACGGTAGAGTTTAGCCCATAACCTGCAACTGCGTAAAATTGAAATACTTTAGTAGTGCAAGTTAGAATAAATTGACCAGCTAAAATCCCCAGGCCTGAAATAAGGGCAAGGGGATAAAGCATCAGATCTCTCGCTTGCTTCCCTTCAGAAAAATATCGCCGCATCCCAAAAAGAAAAACTATGGGGCCAATAATAAATAACCCATAGATCCAAAGCTGATAGCGCGCTAAAGTCGCAAACCCTAGCAATAAGCCGGCGATGAAAATCCATGTTAATTCAGATTTTCTCGAATTCTTGCCAGAGAAAGCCGCAAATAGAGCTGCCCCAAGCAGAAACGATGCGGGAATATCAGGAAGTCTTGAGGGAAGGCCATACATCGGACTGAGCAGCCCAGAGGGAAGGAGAGTGACTAGAGGCGCACCCAATGCAAATATTAAAGATCCCGTCCGGCGTTCGAGGACAATTACCAACATCAATAGAAATAAAAATGCGGTAATAGCCGAGAAATATAAGTGGGCGTTTATTGATGATATAGCATCCGCAGGTAATAAACCAAAGAATATGGTCCTGATGGGATCCCTTTGATTTAGCTTTGCCGCATATTGCGCCTGGGTTAGGCGCGATGGCAAAGCTACGTTCGGTACTGGAATCTTGGACAGGGCAATGTCCCTACTCCAGTAACTCATGGTATCCCCCTGCAATGGCCATCTTTCATAATACTTTTCATTGGCGATACCCGCAACCTTGAACAGCAGAAAGGAAATTAACGCCGCACAAAAAAACGCTCCTAACCACTTAACATTCGCTCGAAACGCGAAATCAGGAAACTTATTGATATTCATGGTTGATGTCTGAGCAATTAGTTACGCGAATTTAAGGAAGAACGGCAACTTTAAACTTGAATCCACCTTAATTGGATTTATTGATTCAGTTTTATTTTCTTTGCCGCAAATGATAATCCTTGCCAATTGAAATTAACGAATCAAAAATACTAATATGTTTACCAAAGAGAATGTTAAATAGGTCTCTACAGTATCGATTATTACGAAGAAATGAATGGAGTCCGTGTTTTAGCAGACTTTCTTTCAATAATCGGCCTAACATGGATTTTATTTTGAAACTTATTCGTTGAGGTGTAAGTTCTTTCCCATAGGTTTCTAAGTAGAGCTTTTTGGCGTTAGCTTGGCGTTCTTGCAACCACTGATAATTTTCAGACTTAGGGTCCTCGCTCCAGTTTCGGTAATGATTCAAGGCAATGAGCTTGGTGTACACGACCTTGCGTCCAGTCTTCAAAACCTCTGCCGTCAGCGCGGCGTCGATGCCGTAATCCCGAAATTCCTCCGAGAACCCGCCTATACCCTGGAGCAATGGCGTTGGCAGCACGCCCTGATTCACGGTGAGGATACCGGCCGCAGAAATGCCACCGATGTATGGCACTCCTACGAAAGGCCCCTGTTTGTCGCGAGTCTTGAGCGCCACCATCCCGATAACCGGGTCTGATTCCAGGATTCTTACCGCAGTGTCGAGCGCGCCGTTGACCACTTCATTGTCATCGCTCAGCCAAGCCACATATGGGGTATCTACGACTTTAAAAACATCATTGTAGGCTTTTGCTTGTCCCATTTTTTTGCCGACTAGAACTGGGACCACAACATCCGAAGCGATAGATTGCAGGTATTCGATCGTGCCATCGGAAGAGCCAGCATCCGTTATATAAACTTTGAGAGCTGTTTTTGTTTGAAGAAAGATGCTCTCCACGCAACGCTTGATTTGATCAAGCCGATTATATGTACCAATGACAATTGATAGTTTCATTGATAACAACTCAGCATTCAAAACAAAAGGAGAAAGCGATTAGGCAATATAGTACTATATTCTATCAAGTCGTGAAAAACAATTTCTGTAATGCTACCGCAGTATAGTCGATAAAAATTGGTGTCGAGCGATCAACGATATATTTTTTCAAGCAATGAGGAACATAAACCAATCAACCGTATCGGGTGGAGAGAAAGGTCGAAAGAGTCGCTTGAGGAGCCTGATCAATATGTTTTTTTAATTTTATTTGCATGAGGCCTTTAATCGATCTTTACCCAATCATACGTAGGCCAACGGATCTCATATGCGATCTCCTGAATAGTCGAACATCGCAGCTGCAGTCTCCCTGAGTGACACATCGAGATCGGTTGGGGGCATTTCACCCAGCAGGGCACGTAGCTTGGCACTACTTAACTTTGCGTCCTTAATTTCGATCATACGAATATTGTCCGGCATAGGCTCGTCTATAATCTCTCCCATACCAACGATCCGTACGATAGACCTCGCAAGCGTCGCCACTTCCACATCGTGCCCAGTGACGTTAAATGGATGAAAACCATCAGCCAATTTTTCGATAGAGAGCGCACAAATTACCCGCGCAAGATCCTTGGAGTAAACGATGTTGCGGCGCCGTCCGGTACCGAAAACCGCGATTCGTTCAGCACGCCCAGCCAAGCTGAAGAACCCCCCAATCAAACCCAAATCGCCCTCACCAAATGGCATTCCAGGACCAAAAGTGTTTCCAAAACGCAGGCTTATGACACTCTGCCCAGAATTCGATTCAGCAGCAATTCGCCAGTGATGCTCAGCGGCAAGCTTGTGTACACCCTGAACATCGTGAGGCACTGCTTTTGAATCTTCTGTAATCTCGACACCTGCGCCCTTGCCGTATTGGTGGCTAGAGCCAAGAAATATTACACGTGGCTTGTCTTTGCCGAGACGGGCCCAAGCCTGAATTAATGGCAGATGGCTTGCAACATTTAGACGCAGGTCCAACAAGGGGGAAGTCATGGCGTCCAAGTGGCGCGTCCAACCCATCGCATCTACGACCAGTCCAGCGTCTTTAATCAATTGCCCCACTAGATCTGGTTGGGCATCCGTAATGCATTCCACCAACCGAACTCCAGGAATGGCGCTTGCGCGAATGGGATCACAGGTAGTGCGATCCAACAGCCCATCCGCAGCAATCACATCCCATCCATCCTCTGTCAGTGCGGTGCAAATGGCGCGGCCAATGAAACCTGCCCCTCCAAAGACAACCGCGTTATGCATGCGTGTTAGACGGATCGGTTATTCGGTGGCATGGCCATATCTCGCTTTGCAGTTTCATAGTCCTGCATCTGCCCTACATCAATCCAGTAGTCCTTGGTTGCATATTTAGCAACTGGCCTTCCCTGCGCCAGAAAATCTTTTATCAATGTATCGACTCCGTAATAGGTGTCGTTAGGCACTAGATCAAGTGCATCAGGGGTAAGGCAATAGATGCCCGCAAGAATTTCATGTCTGAAATTGGGCTTTTCCTCAACTTCTTGAATAAAATTGCCATCCGCGATGACGCGACCGAAATGAAAGGGAACTTCGATCTCCTTGGTTACAACGGTCAGCGCCGCGCCGTTATTTAAGGCAAAGTCCCCAAGGAACGAGAAATTTAAGTCGGTTAGGATGTCCCCGTTCATCATGAAGAATGGCTTGTTTAGGTGCTCGCGGATCAGAGAGAGGGGGCCGCAGGTTCCCAGCGGCCTGTCCTCGGTGCTAACCATTACCTTTACACCGTATTTCTCGCCATTGCCGACAATCGAACTGAGGTAGTCTGCCATATAGTTACAGGCGATGTACACCTCCTTAATGCCATGCTTCCTCAAAGCAAGAAGTTGGATCTCCAAAATGGTGCTCTCGCCAATAGGGAGCAGCGGCTTTGGCAGAATATTGGTCAACGGCCTAAGTCTCATCCCTAGGCCACCTGCCAAAATAACCGCTTTAGATATCGTCATACCTGTTACCTTATATTCAGAAACTTGATGTTGGTTGGTTGTCGGGTCGGATCACTGGTTGATCATACGCATCCGATTTAGTAAGATACCAAGATCTTTCACCTTACATCTTATACGCATCCGCCACGATTACACCACTAAGACGCTTTACGCCAGGAATTAGATTAACCAAACCGTCGCTAGTCTTCAGCAACCAAACCCCAAGGCCATGACCAGTCAGGTAGAAAAGATGTGGTGGCAGTATTGTCGAATAAGTAATTTTAGCCTTGAAACCGCAAAGCTCAAACCAATTACTCCACTGCTTGGCAGAGAACAACGGCTCCTCGGCTGCCTCTTCTTCCCACAGGGGAGATAGGCGCATAGTAAAATCAAACAACGGGCGCAACAAACTATCGTGGGGTTCGACCATGTAAAAGCTCCCACCTCGTTTGACTATGCGGGCAACCTCTGAAACCGAACTCTCAGGATCGGGAAAATGATGGAGGCTTCCGAAAATCAAAGCTGCATCAGCCAAACCATCTTTAATAGGCAAGAACTCAGACGCCGCAATTACAAAATCAGCCCGCCGTCCAGCATTGATGACTTTTTTCCTTGCTTCAACAAGCATTTCTTCAGAAAGATCAACTCCAATTACTCGGCAACCTAAACTAACCAAGGGAACTGATTGACGTCCAGAACCACAGCCTACCTCTACCACCAGATCTCCTTTTGATATTTTATTTTTTGCCCAATTTTCAAATGTGACTTCATCAAAAATCTTGTAGAAGGGACTTTCAACTACCTCTGTCTCATATTTTTTTTGATAGTCTCTAAAAAAATTTACCTGTTCGCGATATGCATCCAAATTTAAATCCCGGGAATCCTCAATAAAATCCTGATCAATTTTATAGCCGTATCTATTACAGAAAGAGGTCAGCCTTTCTCTATTAATTAGATGGTTAGGCGTTAGCTCTGGAATACCATTCTCCAATCTAAACCACCGCCCTGTAACTTTATCAATTAATCGCCCAGTAATAATATCATCACCAACTTGTTCAATTACCTCAGCAGATAATGCATTTCGCGCCTCAGGCGATACTAAAAAATCTAAGGTACCTATATCCATGTCAAACTATCCTCTAAACATAATAATACAAATTATTTAACCGGAAATCACGTACTGAGAATTTCTTCCAATCCTTAATCAACAACTGATTTCTGCTTTGACTGAATATAGGCGAACATTTCTTTATTATCCACAAACCGCTTTATCTCTCTAGCGGGATTCCCAGCAACAATTGAGTAATCACGTACGTCTTTAGTAACCACAGATCCTGCTCCTACCACTGCATATCTTCCCAAAGATATGCCACCTATAATTACTGAGCCGGTACCGAGACTTACCCCTTCTCGCACCAAAGTCTCCCTATACTCAACATGTCGACTGGTTCGCGGGAATAAGTCATTTACAAACATTACACCATGACCAACAAAAACATCATCCTCAATCGTCACCCCCGTGCAAATGAAGGAGTGACTCTCTATAATGCATGAACTGCCAACTGACACACCGCGAGTTATTTCAACAAAAGGGCCAATAAATGAATTGTCACCTATTCTGCAACCAAAAAGATTTACAAGATCAGAATTAAATATTCTTACATTTTTTCCAAGAATAACATCAGAATCTATCATATCGACTTTCCACGAGAGCCGTTATTGGAGTGAGCCGAGGTGTTAACTTAAAATAACATCCGTACTCATTAACAAAGTTTTTAATAATATTCACCCAATCATTCAACTTACGAATCAAATAGCTGATTTAAATCTTCCAAGATTTACCACCAGAATCGTCTAAATTTTGGTTTAAATTTGCGCATTTTTTTTTAAAGTTTATAAGCTCGCCTATCGTTATTGCCCACCCTGCGAACCCAACCTTCGATATACCCGCTGTACGCTCAATTAATGGTACAGGAATTTCCGCGTACCGCAAACCTTTCTCGGAAATCCAGTATAAAATCTCCGCATCAAGAAACCAGGCCGTCGATACCAGCTCAAGGGATTGTACAAAATCAGTTGGGATCAGCTTAAAGGCCGAGTTAACGCTTTTCATACGGAGGCCCAAAGTTTTTTTGATTAACTGGACATAAGCCGCAGACTGCAGTTTGCGCAGAAAGCTACGGGAATCCTCATCGCGAAAACTCAGGACGCAGTCGTGTTGATTCAGTAGCGGCACCGCGCGACTCAAGGTTTCGAGGGGAAAGGGGATATCGGCCGTCACCAAAAAAACAAAAGGCTTGCTTGCCTGAGTGTAACCTAAGCGCATCGCGGATCCCATGCCATTTCGGGAGGTCTCGTGAATCACCTGAACGTTGATAAGTTCTTGCGCTAGGCGATCACATACCTCCGCCGTGCCGTCAGTACTACCGCTCTCCACCACGATGACTTCAAAATCGGGGAAGTGGATTGTCAGGAAATTATGCAGCCTGCGCAAAGCGTCTTCGCAGAGATCGATCTCGTTAAAGACCGGCATGACCGCAGTCAACCCGGTAGGAGACGCTTGACGATCAGCACCTATAATCATACTAGGACATCCTTCTGACAGAAGTCCTTGCAAGCATCAATGACTTCGCTCACCTCTTCCTGTGACATCTCCGGATATAGCGGTAAAGCGATCACCTCGCGGCAAAGATGTTCGACCACTGGCAGATCGCCTGTCTCATAGCCGAGGTGCTTCAGTGCGGGTTGTAAATGGTGCGGAATAGCATAGTACACGTTGCACTGGATCCCCAGAGTATCCATGTGGCGAAGCAAGTTGTCACGGTTGCCCTTGTATCTGGTTTGGACAATATGATAGTTGGAAACTACGTCACCATGAATTCTCTGAAAGATAAATCGATCTTCAGGTAGCCCTTGACGATACGCATCGACTAGCCTCTTTCGAGCAGCATTCATCTCGTCCAAACGGGGCAACTTCACCCGCAGAATCGCGGCTTGAATCTCATCGAGCCGGGAATTCACCCCAGATATCAGACAAGTATCTTTGTCGGACATACCCTGATTACGAAGCATCCTCAGACGCTTAGCCAAGGCCTTGTCTGCAGTGACAATGGCCCCTGCATCACCATATGCCCCCAAATTTTTACTTGGATAGAAGCTGAAAGTTCCCGCATCGGCCATCGTTCCGGCTTTCATACCTCGACACTCGCTGCCATGCCCCTGCGCGGCGTCCTCCAAGATCTTCACATCTGACCCAACGATGCCCTTCAACGCTGGGATATCGACGACGTTACCGAACATGTGGACGGGCACAATTGCTTTGGTACGCTCGGTCAGCTTATCTTCTACAGCCTCCAGATCTATCAACCAAGTTGCCGGGTCAATATCAACGAAAACCGGGGTGGCCCCTGTCTCCATGATTGCACCAATGGTAGGAATCGCTGTAAATGGGGTCGTGATTACTTCATCACCAGACCCCACCCCCAGAGACGATAGAGTTAGTGATATGGCCCGCGTACCGTCCGCTACGGCGATACACTCGATGCCGCCAAGATAAGCCGAAAACTCTTCCTCGAAGGCTCTGGTCTGCTCCCCCAGCATATAAATGCCACTAGCAAGAACATCGGAAATGGCCTCCAGAATCGGCTCTCGAAACACTTCAAACTGCTTAGACAGATTTACTCTTCGGATACGTATTGGCGTCATGGCTAATTCAAAGATTTTTCTCGAGGCTCATAATGTTTTCAGGGTAAATTTTAGATACCCAATTTTACCTTGGACGTATCGCTCTTGAAACCACCTAATCGGAGAATCAAGAAAACCGTTGATTAGCTGATCTAACCTCCTCGTATTGGGCGAAGTGTTGGCCAGGTTACCAGTCCGACTGGCGAAAATCATTACTGCGCCGCCAGTGTCATAACGAATTGGTTTTTTCCCAATATTGAAGGATTCGTTAGCGTGCTTCAGTAAGCCATTGCTGTTGTTATAACCTGTTGTATCGATCACAGAAAGAAGAAGATTCAAATCTGATCTCCCGCGAAACAGCATCTCTGCCTGTAACCCCCAAGCAGTCTCGATCATATAGGGGTCAGTAAATTGAAGACAGACATCAGCTCTGATAGGCAAGCCTGCTACCGCTCCCACAAAGACCTCCCAAGACTTCTGATCGGCACGGGCATTACCAGCCTCTTGGTAAATCGAATCGACCCGCAATGCTGCGAAGGGCAGCAGCACCAGCCAAGCAGCCAGCGTCACCAGCGCACTCCTTGCACTGTGTTGGAATATAGTGCGATAGACTAGAGCCGGGAGTAACAACGTAATCCCAAGCAGATACAACAACCACTGGTCAGGACGAATCTCATTAAACTTGTTAAATGTATAAACAAGGATCGCCAGTGTGAATATAGAAACCAACCACAGTTGCGACCGTCCAATATTTCTGACTAGTGGCACCACTACCAATGCCAAAAGTAAAATGAAATAATAGTTGGATGGTACCAAATAACGATTATCACTTATGGTGCGGTTGGTCTGATAGTACATTAGTCCATGACCTATAAGGGCCACCAACACGCCTAAGATCATCAGAATTTGGCCTCGCGTGTAAGGAAGCAAATATTTTTCTGTTTTGCGCCGTTCGGCCAATACAAGAAATACTAAAACAGAAAGAGGTATTGCGAATAACCAGCTATCGAACTTAAACCATAATGGCTTCAAGGACGACCAATAGTTTGTCAGAAATGCGCCGAAAGGAATATTTTTATTTATCAAGAAAACATAATCATTCTGCTTTTCGAAATAAACTATAAAATAAAAATAAGCCAATATCACTACTACTGCAGCCGCAAAATGCGGTACTACGATATACTTAAACCCGTTATTGAATATTGATTTACCAAATTTCTTCTCATCTAAGTAACGCCCAATAGCTACCAACACGACCAGAAACCAACCAAAGACCATCGGCTCCTTGATCATCACCGAACACGCTGCTAGGAGTGCTGCGTACCAGTGGCGACCGGAAAGCGATGATAATGTGAGTGCTAGTGCAACTAAGAACATTAATGCAGCCTTGGGTTCTGAAGTACGCGGCGTCATCCATGGCTCCGACGGGGTCAACATGGCACCAAACACCAGTATCGCTACAAGTAAGACGCCCATGCCTAACTTGCGCAATATGTAATACAGCGTGGCAAGTCCAAGGGAGTTAAACAGCAGGTAGACAAATAACCAGCGATTGTTACTTCCATCCCCAATGGCGGCTAACCAGCGGAAACTGACCACGTCTAAGAAATTGGCGCGACCAAATGCTTGATAGTAAGCGACACAGCCATCTAAGAGCCCGCAAGGAAATCCTGCAAACTGCTTTAAACCCTCCGGTACCGAATTCTGCAATGAGAGATCAGCAACCTGAAGACGGAACAGCCAATGAACATCGCTATGAATCGCAATATTGAATAAGGGAAAAAAATAAATCAGCAGTGCAAAAGAAAGGATTATTAGAAATGGGACACTAAATAACACCCCATTACGCAGATCATTCCAAGCGTGCACTATGCGAGCCAAACCGCTATGCTTTTTTATTGTTTTTGGATCAAACTATTAGACGTTGTACATATCATGTCGATAGGACTTCAAGTTATCATGGTCGGAAAACCAATCGATAGTCTCACGTAATCCGCGAGTAAAGCCTTCAAGCCCACCATATTTAGGCGTCCATCCTAGCAACTCTTTGGCTTTGGTACTGTCGCCGTACAGTCGCTCCACCTCACTGTTTTTAGGCCTGAGGCGGCTAGCATCTTGGATTAATTCAACATTCTCCCCCATCAGACTGGCTATCACCTGAAGTGTGTCGCCAATGGAGATTTCAAAGTTACTCGCCAGGTTGATTACCTGCCCATGCACATTTGAAGGCGCTTCCATTGCCGCGATAAAGCCCGCGACAGTATCGGAAATGAAATTGAAATCCCGCGTAGGATGCGTGGCCCCGAGTTGGATCTTTCGCGTTCCATTTGCAATTTGAGTGATAACAGAAGGAATGACGGCCCTGGCTGACTGTCTTGGGCCGTAGGTATTGAAAGGCCGAATCACCGTCACCGGAAGCCCGAAGGATGAGTAGTAGGAAAGCGCTAATTGATCTGCAGCTATCTTGGTTGCCGAGTAAGGCGACTGAGCTCGTAGGGGATGAACCTCGGTGATCGGTACAAACTGAGCTGTTCCGTACACTTCGCTGGTCGATGTATGGATTACTCGCTCTACGCCTAAATCCCTTGCCGCTTGCAAAACATTTAGGGTGCCATAAATATTGGTATCAACATAACTCACTGGTGCGGTATAGGAGTAAGGGATAGCAATCAAGGAGGCTAAATGTAATATCTTATCGACTCCCCGCATGGCCTCCCTAACGCAGTAAGGATCCTTTATATCCCCTCGAATGACATCTATTTTCCCAATCAGAACTGGATTGATTTTGTCTAGCCAGCCCCATGAGTTGGATGACCCATAACGAATGAAGGCGCGCACTTCGTATCCCGCAGCAACCAAAGCTTCAGTCAGATGCGAGCCAATGAATCCACCGGCACCAGTTATTAGCACGCTTCTACCCATTTTGAGTCACCTTATCATAATACTAATAATTATTAATCTGATGTCTATACTATGTCAATAATGCGAGAATTGGACTTGGAAAAGAGCTTAAAGCACATCAGTGGGCAATGATATGGCCTATTCGAGCGTCAATACAATAAGGATAAAGAATTTTGCGAAATAAATATTTTTTGGGGACACTAATATAGTAAGCGCCTTAGAGATATCCGTGCATATCCCAAAATTGTATAAATCAATTGCCAACTTCAGCGTTACGAGGACCTCAGGCTCCCCTAGTTTTTCAGACAAGAACTGAAATTACGACATCTGAACCAAATGACTCCATGACATTTAAAGAGCCGGCATCCGTTATATAAACTTTGACAGAAGTCTTGGTGTCAAAAAAGTTGCTCTCGACACGACGCTTGGAGATTAGGTGAAAGCTTCATTTTGAGTAATTGATCTTGGCGGTAGTCGGTTCGGTTTCGTAAAAGAATTCGGGCAGCATAAGCTTGGTGGATTTTGCGGCAAGAAAAACCTCTCGACGGTGCATGCGATCTGATGAATCATAAAAGTCCTCGTGATTAATAAATCCAGTAAAACGATAAACAAAATGAAATCCAGATACATAAAGCATTTTTAAAAGCGCATTCCGCGAAGGGACAAAAGCATGATAGTGAAGCCCCTGAGTTTCATTATTACCCTCCGACACCAAGACAAGGTTATTTTCGGATCCGGGTGCAATCTGAGTCTCTACAAAAAGGAATTTATTTGTCAGACGGTGTAGATTACGAATCGCAGCGAATGGATTCTCGAGGTGGTATAGGAGACCAAAACAGAAAACAATATCCGCCGGCGCTATCAGGAAGGCAGCCTCGGTTGACGTGATGTCCAGCACTTTAAAGCGAGCTCGTGGCACACGCTTTGCTGCAACTTCTACTAGCTGTTGACGTCCGTCGACTCCCAATACTTCGAGGCCCATTTGCACTAGTTTTTCTGAGAACCAACCCGGCCCGCAGCCAATATCTAAACAACTCTCAATATCAGATAGATTTCCCAGTATTGTTTGCGCAACCGACCAGCGGGCCACATTTATTTCGATATAATAAGGCTGATCAAAAAGCACGCTAGCAATCACTTGATCCCCTCGCTGCTGTTATAGAATTCACAATTTTGACAGAAATGATCATTGGGCGCGGGATTTTTTCCCGTCACTAATGCAAATTGCGCTAAATACTTTGGATCTGATACTATCTTTATTAGCGAAGATTCGATGAGGTTTCCGAGATTGAACTTTCGAGCACCTTCATGGCAACATAAACCAACAGCTCCATCGGGGCCTATCACAATTCTATTCGACAGCCATTTCATCTGACATTTTTTTGTCCCTGAATCAATCAGATTTTTGTCTGATCGCGCGAACGATGTAAAAGAGTGATTTAAAAGTATTTTTACTTTTCGCTTGATAAAATCCTCTTCAATCCCAGCGTTTATTAATTCATTTCGCCAATGGGACTGATATTGCTCGGCAGAGAATCGGGACCCGTAGGCCTTAATGTGTATTATGAAATTCTTGTTCAAGTCAACAACATTTCGAAGTCTCTGCACAAGTGCTACTACGTTTTTTGAGGCGCGTGAAAAATCTAAAGCTTTATATTTAAACGTTGAGTTTTCCAGACTCTTACCAGCCTGAAGTTCATCATAACTCAGCTCGTCAATTCCAGAGATTGTGGCATTAATACTAACTTTACGTATATGCTGACCATTTAACGCCTTTGATATAATTGCAACAAATTTATCTATGGTTTCATTTTTTGGAATTAACCAGTTGCTGCTAATAAACAGCATATTAGTCTTTATTTCGGAATCGATAAAATGTTCTAACTTTTCGAGAATATTCTTGTCGGCAAACGGCTCGTTTATACTGTTAAAAGCAAACTCACCAAACTCATAACCATGGAAGCGACCCAATATCGCTTTAAAGTTATCGATTGTCATCATCGATTCGCTCCGGCTCATGAATGGCCATACGCAGTTTTCGCATCGGGCGTTGCAAAATCCCGATGTATCAATCGAGACGTCCAAACGCTTACGCACAATGAAGTCAGGCACTTCAAATGGACGATTTAATTCCCACTCAAGAATAGGCCTTAGTGCTCCGGGGAAAGGTCGAGGTAATATTCCTGAACTCGAGCCTACCAAATTGTTGCTTCCTAAAGTATGGAAGGATAATAGTTTGTCATGATTGAAATGGCGGATCATTGGGCTTTCGCTTGGGTCAATTAATGCTACTGTAATCCGATAGAGGCCGATGTTGAGAATATCTGGCGGAATCCATACAATTGACTCGAAATCACCGATCTCTAGGAAATATTTATTGATTTCTTGAACCGTTGGTACAGACCAAAAAATCAATCCTCCTCCTGGAGAATATAGAGCAATTGAGGGTACAAAGTGTCCGGATTTATAAATACGATAATTAAACCGTACTCCAACCTGTTCGGTAACACTTATGGAGTTGATCGGGTTAAATTGTTTATCTATAATATGTGCACTGATTAAATCAGCCTTGATTCCATTTCCTTGTGTCAAGGTATTATTAATGCTGTCATATTTTTTATCAATATTCCGTTGATTTAGATCTATTTTGGCTTCTGCCAAGGCACCCACCTTGCTTATTCCTGCAACAGGCTCCCAATGGCTTGACTTAACCTTAAGTACATTCTCCACGTAAGCCGATATTACGTTATCAACATTTCCATCTTCACGAATAATGCCGCCATCTAACCATATGCAACGGTTACAATACCGTTTAATTGAATCCATGCTGTGTGAAACAAAGAAAAGTGTTTGTCCGTTGGATGTTAGAGCGTCGACTCTTTCGAGGCACTTGCGTTGGAAGGACATGTCACCCACAGCGAGAACCTCGTCCAGAAGCAGGATATCGGGCTCAAGATGCGCAGCAACCGAAAAAGCCAAGCGCATGCGCATCCCACTGCTGTAATGTTTTACTGGTGTATCAATAAAACGCCCGACCTCGGAGAATGTGACGATATCGTCGAACTTGTTGGCGATGTCGGCACGGGTCATGCCATAAAGCGAGGCATTAAGAAAAATATTTTCTCGGCCTGAGAGGTTGTCGTTAAATCCGGTGCCAACTTCAAGTAATGAGGTTAAAGAGCCGCGAATTCGTGCTTCACCGGTTGTAGGGTACGACACCCGAGAAAGGATCTTTAGCAGCGTTGACTTACCCGCACCGTTCCTTCCGATAATGCCGATCCGATCGCCGCGATTGACCGTGAAGGACACGTCCTTCAATGCCCAATGGACAGAATCAGGCGTTTTCGCTGAGAAGCCATGACGCAATAAATCACCAACGCGCTTCAGCCCCCCACCCAATTTTTTCTTTGCCGGCCCATCGATGGAGTAGCATTTGCCAAGAGAATTAACGATTACAACGGGTTGAGTCATTTATAACCTATCAACAATATGCTTTTCTGCGCGCTGGAATAAAGCAAGACCGACCACAACAATGATTACTACGAAAACGCAAGAATATAACCATGCATTGAGGGCTAGCGGAAACTCCGAAAACAAGGAGGAACGGAATGCCATCAATAGACCGACCATGGGGTTTAGTGAATAGAACAAACGTGCATGCTGAGGGAGCATGGCAGGTGCATAAATGACCGGGGAGACAAAAATCCCCACGTAAAGGACGTATCCGAGAATTCGATCCCAATCATTATTCTCCAAGCCAAGCGACGCGAAAATGCAACCAATGCCGAACACCAACAACGAAACCTGCAACACTACGATGGGGAGTAAGATAATGTGCCAACCCGGATGCACTCCGTACCAGATCATAATACCTGCCAAGGGAATTATGCTGATTGCAAAAACAGCTAAGTTTGCGATGACGGCAGCTAACGGAGAGAGTATCTTTGGGAAATACACTTTCTTAATTAGCCCCGCATTTTGTTTTATGGACGTGGCAGTCTCGAGAACCGCTTCGGTAAACATGAACCACAGTATCAACCCGCTATACACATAGACGGGATACGGTATAGATACGCCAGTTCGTGCCTCCGAAAGATTCCGAAATAGCGTAAATATTAAAACCATTAACAAGGGACGAAATACTGGCCACACGTATGCCAGATATTGCTGATTGAATTCAGCCTTCAGGCGTCGACGAACCATAGATTGCAGTAAGGTTCTATACGTCAATAATTCGTGCAGACTGATTAGTGTAAAAGCCCGGGGCGGACGAATAATGATCTCTCTTATCATTTCGAATGGTTTAACAGTTTATCCGTAATAGCCATGGCGTCGATGCGTTTGTAAGCTAAAGATAATTGCTCTTGGGCTAAGAGCCCCCTTTCTCTTTCTGCCCAACACAATACTTCGGTTTGCTCCTTCGACAATTTCCCCGAGAACCTTGACCTGAAAAAGCGGTGTGGGGTTCTCAAAAGCGTTTCTGCTCTGCAGAATCGATCATTGATCAGCCTATCCTTCCCATGAGTTCGGCGGGCTAGGAAATAATTTCCTCCAACGATGTCCTCTGCAGAAGTAAAGATTTCTTCCATCCTCCCATACACAATCAAACGAAAGTCATTTTGCGAAATCCGGAATGCCTGATAATTGAGTGAGACCTCCAACCTTCCGAGACAATCCCTTAAATGCCGAATGGATTGTTTGTCCAAATTTTTCGGCGAAATTTCCACAAGGATAATAGCGTCAGATTTTTCGAGTGTCCCCATTGCCCCAGCGATAACCTTAGATTCGGCACCTTCGACATCGATTTTGATCAACGAGACCTTTGGAGAATTCATTTCAGATAAGGCAGTATCAAGAGTTTTGATAGGTATCTTGCGTTCTTCCATTATGATATTTCGTGCCGTGATCACGTTACCGCTAAGGCACGGCTCTGCCGCCTCAAAAAAAGAAGTGGTGCCGTTGTAGTCGCCCAAGCAGTAATGACTAAGGTATATAGGTCCATCAACTTTGTTTTGCTCCACATTACTCTTGAGCATCTGATACGAACGACTATCCGGCTCGAAAGAAATAACTTGACCTTGCTTTCCAACTCTCAATGCCGAAATCAGCGTATAAACTCCAATATTTGCTCCGATATCGATTACAACGTCGCCAGGTGAGATCAGTGCCATGAACAGATCGCAGTCGACCTGTTCATTGAATACGCCGTGATACAGATCGCAACCCAGCCTGTCGCCCATATTTATATTAAACGTCAATCCTGTTTTTGATCGTACTTTACGAACTTCATTCTGGCCGGCTGGATAGAGAATTTCGCGTTTTTTCCTTAACATTTTCGAGTAGTAGCTGCCAAAATACTTGTTCGGGAGGGTTTCGTTGAGAAGATGATGCAAGGCTGCGATTCTTGACTCCTCAATCATTAGATTATCTCGCGATTCAGACCCGCATGACTTTGACCCATCAGCCTCCTTCATGATCGCCATAAACGCATGTGCGTATTTCTTGCCCCGCAGACTCATACGCTCACGAGCCTGCTCCTCTAATAAAAAATTCGGGCCGGGGCGCAGATCCGGCCAACACGATTTTAATTTGCTAGCCAAATCCTTGCCGCTACCTGTGATAAAGAAGACCGCATCGGGTGGATCTTGCTCTAGATGGGTATCAATATCCGAAAGTATAATCCGCTTGCCCAGCGCACGCGCATCCTCGACTGACGTGCTCCAGCCTTCGAAACGGGAAGGTTGCAGTACGATCGCAGCACGGCGGAAGATTTGGATCTGCTCCTGACGTGGCAGCAAACCCAGGAGATATATCTGGGAGCCGAGATCGTTTGCTTTGATCAGCACTTCGAGGTCCTGATAATAACTATCATTCCTGTAATCTCTAAAGCTGCCGGTGCAAACTAGGGGCAGCACAATACCCTGCTTACGGAGGAGTCCAAGAGCCTCAACTACCGTCTCGAAGCCTTTGTGCTGCCACATCTGATTCGGTAAATAAACGAATTTTTCGGGCAAGCCATATCCCCTGCAACTTTTAATCGGGTCAAGGTTGTAGTCTTCATCATCGATGATCGAACAGAAATGCAAAATGCGTACTACCCTGTTTTTGTGACAAGGGAAAAATTTGAGGAAGTCCTTCTTTACAGCTTCGCTGCTTAGCACGAGAATGTTGTCTTTCGAAAACATTTTCTCATAAGTCACATCCCGCTCATGCCGGTCAGTCTTGCTAAAGTAATCAGGAAAGTGCTTGTACTGGAAGTCGGGAACCCAAAAAACTTTTTGTGCAGACCCAGACAAATTCGGCCCTTTGGCCGGAAAGGCCACGCTACACTCGTCAGAGAGGAGATGTTTCCCAAATACTTTCTTGCCGAATATCCGTCTTTCAAGCCGACTGAGCAGCACTCTTAACTTGTTTAATTTTGAAGAATTATTTTTGATGGGGCCATCAACTACAACATTCGGATAATGCGCGAACTCCTTGTCGAAACCTTGGTTTCTGTTTTTTCTTCCTATGTGAAGAACAATCTTCGGGCGCTCCTTCAAGGGTAAAAGGCATAACGCATGCAAAAGATTGCGCGTGTATTGGATCCCGCCTAGCCAATGCATTCCGCCAGTGAGGTAAATAAGTATTTTCATTGTTTTTTAAACCATTCAACATATTCAGCAACGCCTCTCGAAAACTCAACGACAGGAGCGAACCCGAGCGACTGCAGCTGAGTAATGTCGGCTCGCCAGTTTCTAGGATCCCCCGCTCGGCCCGTGTGGCTGAATATTAATCGTTCTGGAGTGCTGCCGAATTCGTTGATGACAAGATGCGCGAGAGCCGAGATCGAAATCTCTTGCCCGGTTGCTACGTTGTAACTTTCGCCGGCGAAATTTGCACCGCGGAGAATACAAAGTGCAGCATTTGCAATATCGTCGGCATGAATGAAATCGCGTGACTCGCTACCGTCACCACCAAGCTCGATCCTTCCGGTGCCATGGCATTTGTGGCACAAATCCCAAAATATCTGCTTCTTTAAGCCTGAGCCGTACGCTGAAAAAATACGTGCCGAAGCGGTTTTCACTCCGTAAATTGCGCTGTATTCCTTCGCCATCAATTCGCATATCCATTTGTGATATCCGTAGGGTGAAATCGGCTGAGGCAATTCACTTTCGTGAATAGGCAGTCGCTTGGGCTGTCCGTATACCGCGGCGCTCGATGCAAACAAAACCTTCGTGTCGATTGAAAAATGCCGAACCTGATCAAGAACTATAGAAAAAAAATTTACAGATTTGCTAAAATCAAATCGAGGATCGCTTAACGACCTAGCAACATCAGCATTTCCCACTAAATTAATGAGATACGTCGGGCGGCGCTCCGCAAGTACTTGACCAAGCCTTGCCTCGCTTTTATCCGTTTGGTAGAAAATTGAGTACGCTATATTTTTGCTTGGTTCAATTATATCCATGCCAATAACTTCAAGCCCTTTCCCCACAAAATAGCGTGACATCGCAGTTCCGAGAAACCCCGCAGCACCTACTATGAGAACGGTCTCCGGATGTGTCACCATTTGCGTAGCGCAAATCCTACGCCATAGCCGATCTCTTTGCAGGTCCATGATGTGAAGCGAGGATCGTTAACAACCAAATTTTGCCAAACTTCCTGCAAGTAGAGGTGCTTGGGATGACAGATGTCGTCAAACACAATGGCGCCACCTATCTTGAGGCGTGGCAATACATCGCAAATATCCTCGACCGCACCGTTATAGCTGTGATCTCCGTCCACCGTGACCATGTCCAGCGCGAGATTTGGATTTTCGTTGAAGAAGCGCTTCAGCGTCTCATGTGAGTTGCCATTTTTGAATTCGCGTTTGCCCGTGTGCGAAAACTTGTCCAATTCCGCAGCCACCAATTCAGGTCCGGGATTCTCCATCCCTGCATAATTAGAGACCCACATATCGAACAGGTACAAGTCACACTTGCTAGCCTTGGAAGCAACCGCGCATACACTGCGGCCTCTTCTAACACCGATTTCGAGATAGCTTTTCGGCTTTAGCGTCTCTGTTAACGCAAGCAAGACCGTCACTATGTCAGCATACCGCCAGTTAGCGCCAAATCGTCGCATCCCTTCCTGGTAGTACTCGGCCAAGTACTTACAATAATCGTCCATGTCCAATAATTGGATGAATTGCAGCGCATTTTTCGCATTATCGATCCCCAACGCGCTCTCTGCCAAGGCATCGGCAGAAAGCATCAACGGTGGATACCATTGGGTCCCGTTTTCTACGCGATGGCAAACGGCATCCACGTGCTGATTCATCTCTGTGTAGTCAGGTATCTGGGTTTTCCTATCCTGCGGCGCTATGGTTTTCTTAAATCTTTCGTGCATGAATAACTTCCCTTTCTATTCTGTTTTCTCTAAATCAATGAATGTCATCTTGGGCCCGACAACCAGTGTATCGGGCGGAACATCTTGCGAAACCACACATCCCGCGCCGATTACAGAGCGATCACCAATTGTCACCCCTTTGAGGATTACGCACCCCATCCCTAACCAGCAATACTCGCCGATGCGCACCGAAGCGCTTGGAATCTGAACGCTAGAGGAGATCTTTTGTCCCAGAAGTCTTTTGAAATGATCTCGGCGCAGATTCCACGCTAGCGGATGGGAGGTATTGTCAAAAATATGCACATTATGGGCAATGAGCGTCCCATCCCCTATCACGACACTTGCCAACACGCTGATGATGCTGGCATCACCGAGGTAAACCTCCTTGCCGATCGTCAGACTACCCGACGCTTCCACACGCAAAATGCCGCGACATACACTGTTCTCTCCGATACACACAGCATCGCGAACATTCCTATTGATGAGCCGTGCATTGCCACCAAGGCTAACCCCGTCGGCACAGACGCTAGACCTCTTCCAACCGCGCCAAAGACGCCGAATCATATAGTTGCCGTACCATCGCTCGCCCAAGCGAAACAAAGGTTCAAACAGAAGCCCTACTCCGACAGACGGCTCCTTGAAAACTTTCCCGCTGGAAAAGGCGTGGTCCCAATGAGGTCTCATGCGGCCACGCCAATATATGTTTCTGCTGGAAAAATAAACTCATTCCCCTCGAGAATTCCACTGCACACCACATCCAGCCCGACATCTCGGCCAGGCATCAGATCACCTAAGTCTTTGATGTCAACCTTATACGGCACGCCGGCAGCGGAGGGCTCCATGAAGTTGATCGGCACGAATCTCCGGAAGAAAAAATGGAATGCGTATTTCTTGGCGCGCTCGGTTTGCTCGGGAGAAAGGCGTTTGTTCAACGGTAACTTATCGAGCAAGGCAAAGTAGCTTTCAGGAGAGGTCGCATCTAGCGTGATGCCCTTGTTGCGAATCCAAGCTTCACCAGCAACGACAACAGGAATGCTCATGGCGGTCAGTTCGACACCGGTTTTGGTACCAAAAATAATCACTGAATCGCTATTTTCACATAGTACGTAGGTGCTTACCTGGCTTTCCGGGGGAATCAAATACACATTTGGAGGAAGCTCGGAGAACACCTTTTCCACCTCGGCGACAAGTGGCTGCCGGGAGGGTATCGCACCCCGCACCTCGGCCGGATGAATTCTGATAGCCAATTGAAGATCAGGTCGATGCTTAAAGTATTCGATCGTTTTCAAAAGCCAGTCGAGCATGTCGCCAAAGGCATTGGCCTTAAAATGCAACTGCGCATCCCAAAAAACATTTGTCAGAAGGGTGATCGTGGGTTTGGAAAAATCGATCCCAGTCTCTTTTGTTATGGCCTCAGCCTCGTGCTTGGGCTGTTCGTGAAACCATATCCAATCATTGCTACCGTACCATCGACTTTTCAGGTAGGCCGTGGTCTCGGCATCAAGACGCTCGTTCCAGGAGATGTCCTCCCAGTTTGAAGTGGGTTCGCTAATGAGCGTATGGTGGTACGTTTCTTGATGTGAAAATATGAAGCACTTTTTACGGTAACCAACCTGCCAATTCACCACGCGGACGCCACGCTTGCGGCAGACTTCGCCAATGATACCTTGCGGCACATATATTCCGTGATGAAATAAGGCAACCTCTGGGGCATGTTCCGCCAGAACCCTACCCATCACTAAGTTCGTAATCAGGGCCGCCTCGAAGTATCGACGTAAAACATTTTCGGCCTCGCCTGTTTCGGGCAGATGACCGCAGGCAAAAAACCTTAGTGTGCCGGCGAAGGCGTGCTCGCCGAGAGCGACCCCATCCTGTTGGTATGCACGAATCTCCTTTAGTGGAATTCTAGAAGCCAGATCGCGCAAACTTTCTCTCTCCGTTTCGTTGATGAAGTCGCTGTAATAAGATACCGGTAAGCCAGTGGCCTTATAGGCCGCATCACCACGTGCAATGCAACCGGGGCAAACTTGGCTCTTGAGTTTGTAGTCGGTAATGATGTTATTCTGTTTTACTTTACCTGCATGAACTTGAAGACAGGCAGGCAAAACACCGTCGCATAATAAGAAGCGAATCTGCGCACCTCTAAGTGTCATCGCCACGCCAAGCATACCTTCTAGGATCGTCGCTGCGGAGAGCCCACCGACACTGGTAGGAATCAACACCCGCTTCCCTTTGACGGCGCCAGTCAACGCCTCTTTCCACAACGGAGAGTTGGCTATATAGTATTGCCAATCGGGTAACGAGTATTGATTTACTCTAGATTTGGCATTAAGATAAACAACGCTCATTTTTTGAAAGAGCAACTTTCCTCGCTTTACTACTTCTCTAATTGATTGAAAAGAAATTTTATGAATCCTTCTCTAATTCTCGGCTTTGAGTAAATGCAATGTGCAAACACTGGTCATCCATTTTTCCCACATGTTGCATATTAAATCTAGAC
>Ga0209651_1000131_pt1 | contig 26390 bp, 30 predicted proteins | sample LauGreFBDMM110SN_2_FD_188216 | JGI IMG/M metagenome (GOLD analysis project Ga0209651, IMG submission 188216) | Freshwater lake microbial communities from Lake Michigan, USA - Fa13.BD.MM110.SN (SPAdes) (version 2) | ecosystem: Environmental > Aquatic > Freshwater > Lake | place: Lake Michigan... | reverse complement strand
GCAGATCCTTCGTAACCAACCTCATTACCAAACTTGTCGCTCTCGTGGTCATAGCAAAAGATTGGATATTGAATAAGTCTCTGGCGTGGTGTTGCAGGCAGGGAACGTATCTGATAACCAGTAAATAATGGTCCCTTGGTTACATCGGTACTAGAACGAGACAGTGTAAACTTAAAGCCAAGATACTCTTGGGCAGCTTGTGGGTAGCTGATATTGATTTGAGGCACTGTAGCCCCTTGCGAGAATGTACCAATACGATACTCAGTATCTACCGAGTCAATAGAATCAATGTTAATGCCACCATTGGTTGTATCTACACGAGCTTGCATCAATTTGTAGATCTTTGTCTCAAGTGTGTTGTAGCGAATAAAGCCAGTACGCAGATACCCACTTGCTACTAGGCTGGTTGTAGACTCAGCCCAGGTGTTATTGCCATTGGTAAATGCTGCTCTATCTGAGTTGCCAAAGAAGGCAACTTGAGATGCAGTGGTAGTAGTACCAGTTGCTATCAGGTCCCAAGCCCAAGGAAAGAACAGGCTATTTGCTAGAACAGTAGTAGACAGATCTACACGAACTAACCCTGCCGTACCATCTACAAGGGTTGCAATGTAGGCATAACTATCTCTAAAAGCAATAGAGTTACAAGCTGCATCTCTAAACAACAGTGGCCCATACTGGATATCTCCAGTTGCATCAGAGATACCTACTCTAAAACCTAGGCTAGTTGCAAGGATTGCATAGGCACCAAGGTATACATCAAAGTCATTGATGCGTTCACCATTGGGCATATCAATAATAACTGTAGGTGGTAATAATTCTGGAAAACCTAAAGTGGTTGTATTTGCAGTATCAAGACCAATCTTAAAGACAGATGATGAAGTACCATTTGGATCATAGCCTGAGATGTAGATAGCCTGTGGTCCTTCTGCGATAGAAGACCAAACCCACGATGAGTTAGGGTGGGTAAATAAAGCAGCAGGTAGCGCACCAGATGCGTTGTTAGGATCTAGTTCATAGATAGCGCTACCGATAGCTGCAATAAGACGCTGCTTTACATAGCGAATAGTGGCACGAGTAGTGCTAGAAGCATTATAGATTTCAGTATCGCTAGTAGCACCAGCAAGGTTACCTCGGTGAACGTGAGTTCCATTGATAAAGAAGTATTGCTTACCATTAGTAGTAAGGCTAAAGATAGTTGAGGCTGTTCCTGCCTGTGTGTAAGTACTTGATACAGCAGCACTGGTAATCTTCTTTAGTGCGGTTCCATCTGTTACTAGGATGCAGTCATCAGTGCCATCATTGACACCAATTAACTGAGCAGGTGCAGCACCAGCATAGAAGCTGGCTGTGTCGTTAAGCAGGGTGGCTTGTCCTCTAGTAAAGACATCTAAGCCTTTAGACTCTGTGTACTGAAAGCGTAGCGACTCTTCTTGTTGTGGCTCAAAGAACTTAATACCAGCGCCAAGGTGAAAGGATGATTGGCTGCGTAGCCACCAACCAGTTAGAGTCTGCTCTCCAGCCTCACGTGTCTGGTCAATCTGTTGCTTGCGATACTGGGCAGTGACGCGACGATAAGGTTGCTCATCTGAGTTGGCAAGGAAAAATGGTAGAGCAGCAAAGGCTACTTCATACGATGGTCCAGTTGGAGTATAGGTAGTAGATCCAGCAGGATTGGAGAGTACGTAGGGGATGCCCTCCGTGATGTCATCGCCATAAGGCATTGGGGTTTCCTTACGCTAGTAGAAGTTTTGCTTCGTCTGCAGTAATGCCTAACTTAGTTAGTAGTGCATCCTTAGCCACAGCCTTAGTTGCCGCTTCAGCTTCTGCTGCTGCACGGTCTAGTTCTGCCTGTGCCTGTGCTGCTTCATTGGCTGCGATTTCATCGGCTGTCAAAGGACGTTCTGTGACCTCGCCTGTTTCGCAGTTGATTTCGATTGCTGTTGTCATTATTGCTCCTTATGAGTTTTTGATGCCGTAGAGATAGAAAGATGAACCTGAGACGAAGTTACCACCAGCGTTAGCAAGTCGGACCGACGTGATTGCAGCGGTTGATACCACTAATCCTGCTATTGCAACTATGTTTGCTTGGTTTGCTGTAGAAGAATTGTTTTCCCCAACAGTAAATCCACTAATTGGTTTATTTGCTGATGCTAAATAACTAGGAATGTAAAACTCAAGTGAACCAAATGTAGATGCAGTAGAACTTGCAGCAGAAATAGAACCACCATAAATTACATTTGTTCCATTAAGGGAAAGGTAACTTGCAGCAGTAGATGAGTTACCAACTAGATCAGTATCTCCATAAGTTGTTATCGAGTTCACAGTTAAAGAGCAATCAGAAGCGTGTGTTGCTTGGTCGCTTCGTGCGCTAACTCTCAAAACCAAATCCGTAAAGGTTGCAGGTATAGCAGAAAAGGTAACAGATGCAGCAGAACTGCTAAGTACATTGGATGAAATGAGTGTGTAGGTACTAGGCATTTTTTATCCCATACAGAGTCGCGGTTGTGCCTATAGAAAAGTTAGCAGCACAAGAAAGAGTAAGGCTAATAATCGCTGCGGTGTTGCGCCATAGCCCTACATTTCGAGCAACATAACCTGACCCATTTTTGTCGCCACTTGCAGCAGATAATCCAGTCTTAAATGTAGAACCTGCATAAGAAAAAATATCTACCTGCATTGTGACTGGGATAGTTGTATCTGTATAAACTCCAATGTGGCTAATGCGCCAGTTACCAAAGTTAGATAATAGCCCAGAAGATGCTGCACTTCCAGAACCTGAAAGATGAGTGAAACTGTAATTGGTGCCAGTATCGCCGTTGTATTGAAGTGCTATGTCTTGTCCAGCACTTGCAGCAGTACAAGTAAAACTTAATCTTAAATCTGTATAAGTTCCTGCAATGCTTGAAAAAGTAATAGATGATGCTGCACTACCTAAAGTCGTGGTAGCGATTGGCTCGTATGTTGTTGGCATTTACGCTCCCTTAATTCCGTATAGTGAAAAGACTGTGCCTGCTTTGAAGCCAAAGGAATTGGTAAATGTAATACTAGTAACAGCAGATGTATTATACCAAGCACTCGAAAACAAACCCATTACAAATGAGGTACTGGCAGAGTTTGCATTTGCTCCAGAAAATGAACACAAAGTTTTATTTTTTGTAGTGCTTGCGTAATCGTGGATGTCAATTAAGTTAACAGCAAATGTATTTGCTAAAGATGAATCGCAAACAGTACCAGCATTTATGATAGCCATACTTGTATCAGAGGCTGAACCAGCAGCCGCAGCAGTAGTTCCATCTCCAGTTAATCTATGTCGTGAATAGTTTGCCCCTGAATCAGAGTTAAAAGTAATCAATAAACTATCAGAACCATCCAAGGCACGTAATGTTCTTACTAATGATCTAACCTGTAAAGAAGCGTAAGTAGATGGTATAGAAGTAAATGACAAACTTGTTTCACCACCTGCCGCAGTTACCGTAGCAATAGATTCAAAAGAACCTGTCACCAAACCGCCCGTTATGCTACTAGCCGTAACTCCTAAAATTGGCATTAGCTTAGATCACCAATCACTGTAAAGGTGTTAGCTGCTGTACAGATAACAGTACAAGCAGAAAACTGTGCTCTTAATTTAGGAGCTGCAGAGGTAGCACCCGTTGAAGTAATAGTTACACCAGCACCTTGAGCAAAAGTTACCTGTCCTGCGCCAATCTGCTGCAGGTTTATTTGTTCACCTGCTGTAAAGATTGCTGGTGGAATTGTAATGGTAATTGCTGCAGCATTTGATGCGGTGACCAATTTACTTGAGTCAGAAGCAACTAAGGTATAACTCGTGCCTGTCTGGGCATTGAAGTCAAGGTTTATCTTTGCGCTGTTAATGGTAGGACTAGTTAATGTCTTGTTGGTTAGTGTGTCTGTTGTTGCTTTACCAACTAAAGTATCGGTAGATGTTGGAAGAGTTAAAGTTCCTGTGTTGGTAATAGTTGAAATTACTGGACTGGTAAGAGTCTTATTGGTTAATATATCTGTAGTTGCCTTACCCACCAAGGTGTCATTATTAGTTGCTGGCAATGTTAAGGTATTAGTACCAGCAACTGCAGTTGCTTGTACTGTGGTAGTTCCAGAAGTAGATCCGCTAAAAGCAAAGGATGCTACGGGTGAGGCATTGTTACGAAAAAAGATTAAGTCAGATGATGTTAGTACGTGCTTAATGGTTGCGCCAGCAGTGTGTGCTACACCAGATACTCCAGGACTTCCTGTGCCAGCCTGACCTCGGCTGATGGTCAGTGTGTCACCAGAGACTTGCGTTACAAATACAATCTCTTCATTTACCGTATCTACATCTAGGGCAACGGTAAAGATATCCACGTTAGATGGTGCTAACGTGACACCGCCCATTAGGGCTGTAGCAGTACCAGTTGCCACCGTTATAGTAGTAGCAGTTGTGTTGATGCTACTAGCCAGCGTTGTTTCAACGCTAGTACTTGAATATTGTCTAGTCATTTATCTGCCTTAGCTTGTATAGTGGATACGGATTGGGTACTTGTCTTGTAACTTTAATGCCTCTTCGCTAAGTCTTTGTTGGTATAGAGCAAAGATGTAACGAGATGAAGCAACGCCTGCTGTGCTTGGGATCTTGGTATCGTTTAGATCAGCCTCTGCTGAACTCAAGTTGATACGTCCAGCATCTACGTAAGAGAGTAATTTGTAGCAAGCTCCAAGAGTTACTACCTCAACAGATGAGGCAGGTAACCCTGTTACATCAGCAAAGTCATCTGTATTGTTATCTAAAGTATTAGGAGTAGTTGTGTACCACACCTGTACTGTTCTACCAGGCTGGATGTTCTCATAAAGGTTTACTGTGTTTTGTGTATTAAAGGTAGAAATGTTTGCCATTGGGTCTGCACGCCAACGGTTGATAGGTAGCCATTCTTGGCTTGATCCTGTTGTCTGCCACGACATATAAAGGATTGACTCTAAATCATCTGGTAGGGCATAGGTTGTTTGGCTTGCATTAAAGGTAAAGGTAGTTGAAGCAACAGCCCAAAGTTTAGGATAGAGACTATTGATAACATCATTGATAGCCTTCTTAATCATCACCTTTGGAAAGGTTGGAGTAAGAGTTATCTGTGCATACTGTGCGTGTGGTGAGGCGTTAGTGTTTTGGTAACCACGACCAAAGCCTGGAGCTGCATTAAGTGTGCTGCTTGCTTGGTCAAAGTTGTCAATCCAGATAAGTTCATCATCAATTTCGATGATACCTTTGGCTAAGTTAGAACTTGAGCCAATAACCATAGCAGTAGCAGTAGATGTTATAGCACTATCCAGATAAGTTATTCTATCTTGACGCAGGGTGTAGCCTGCTAAAGATGAGCGAACCTCATCTATCATATCGCTAAGTGTCGGCATTATTTCCTCTCATACCAGCCATCTCCCCATAGAGTTAGCAGTCGTGCAAAGTATTGTTCGTATTGTGGAGCAATAGCATTTAGTGAGTACAACGCTACTGCCCGCTTATGTATTGCTACTGGGTCTAAATCCTTAACCCACTCTGTAGCTACTGCAAACTCCATTGCATTTCTGCAACGGTATCCAGTAACTCCATTGGGATTAGTTTCGGTAAATGCTCCCCAGTCTGTGGTAATCGTTGGAGTTCCACAGGCTTGTGCTTCGATGACAACATTACCAAAAGGTTCTATGTAGAGCGTTGGAGCAAATAGGGCAATAGCACCACCCATTAACTTTGCTCGTTCTTCAGCTCCTACTGGTCCTACCCATTCACCATATTCAATCTTTGGGTTCTTACCAGGTCCTGCCATAATTAACTTCAAGCCCAGTTCTTTACAAACGTGCTGGGCTACAATCAAACCTTTGCGATCTACCATACGTCCAACGTATAGGTAGTAATCCTCTTTCTTTTCTTGCAACGGAAACATCTCAGGTTCTAAGTAACCAGGAATAACCGCATCATAGAAGTTACCATCTACTAGCGTTGGGTTCTTAAACATTGCATAGATGCTGTGCATCCAAGCGTAAGACTCAAACACTTTATACTTGCTAAATACTCCACCATAACCCACACCAAACTCTACGCTGATGTGTTGAGGGTAGGCATCTGCTATCGGCTTCTGACTTGCGCCACCAATAAGACAGATAAAATCTTTTTGTTCTAGGCGTTTGCCTAGTTCTATTATTGCCCTGCTGTTGAAGATCTGCCAGTGAGGTAGCTCATTATTAAACTCAGCTTCTGTAAAGTGCTTACCATCTAGTGCTTCTTGCTGTTGCTCTTTAGTGATACAGGTAATCAACTCATCACAGGGTGCTTCATTATCCTCGCTGGCATACAGATAAACCGTATGCCCAAGGCTTTTCATCATCATACAAAAGCGTCTGACCTTTTCGGTATAGGCGCAGTTGACATAATCTTTAGTTGTTTGCGTATGGGGCAGGCTAATAACGTGGAATCTCATACCACAAGTTTATCAGTTATTCTTGTGGTCCTGCTGGACCGTTAACCATTTCCATAGCTGGTGTTTCTGTTACTCCAACTGGACCTTCTACTGGAGCTTCAAACTTGCCAGTCTCAGGATCATAACTCCAGCCAATACCAGCAGGGTTTTCAGGTGTGTATTCAATCAAAGTGCAGTTAAGTGCTGCCTCTGTTGCTTCCTTGTCATCTGCCACAATTACATTTGAAACTGAGTTACCGCTCATCATTGCGAATGTTGCCATTATTGCTCCTTAGTAGTAAAGATAAAGTACGCCGTTGCCACCAGCACCTGATGTTCCAGAGTTGTTAGCGCCTCCGCCTCCGCCTCCACCATCTCCGCCAGTTCCACCTGTGTTACCTGATGCGTTACCGCCAACGGCTATGAAACCGCCACCGCCACCGCCTGCACCTGATGTGTTGGCTGCAGTTGAGGCAGTTCCAGTTCCACCTGCAAATAAATCGCCAGCACCACCTGCACCGCCTGTTGCAGTTCCAGTAGGGGAAGCGTTAGATAAGAAAGCGGAACCGCCACCACCGCCAATTAAACCTTGACCACCTGCACCAGCGGTAGCATTAGTTGCAGCACCACCAGTTGTTGCGCCACCACCGCCACCACCTGAAACTCCAGCACCGCCTGCGGTTGCAGTTTGTACCACGGTTGCACTATAAACACCAGTTGTCCCACCGCCACCATAGCCAACATTTGCACCAGCAGCAGCCGAAGGCGCTCCTGTATAACTAATACCGCTTGCAGTTCCTGCTCGTGAAGCGCTTGCACTTACACCACCACCACCACCTGCTCCGCCCATAATTCCAGCGGCAGGAGCAGTTGCTGTAGCAACACCAGCAGCACCACCACCTGCTAAAATCATTCCATAAACTGTATTACCACCAGGGTTGCCATTAGATGCACCACCTGTAACGTTTGCTCCACCTGCACCTATTGTGCAAGTATTACTTACATAAGTCCAACCAGCAGAAAATGCTCCTGCACCTCCACCGCCACCTGCTTGAGCTGATGAACCGCCCCCACCTCCACCGCCAATGCAGACTGCATACACGCGTTGGATACCAGCAGGTATTGTTACTGAACCACTTGATGTGATCGTCTGTTGTAGTTTTAATCCAAAAGGAGTATCACTAAATGATGAATTGTTGTAGATAGATACGCTCATAGTTTGCTCCTAATAGAAAATGTAAAGTATTCCATCGCCGCCTGCGCCGTTTGTAGTGCCACCGCCACCTGCGCCACCACCTAAACCGCCTGCGCCGCCAGTAGTTCCCGAAGCATTAGAACCAGCGCCAGCAACACCAGCACCACCACCTGCTGCACCATTTGCATTTGTTCCAGTTGAACCAGTTCCACCAGCCAAAGGCGCACCAGTCAAAATGTTTATTCCACTGCCGCCATTACCGCCTGTGCGTGTGCCAGTTGAAGTCGTGGCTCTGCCACCACCGCCACCGATTAAACCTGAACCACCATTGCCGCCCGTGCAAGTTCCAGTAGTTTGAGAATTACCGCCACCACCACCGCCAGAAATTCCATCACCACCGTTTCCAGCAGTAATAGTTGAAGTTCCAGTACCGCCAACGCCAGCACCACCAGCACCACCAGCACCTACTTGACCATTAATTTGAGTGACAGATGTAGCCGCTGTTTGTCCTGGCACACCCCAATAGTTTGTTGAACCAGTTCCACCTGGACCAGAGTACCCGCTAACACCAGCAGCACCATTTGCTCCACCACCACCGCTACCTAAAATACCGCTAGTACCAGTATTTCCGCCAACGCCAACACCAACAACTCCGCCACCAGCAATAATGTTTCCGTAGCGTGTGTAACTACCTGAACCTGAAGCAGCACCACCAGAACCAACAACACAAGTGCTATTTGCTAAAGTCCAACCCCAAGCAATGGCACCTGCTCCGCCACCTGCTACGTTAGCACCACCGCCACCGCCAACTGCGATTGCATACACCCAGTTAATCCCCGCAGGGATTGTGACTGAGGTTGTGCCAGCGTTGATTGTGTGTTGAAGGCGTAAGCCGTGAGGCAAAACAAAAGATGTTTGCGAAAGTGGTGTGTAGGCAGAACCTTGCATACTTGTTGAAACTAAGTCGCCTGCTTGACCTCTGCGATTAGGATTAGCCATTAGGAAATCCTGTTCACGTAACCTGAAATCGTAATAACAGATGCAGTACCAGCAAAGGCTGCAACTGTGTTTCCTGCAACACTTGTGCCTGTCAATGGCAAACCAGCCACGATAAGAACATCACCTGATTGTGGGGCAAGGGTAATTGGCTTTGCGTGTTGAACTGCGCCAGTACCACCAAACTGCACTGTCAATAGAACAGGTGAGGTCGAAGTGTTATTGGCATACAACCACATCTCATCAATGATTGATGATGAAGTGCCTGTTGTGTGGATAGTTGTACCAGTTGAAGCTGTTTGAACAACTGTTATCGGCTGACCTTGTGTGGAGCCGCTGAGTAATGTTTTTGTAAAAGTTGCCATTGTCTATTCCTATCCGAACACTTGGTTTGCTAAAATGTTTTGGTCATCATCTGGTATTGATCCTGGTCCTGTTGCACCAGTTGCGCCTGCTGGACCAGTTGATCCAGTCGCTCCGACGCTTCCTGCAGTACCTGTAGGTCCTGTTGGACCTGTTGCTCCCGCAGGTCCCGTAGCACCTGTAGGTCCTGTGGCACCTGTGACTCCCGTAACGCCCGTTGCGCCTGTAGAACCTGTGGGTCCTGTAGTTCCAGTAGGACCAGTGGCACCCGTCGGGCCAGTCGGTCCAGTATTTCCTGTAGCACCTGTTGCTCCTGTCGTTCCTGTCGGTCCTGTAGCACCCGCTGAACCTGTCGGCCCAGTAGGACCTGTCGCACCTGTAAGTCCAGTTGGACCCGTAGGGCCTGTAGAACCAGCAGGTCCTGTTGGGCCAGTTGGACCTGTTGCACCTACCGCGCCTTGTGGACCTTGCTGTGCTGAAAATACTAAAGACTGGTTTGGGGTAATGGATTCAATAACTACATAAGTTGTCATAGTGTCACAGCCCCCGTTACAATAAATAAGCCTTCAAGGAATCTAGTAACAGTAGCTCCGCTATCTAGTACTAAGTCGTAAGAATAACGACCAGCTACAATTTCTTCTGTTAGCGCCGCAGAGATGGTAACTGTTACAGTTCCTGTAGCTCCAGTAATAACCATACGACCATTAGTAGTAGTGGCAGTTATGGTTGTAGTGCTAGACCCAACAAATGGGCGCACTGTCATAGTTCCTGTGTAACCTGTAAGGTTGATCGGAACAGCATCGTTGTTGACTGAGAATTGAAAATTAAATGTGGTTGCTTGCTCGCAGATTAGATTAAATTTAGCGCTCACGTAGAGATTCCTCTGAGAGCCTGCGCTGCAGGTAGTTGAGTAGTACCAGCGAGAGCGTTACATACACCAGCAAGGTCAAGACGATTGGTGCTAGTCGTACCTTGAATCGCATTTAATACTCCTACAGTATCCGTTAAGTTTGTTGTCACTGACTTCTGAACCGCCCATTGGCGAGCAGCCAAGGCTCGTCCAACCATTGCTCCTGGTGCTCGATAGGTGCCACCATTAGCCAAACGATTAAGTTCATCTAATAACGTTGTTCCTGATACTCCTAGTGCCACCTATATCTCCTTTACTTCTTCTTGGTTTTCTTTGCTGCAGCGTTATCTACTAGATTTGGATATGGTCGTCCTGCTGCTTTTGCTCTAGCCTTTGCTGCAGATTTTTGCGCTGGCGTTAGAGGTGTTGACTTTTTATTGGGATTCTTTGTATCCCAGAAAGCTACTTTCTTTTTCATTTGCAACTACAATCCCAAGCACGAAGTGACTTGTTTATTCTTGAGTTCGGATCTCTAGCAGTCTTGCTAGAAGTGTTCTTGGCCTTCATCCCACACATACGACCACAGAAAGACTTACGCCGTCCTGCAGACTTGGGAGACTTAGCTGCCTCAGCCTTTTTGACTGGAGGCTTGAGGTTCATCCCCTGCGCTTTGGCAGAGGCACGACCCTTTGCGTTGAGGCCACCCTTTGGGTTCTTGCCCTCTGCTCTTTGCCACGCTGGAGATTTAGCCAATTACTTCTTCTTGCCCATCTTCTTGTTAGACATCTTTGCTGAAGCTAAAGCAATAGCAACTGCTTGCTTCTTATTCTTTACTACTGGTCCTCTACTAGAACCTGAGTTAAGAGTGCCTGCCTTAAATTCTTTCATTACCTTTGCGACTTTAGCCTTTTGTGCTGCCTTCTTCATTAGCACTTACACGCTTTCTTTGACTTACCGCACTTCTTGCACATTCCTGCCATTGGCTTCTTCTTCATTACTTTGCCTTCTTTCCTGGAGCACCTGTCTGGACTGATTCGTAAGACTGAAACTTCATAGCACCTTCGTATTGCTTGTCAGGTGTTGGGTACTTTGTGATGTCTTCTTCGTAGTTTTCCATTACTTCTTCTTCCCCATCTTCTTAATGGCTGCCTTCTTCATCATCTTCTTCTTCATTTCTTTCTTTGCATCCATCTTACCTTTTGCTGTGTATGGAAACTTCTTTCCGTCTACGTTTGGCATTGCTTCTCCTTAGTTTTTGAAGGTCATTGAGATCCCATCGAAAGCCTTACCAGCCTCGTTGGAAAGTTTAACTGCTGCATCTATATCTTTGCTCTTTGTTGAACGTGGTTCTATGCCCTGCCTTGTTGCATCATAATAAGACTGTAGTTCCTTATCGTGTTGCTTTGCTGTAGGTATACCTCTGTGGTTTGCTACACCTACGCTCAACTCTAGTTCGCCTATCTTGCAACCAAAGCATCCTTCGACATACTCAGGATGGGTCTGCCTTCTATGTAAACTCATACTGGAGTTAACCAACTTCCATATCCTGCAGCGGTAAGAACTCCTGCTTGGTAATCGCTGATAACATATTCGTGACCACCAAGGAAATAGTAACTAGCCGCTGCTAGATCATCTTGGCTTGGAGTCAAAGTAATAGTTACCGTAGTTCCATTAACAATTAAAGTCTGGCCTCGTGGGATATCAGTCATACTAGGAGCGATAGCTCCATCAATAGTGCCACCATTAAAGCGACGACCTGCAAGGCGTGAGTATGGAGTGAACTCGTTATAGTCCGTTCCCCAAGTTTGCCACTGGTACGGTGTTACTAATGTATATGCCATATCCAACCTTTCCTAAGTAGCAGAGGTGGATTTGACCCCACCCCTGCCGTTGCACTAGCGGAATTATCCGTTTGTTGCGGCTGACTCAATGCGATAGAGCGCAGCTTCACGAAGGCGTGCAAAGCCTCCGAAGTAGTACCAACCGATTGTGCGGAAACGACGGAGTGCGTCAATCTCTGGACCGATAACGGTTGAGATGTCTGCAGCCTGTGCTTCAGCCAATGCTTCACGACCTGCGACGATTGCGCGGTAGTTGTTGGTAAATGTAACAGTACCTGTGTCAGCAGCAGATGTAACGTTGCTTGCTGTCTTAGCATAGGTAAATGTTGTTGATGTAACTGCTGTAATTGTAGCGGCAGTTGAGTTAACTGTTGTTGCAGTTACTGCAGCAACTGCTACGACCTGGCCTACGCCAAGACCGTGAGCAACTGATGTTGTAATTGTTGCAACGTTTGATGTTAACGCAACGTTGGTAATTGAAACAGTTGTTCCAATACCAGCAGCCAAAGGCATACCGTTAAGAACACGTGGTGTCTCAACGATGAATGCGCCTTCAATTACGCCTACTGCACCAGCAACGAACGGTGTACGCTCAACGTACTTTGTTAGCTCCTGGAAGCCACCTGTACCAGTTTCAGCGCGAAGATCGGCTGACTGACGTGGGTGTAGGTATGCAGCATATAGTTCACCCAAACGAGGCAATGCCTTGTTTGTGCGTAGTGATACAACAGCGTTGCGGATATCTGCAACTGTCATTGTGTCTACTGGTAGAACTGTAGCTGATGAAGTTGGAGCAGTTCCTGAAGGACCATTTGAGAAGATCACGTTGGTTCCTGCTGACAGGACCTGACCTACTACATTGTCAATAGAATCTGCTGCGTTGTAAGCGATGATGTCAGCAAGAGCTGAGTCAACATCGTTGAAAGAAGTTAGGTTTAGCTTCTTTGTTGTTGTAACTGCTGAACCGTATTCGTTCAGTGTTACTGTAACCTGTGAAGGGTTACCTAGTGCGATGCTTGAAACATCTGAAGTTTCTGTCAATGTAGATGTAGCCTGAGCCAAATCTGAATAGATTGAGAAAACAACTGATGATCCTGGCATAGCCTGTTGCACGGGCTTAACATCTGCAAGTGAACGCATAACAGGAATGGAACGTAGTGCCATTCTTACATACTGATCGTATGCTGCTTGTACGAGGTTGCTGATGCTAGACGTGGTGGTAGGGGTACCTGTTGGGATAGCCATTTGTGGTCTAGCCTTTCTGTTTTAGGATCGGATTAGAGTCCAGACATCCTAATGACTTCATCCAGTTCTTCTCTGCTGTTTGCATTCATAAGCTTCTGCATAATGTTGTCATTGTGTTCAGGAGATGATCCTGATTCGACAGCATTAGTCATACGCTTATATGCAGCAGCTTGAGCTGGGTCTACATTAGGTGTTGCCTGGTTTTGGCCAACATCAATACCGAATACATCGGCATAATCTGCAAGCCATTTAGATACAGACTCTTCAGTTGGGTCTATATCCTGTGGGATAAATGAAGCAATTTTGCTATTTACCCCACGACTTTCGAGGGCATCTTTAATTGCTCGTTCTCTTTGCGCTTTATTGAGACTTTCAAACTGTGCCTTTAGTTCGGACAGTTCCTTGTCTTTTGCTTTAGTAGCCTTGCGCAGTTGTTTTACGAGATCATTACTGGTGTCTTCGGTATCGAAGTCATCATCCTCGTAGTCGTAGTTGGACATAGGTCCTTCTCCCATTCTTTGTTAGTTTGACGCAGGCCTCACATTCACCTTGGGGCGGGTGGTGTGGCTCCTACTACTGGTTTTGTTATCACTCCAACGGACCAGTCGTCCCGTTGGCAGGCTTTTTATTTAGTAAGCGCCAGCACGATCTCGTGCTAATGCTCCAGAAGTTACTCCAGTTTGACCACTGAATGTAGCTTTTTCTAATCCAGCAATCTTCTGGCGTTGCTTACGTGCTTCTTGTGCGCCCTGTAGATTAAAGATCTCTTGTTCTGCTGTTACCTGTGAGTATGGGTTCTCTCCATAGATTGCTGCAAGTTGTGAACCACGCTGTAATCCACTGCCAATAGTCTTGTAACCTTGGGCTGCTATGTCTCTTGTTATGCCCATAGTTGCTAACTCTTCAGCACGGCTGAGTCCACTTGTTAAGCCTTCTTGCCTTGCAGCAGTTCCAATTTCAGCAGCTGTAATCTTGCGCTTGATTGCATTAATAGCATTAACTGGATCAAGTGAATAAGCCAAGATATCTCCATTAGAAATACCTGGATAAAATTCCTTAAGCGTTCTGGCAATTTCTGGGTTAGCGTTAAGAACACGATCCTGTGCTGTAACGATACGGTCTTCTAGTTCAGTAGAAGATACGTCTCCAGCAAGAAGTGCCTCGAATCCTTTTTGCACTCCCATATCGCCTCTAGCGTAGTAGCTCTCAGGCAAACCTCTACGACGCATTACTTCTTGGTAAGCATCTTCGTTACGAATATACTCAGATTCTGACAAAGCACGAAGTCCATTTTTGATACGTGCTTCGTTGGCTGAAAAACGCTTTTTGTAAGCATCTGTTCCGCGTAGTCGAATAGTAAACTCTGATGGAGATACACCTGATGTAATAAGATCTTTTAATGGAGTTACTAATGAACCAAGACCATAGCGGTCAAATTCATCATACAGTAAATCGTAAGCAGATTGACGTTTTGCTCTGTCTTCAGCAGCTTTTGCGTCTGCTGTTGCTTTTGCTTGTAATGCTTTCTCTGCAGCCGCTTTGTCTGCAGCCGCCTTAGCATCTGCTAGCGCTTTTTCTGCTGCCAGTTGAGCTGCTTTAGCAGCCGCTATTTCTGCTGCGGTTTTAGCTGCTGCTGCTGCTGCATCTGCAGCTGCTTTATCTGCTGCGGCTTTAGCTGCTGCTGCCGCTGCATCAGCTGTTGCTTTTGCTGCAGCATCTGCTACTGATGTATCTGTGACGGTTGTATCTGTAACAGTTGGTGCTGCAACAGGAAGACCTAGAGAACGTTTTTCATCATCAGTTAATGGTTGACCAGATTGCAGTTTACGCAGGGCAATTCGTGCATCCACTTTAGGAGTTGTTGGTGCGAAGACTGTATCTCCACCGCCATCAACCGTCATTAATTCTGGATTATATCTAGCCATTATTACCCCTGGAATCCGAAGTTACGAAGAACTGTGAGTGCTGCATCTGATACTTCCTCACGAGCTTTACCTGTGTACTGCCAACGACTATCTTGACGTAACGCCTTTGAATAATCATAAAGGTTTACATCGCCCTTATCGTTGATACCCATACGAAGTGTTGGGTCTGTGAGGTCAATCTGACCCTCATCCAACTCTAGGATATTAGCCATAGTTCTTTTGTATGGAGCGTAGATTTGATCTAGGTTAATACCTTGACCCAATAGGTCACGAACAAATTGTGGCTGACCAACTGCTGCAAGCTTGCGTACATCTTGTGCAAGACGAGTTGGATCTAGTTCACCTAGTGCTAATCGCTTTAATGTTTCTTCAGCCGTTGTTGGCTTTCCATCAATTCCAGGTGGAAGAATGTCCTCTAGTCTCAAACCATTTTGCTTAGCCAAGGCTTGAAGTCCTTGGTAGTTTTGAAGAGCCAAACCACTGAAATCTTCTGTAATCTTTCCAGCAATCATTCCAGATATTGGACGAATAAAGTTTACAAGGCGACGAGTTACTACTGCATCATCTGTATCTTGGTTATGAATGTATAGATCTTCAGCAATTAACTTTGCCTGACCTTCATCAAGTGCAGAGCCAAGTTTACGTGCCTGAGTTAAAAGATTATTGGTAATTTTAGCAATCTGTTGCTCGTAGTTAGTAGTTCCCTTAGCGTTGCCAGACTTAACTAGATCTTCATAGTTGAACTTCTGTAGGTAGCGAGCCTTAATCTCATCAGAGTTCTGACGATACCAAGTATCGTTTTCAACCTTTTGCTTAAATAAGTCAATATCAATCTTGCCATTAACGTATTCTTCAAGAATTTTACCCAAAGACTTAACATTACTAAAGATGATATCTGGAAGGTTATAGTCTTTTTTGGCCTTAGCAAGAATAGAATCATATTTACTAACTACAGCACCAGGTGTAATACCTTCGGCTGCATCCATAGATGCTTCGTCTGCCATACGGAACGTTCCAACATTGAAGTTAGATGGGATGACAGTACCACCAGTTGTATCACCAGTTTTGCCACCACTTGTTTTGTCAGTCGTAACACCAGGTAGGTTTGTCCCACCAATTCTACCGCCAGATGTTTTATCGGTTGTGACACCAGGTATGTTTGTACCACTAGTTGCACCGCCAGTTGTTACCTTTGGTGGAGGTGTTTGACCAGTGCCTGAAACAATTTTTTTGCCAGTCTGCGTGGTAGCTGCCGCTTGAGTTCCATAGTAGAATTCTAGTGCGTCAGACCGTGCTTCGTTATAAGTCTTGTTTAGTTTAGCATATTCATCGCTGAAACGTTTTAATTCTTTTTCTTCTACTGGAGATAGTTTATCGCCGCGTGCTATCTTGCGAGCATAGGCTTCAATTTGAAATCCAAGATCATTAATGCGTGGCTTTAGAGATGTTGCATAATTGTCTAGAACGTCACCTTGCGCAGCTTTGGCTCTTTGGTCGCCAGAAGTTGCAGCTCTAGCATCAGAGTCTGCTTTTGCTATTCTAGCCTCTTCTGCTTCGCGTTCAATAGCAGTCACACGTTCTTCAATAGAACCAGTGTAGGTTTTACGCTTCTGCGGTTCTGTAACCTTCTCAGGAATCTTCTCGCCTAGGTTATAGAACTTGCCGTCCTTTTCATAACCAAGAACACTTCCAGTGTCTTTGCTGTAAACGACATTGACGAAACCAAGAGGAAGTCTCTTATCAACACCAAAGTTAAATACCTGTGAAACATAACTATTATCTGGGCGCTTTGCCATTAACGAAGCCCTCCAAACATATTTACTACAGTTGAGTATGCATCCAAAGCACGAGTTGCCTTGGCTTCATCGCCTTGTGAAATCTTGTCAATTAAGAATTGCTGTGCTTCTTGAGCACCAAATCCACCAGTTGTTCTTGAACCAGTAGTCTGACCACCGCTAGTTGTATATGAAGTAACCAACGGATTCTTCTTCTGTTGGTCACGTATCATTGCAGTATATTTAGCAACCTCTTCTGGAGTTGCTGTTGGACGACCAGTTAAACTCTTAACAATTCCATCAATCAAAGTCTTTGCAGATATATCGTTGATTTCTTGCTCTTGTACGTAAGGTTTACGTGGTCCTGCACCAGCACCACCAGCATTCTTTTCACGAGTTAAGAATGTATTAAAGTCTAGTTGCTGACCAAGAATAATCTCTTGATTCAAGTCATCGTAAGCCTTGAGATACGCATTACGCAAATCTGTTGTAGCCTGACCAGTTAAACCACCAACTTGATATCCAGCACCCTTGAGTTGATTACCAATACCAATACGTTCTTGTGGAGACATCTCCAAAAATTTACGGATAAGCTCTTTTTGAGTAGCCTTCTGGACGTTATTTGGATTAGCTGCGGTAGGAACACTTGACGTAATGTATGTAACATCAGGTATAACCCCTGAATTATACGCACCAGATGAAGTGGCATCTGCTGTTCCAGCAACAGGTTGTTGCTTTCTTTTGGGTGTTCCACCTACTGGCACTTTAGTCTCCGATCAATGATGCAAAGAGTACATCATAAGCTGATTTAGTATTTGGATTGCTGTTAGCTAGTTCTTGTAACTGAGCCTTGGCACCTGCTTGAAGAGCATTCTTACGATCTTGTGCTGCATCTGTTCTATCTGTAATAGATGAGAACTGCGCACTGAAGCTATCGTATGTCTGTAACATTTGACGAAGCACAGTTACAGTCTTCGTCTTTGGAAGGTTCTTTTCATTAGTTAGCATATTACGTAGATCTTTAACTGCTATCTCACGACGAACATCTGAAGCTCCACCTGATGCAAACTCTGTTTGCAACTGTGGACGAACAGCCATAAACTGACCAGACCAAGTATCCCATTGCTGGTTAATTAGACGCTTTTGATCTACTGATGAAGTAGCGGCAAGGTCTGCCATATAATTTTTACGTTGTTGGAAGTAAAACTGTTTGTCTGTGGCAATCTGTGTCTCACGAAGGAAGTCACCAACCTGCTTCTTATCAAGGAAGCCTTCGTTCATCATAGTCTTGTAAGCGTCATAACTGAACTTACCGATATTAGGAATCAAGAATGCTGCTGCTTCTGGGTACTTTTTGAGTAGTTCTGTGTTGTTATCTACCCAGTTACCTGCTGCTTCGCCGTACTTGATAACAGCAACTGTGTTCTTCTTAGACTCAGATACTGTATATGGCATCTGCTTTGGGAAGAGTCTGATCCACTCTTCAGTAGCACGTGTGTAGTCACCATTGTATTCAGTAACTAGGTTTGAGAATACTTGCTTAAAACTTGTACGTTCGTTGTCACGAACCCATCCAGCCATCTCAGACTTGAGTTGAACTGAAGGTGATGCTGGCAGAATCAATGCACTAAAGAAGCGCATACCCAAGATAGTTTGGGTTGTTGCCTTTAGTTTGTCCTGATATTCCTCTAGATCTCCAGGAGATGGTGGAACATCGTTGCCTTGTGCATCCTTTGTAATCTTTAGTCCGTTATCGGTAGCTTCTAGGTAAGTAACTGCCTTACGGAAAGCTGATGCGTACTGTGAATCACGCTCATCCTTGTTTAATGCACCCAATGCGCGGTTAATATGCGCTGGCAGGATAGCGTTAATAATTGGCTGGTCTTCACCGTACTCACCAAAGAGATACTTCTCTGATTCTTTTAGTGATGGGACCAATTCGTACATCATCTTGACTGGCAGTGCTGCCAATGGACCAGAAAATGTTGGAAACAAAGAGTCTGGGTTCATAGATGGTGTAATCATATTAAGCTTTGCACCAAACTCTACTGGCATTGGAGCAACAAACGCACCTTTGATACCAAATGCTGTAGAAAGTTTAGACATTGCTGCATAAACTGGTTGCATACCTGGATAAATGAAGTACGCCTCACCCTGATCGTCCTTTTGTATAAAGCCAGAGTGTGTAACACCTTCATATGTCAATGATGCACGTGCGATTGACTCTGGATTGTAACGAACTCCACGCAATACACGGCGATAAAAGTCTTCTGTTGCACGATAGTAACGAGCAAAGTTACGCATTGTGAATGCTAACTGTGTGCGAACCTCTGGGTTATCAACGTATGCAAGAACTCGCTCTTTAGCAAGGTCCTGTGTTAGTTCAATAATCTTGGTCTTACCCTTTGCTTCAGCGTCTTTAATCAAAACAGCCTTCTCAGCATCGGTTAATTTGGCGTTATTGCGGATAGGGTCTGTTAAGAGCTTCAAGTAACGCTCTTCTAGACCACCATTTTTCCAACGCTTGCGCATATCAATAGCAGCAGAAAGAACCATTGGCTCACGTGACCAGCGAGCATTCATCTCGCCAACCCATTCCCAGTGTTTTCCTACGATCTTTCCAGCAGGGTTACCATCTGCGATAGGCATAATACTTGGACCAGAGATAAACTGTGGTGCGTCTTCTGCTAGTTGCGGCAAGTCATCAATACCCAAGTCGCGTGTATTAATCTTAATACCGCCTTCAGGTGTACGAATACTAACCTTGGCAAGCAACTTCTGATTTACTTTGTCTTGGCTATTAACAAACAGGTTGCGAGTTGCAGCGTATACATTCTCTGCGTGTACTCGTACATCAGCGTTATTGCCTGGACGGTATAGCTGGAAACGAGCCTTCTGACTTGCGTACTGTGGAGAGTTAATGAACTCTACAATTTTATTAATAGCAATTCTTTTAGCATTTGGATTATCTGACATATACTGAAGAGCGATAGAACCAAGTGGGTCGTTGCCAATAGCAGCAATACTTGTTATCCAAGCAATCTTACCTTCTGCCGTAATTGGAGAATACTCGCGGTAGTTTCCGCCGCTTTCCTTAGCGTATGTAACTCCATCAATTTTATACTCACGAGATGTGCCAAATTGATCTACAGTACGAAGTGCATCTGTCCAGTGGTCTGCACCAGTGATACCTTTTTTGCCACCTTCAGCAACGCCTGCAAGCAGTTCATCAATAGCACCGAACTCTGCCATCTCAGCAATAATCTCACGTGCCTGTGGATCAAGTTTGCCAAGATACTTATCTGCCATAACAGCATCTGCCATAACCTTGCGAGCTTCTTGTACAGTTTTGGCTGCTTCGATTTTACCTTGATATAAAGAACGGTCTGAACGCTTAACAAGTTTATTAATAACTCCTAGCGTATCTCCGCCCTGACCAGTACGTAACTTAGTTGATAAACGTCTGCCTGCTGCTAGGCCCCAGATTGAATCGCCCACTGCAAGGTGAACCATTAGATCTTCGATAGAGTTACGTACAGCAAAACGAGGACCAGCAAGAGTCAAGAATGACCAACCAGATGTTAAGTTTTCGGCCCAAGGTTTGTGCGACCAACTCATAATCCTACTTGCTACTTGGTATCTGTCAACGATTCCATCAAGATCTTGAATCTTAGGAACTGTCATACCTGATGCTAGTTGGAAATCAAAGATAGCAAACTGTTGGTCATTAAAACTAGATGGCTCAAAGTAACGGTAAGTTCCGTCATCATTGAGCACTGGCTTACCCTTGGCATCGCGTACTAAGATACGTGGAGCAAACAACTGCTCGCGTGATGAATTAGCCAACTTGTCAAGAACATTCTTACCGCCAGGAACTTTATTAAGTCCACGGATCTCAGCTACTGTATTAAAGACACCCATCATAATTTGACGCTTCTGTGCTTCATCTCCAGCCTTGAATGCTTCTGCAAATAGGCGTGAGTTGTAACGAGTATTAGCAAGACGTGCTAACTGGTAAACCTTTTCAGCAGCATCTGGTGCGTTAGGGTCAAAGAAATTGTCGCGGAAAAACGGAACCTTTGAAAACTTAGATGCAAAGCGGTCAATGCGATCTTGGACATAATCCAATGGCATACGAAATGCACCATCTGCACGAATCTTGGCAGTCTTACGTTCAATCTCACCAATGAGATTTTTCTCAGTTTGCTTTAAGAATTCTTTTGGAGTGTTGGCAGTTGCTGCTTCACCTGTTCGTGTATCAATAAACCTTGTTTTAGCAACCAGTTGTGCTTCAATACCACCAATAGTTGTTTGGTCAGTAAAGACTTCACGACTAACACGCTTGCCTGCTTGGTCAAAACGAAGAAGTTTATTACCAGTAGTAAGTGCTGCAATACGAGTCTGACGTGCAAGATCCATACGTGGAAGTAATTGAACTTGACGACCTGCTTGACCTTTAAGTGTTCGTAATGCTTCTTCGCTTCCAGCAAGAAAACCTTTCATAGTGCCAGCTTCAACTACGCCTTCTTTAAGCATAGCCTCAATGACATCATCACCAAACTCAGGAGCAATACGCTTGAGTTCAATACCTGCTTGTACTAAATCTTTTGAATCTACGCCACCTTCTTTGAGTGCCTTGCGAGCAATTGAGTAATTCTTCAATGCTCCAACATAGGCTTGGTCAAATCTTTGTACGCTTGCAACTTGAAACGCCTTTTGCACATTTCCAGCATTACCAACAATGCTATCTAGCGCGTATTTTTGTATATCATATATCTTCTTAGCTTTACCAAGTGCAAGTGTTGGGTCTGCAAATATACGAAATGCTGCATCACCAAGACCAGAGATAGTTTTATATGCAGCGCCTGATCCTTCCCATTTCTGCGGAAGGATAGCGTTAGCAATAAATCTACCTGGAGAATACTTAGCAGCATTCGCTGCATCTAGTGCATCTTGAAAGAGTGGATCTTTTTTCTGTGATGCTCGTGATGCAATTTGCTTTTCTGCTTCTGTTCCAGTTGCAATGATCTGGTCAAGTGTCATACCCTCTGCAACTTTTTGTGCAACAGACATATACTGCGAACCAAAGATACGGTTTGCTTCTGCCATACGTGACGGGCTAAATACTTTATCGCCCTTGTCATTGGCTGTTGTCCACGCTTTACCGATGTCAACTTTTTGGTCAATAGCAATTGCAGCGGTTCGATAAGCACGTGTAGATAAATCTGAAAGTTCTTGGACACCCTTAAACACTAATTTAACAGGAGCGGCAATGATATTAAATGCTGGCTCTACTGTGTAATGAAGTGCTGTGCCTAGCCATCCACGCTTTTGCTCAACGTTACCAAAGTTATCTTTCAACGACTTCTGTTGCTCTGGAGTTAACTTTGAGTACTCTAATTTTGCAACGTCAGATGGAAGAGATGTTAACTTCTGGTGCGAGTCTACAGCCTTGATGTAGCCATTGATCTGTTCTTGTTGTGCTGGAGTTAAACCAGCTTGAGCAGAGATGGCCCTAATGTTATTGGAGGTTGATCCCACTACTGACCTCTAGATAAAGCCATCTGATAGAGAACAGAAATTTCTCCAGTTTGATCGTATGGAAGCAATGCTGCAAGTGTATCTGACAACTTACCCTCTGCTGGCTTTGGTGGACCAGCCATAGTCCTAACATCCTCATCAGGACGTTGAGTTGGAGCAAACATTCCTACTAGCGGTTCTGGCTTTGGTGGTGCCATATCTGCAACAGGTGTTGGCCTAGCAGATGGCTTAGGAGAAGTAGAAGCACCTGCAATATCTTCTGCCATTGCCTTGCGATCACCGTAATTTTGTGACGGTGGTAAGTCTTCACGTACGGAGAATTTTCCTGGACCGCCTATTTGTAATGGGCTATCTACCATCGGTATCCTCCTGTATCTTTTCTAAATCGTTTGAAAATTGTTCCCAAGCTTTATTTACTTCTGAGTTTCGGTTAGCGTTGTAAACAGCTATCTCCATTAATTCTTCTGTTGCAGTCTGTACAGAACTTGCAACGTTATGTACAAAACCTGCGAGCACTACTAAAAAATCAGCGAAGTGTACTGAGCGTGGAACCTTGTTATTATTATCCACGCCCAGTACCTCCGTTAATTAAAATTTACTTAGCCCTTCTTTACTGCTGTACCCTTGCGACCTGCTGGAGTTGTTCCGAAATATACCTGCCCGCCTGCTGGCTTTGAGGTATCCTTCTTGCCTTCAACTGGCTTTGACATAGGTGCTGCTGCACGTGATCCTTGATTCATTTTACACCTCCCTCGGTTATGCTGCGCCGCTAATAGAAGCTAGCAGGGTTGCTATATCTGGACGTTGTTCTGGACCAGCAGCAGGGGCCGCTCCGCCTTGTTCTGGAGTTGGCTGCGAGGCAGGTACGGGGGCCGCACCTGCTGCTGGAGTTCCTGGTGCTCCTGGCATCATCGCCATCTCTGGAGCTGCTGGTTGTTCTTTAGGTGCAAATGCTTTTTCAATAACTGTTTCTAGCTGTAATCCCTTTTGACGGCCTTGAATAACCTGTGCAAGACGGGAAATGATTTCAGATGGATCTTGACCTTGCGCTGCAAGGGCTGGAATTGCCTGAGCGTACTGAGCAACAGCAACGCGCAAAGAATCGCGCATCTCTTCAATGTCAACACGTTGTTCCTCCTGCGTAACATTAAGCTCCATTGGAATCTCACGACGTACATAGTCACGAGATACGAGCTTGTCGCTACGCATTTGTAGTAATGCAATGATGGCGCGATTTGGATCCATACCAGACATAATGCCGTAACGGACATCTACTCCGTAGTTACCTGCAATTTGACGTGATGGAATATACTTCATATTAAACGGAGTACCGTCGTCAACGCCCTTGATTTCTTTGGTCATATTGCCAAAGACTTTCTCATCTACTTCAAAACAAGTAGATACAAGATCCATAAACAAACGAGCAAACTGTGCTTGTGCTGCCTTGATCTGTGTATCAAAGCCAGCTTGTAGTGCCTGAACGCCACGACCTGTAACAATAGATGCATCAATGTTTCCTGAACGAGTCTCAGGATAACGAGCACCTGTACGTAGTTCACGTTCTAGAACACCTGATTCAGTAAAGACACCGTTAGGAAGTTCTAGTGGAACACGACGAATACCTTGTGGGTTAGCAGAACGCATAATTGCATCTGGTCCAAGTGCCAACTCTTGCACATCCTGTGGAATAGCAATAGGCGCTTGGATAGATTTTTCTGCTGCCTGGATCTGCAATACTGCAAAGCGAGCACGAGCCAGTTGAACTGATAGAACATCATCAAACTGTCCACGGGCTTCGCCATCAATAGATGAACGCATAGCTACACCTGCTAGGCACTTGCCTACTGGGTTAGGTGTATTAGATAGAACTAGGTTTTTGCGCTCTGGGATAAAGATTAAGTCTTGGTCTTTGTCGTGGTAACGAACTAAAGATACATAAGGTGAACCAGGTGCATAGACATTGCGTGGCATAATCTGGTCGTAGAACTCTGGATACTGAGTAGCTAGTTGTTCTGCATCTGTTGAAATCATTTGCGAGATTGAGAGGGTACGACCAAATCTATCAATTTCAGGATAAGTACCAAAAGGATTAAGCAAACGTATTCTCGGATTATTGGTTTCATAGTCCATCTCAACAATTGCTGGGAGCATACCGTAGGTGTTGAACCAGTCAGCACCTGTGTACATCTGGATCTGTAAGTCAGAGGAAGAGACGTAATAGTTAGCAATACGGGTACGAGTATCTGCAGCTTTACGTGCAGAGTCAGAAACCATATTGGTAGCTGCGCAGTTAAATGATGGTAGAGGAGACATTACCTCTGCTAAGTCACGTGCTGCTACATCTACGAAGTTTGCAACTAAAGGCTTTGGGTACTCTTCAGAAAACATTGCAGGGTATACCTTGGAGAGATCACCTTGACGTACAGAGAGCACGTCACGCATTCTCTGGTCACGTGCTGCGTAGCGTGTTTGTAGCCGTGCTACTTTCGCTGCAACCTCTTTAGTTGATAACAAGATTTCTCCTTAGATAAATGTGCGATCTTTTTCTGCAAGTAGTTCATCTATGTTGATGACCATTCGCTTGCCCTGTTCATAACGAGACAGGAAAGGGTTTTTCATATGATGTGTTGCGTGTACACCTTGGCTCAGCATCTCGCGTGCGCGGATCTCACAGAACCAAAGAGCCATCACCATATCGGTCTTACCTTTAGTCGTAGGCGACCAGGTAATTAGTTGCTCGATAAGAGCTTTGATATTTTCCGTCTGGTCACTGGGAAGATGGATAAGATTATCTCTATGGTGTTTACCATCGTGCTGCTTGGTCCCAAACAATGTGGACATACTGGCAACACCGAATCCTGAGTCCCACTTGTTGTTTCCTGTGTGGTGTTCACGTAGTAATACTCCTCGGCTTGCAAGGTTGGCACGGATGCCTTCGTCTTGCGTTAAGAAAGATTGAAATGCGTTTTTCTCTACTATCCATTCACTAGGACTATAGAGCGAAGTCCAGTCAAAGATTAGCTGACGGATTTGAGCAGGCGTTGGACGAGTAATTTTAATAGCATCAACAATGTAGCGTTTATGTGTAACGCGATCAACAGCGTAACAAATGGCGGCTGTATCACCAACCATAGCGGGATCAAGACCACAAATAAAACTAAAGCCGTTGACATCACGTGGATGACCTGGGTGACCAGGAACCAAGCGACCTGCTTTACGCATACCATCTATAGAACCTCGCACACACGCTGGATCAAAGATGGCATCATCTGAGATGTCTTGTTGCTGGTAAACCAATGCCCAAGTAGAAGCATCCATAGCTTGGCGTTCGTTGTAAAGGTTACGACCATTCCATCTAGGATAGAGTCCGTCCTCATTAAGATCTGATTCTTCTTGCCCATCAAAGGGTGCATCGGATGCTGGCCAGAGAGTTTCCCATTTGTCAGGGTCTTCATCTGTAGTCAGCAACGCTGGCATAGCCAGATACTTCCAAGGGACGAGTCCACCTGGGTATCTGTCTGGGTTACGCAGTTCACGGTAGAGGTCAACTGCTGCAACGCGGGTACCAATGATAATAAGTTTGCCAGTAGGGTTCAGACGAGAACGTACGTCCTGTGTCAACCACTTGATTTGGCGTTCAAACTCATTGGCGTTTTTCAGAGTTACAGCATCGTCTACGATAATCATATCGGCACGTTTACCGTAGATCTGACCGCCGATACCTACAGCTTCAATGTTTGGGTCCTTCTCACTGGACTCACGAAGCTCATCACCAAAGGTGATACGGGTAGCCTGCCAGGAGGCAGACTTAGAGTTAAACCCTACGCCAGCAGCATAAGCATTTTGAAGGTTCTCATACATAGGGTGAGTCAAACGCTGCTTGATGGCGTAGAGAAAGTCGGCGGCTAGTTGCTGAGTCTGGGAGACTATCAGCACACGAAAGTTAGGGTTGCGAGCTACCTGCCAGGTTACATAATCTACCGTGATGGTAATTGACTTGGCGTGGTTTGGCGGGATGTTAATAAGGATACGGTTGTTGGCTAGACCCAATTCGTATTTCATCGAAGGGTGGAGCCAGCCAGGTTCTTTGCCTTCGATCATATCTACCAGGTTTTGCTGGTGGGGGAAGGTACGAGAGTTAAGAAAGCGTTGGCGGAATTCTGCAAATGAGATGTCGTGGACATCGCCTGCGGCAAACTGCTTATCTTTGAGACCA
>Ga0209651_1000127_pt1 | contig 26953 bp, 51 predicted proteins | sample LauGreFBDMM110SN_2_FD_188216 | JGI IMG/M metagenome (GOLD analysis project Ga0209651, IMG submission 188216) | Freshwater lake microbial communities from Lake Michigan, USA - Fa13.BD.MM110.SN (SPAdes) (version 2) | ecosystem: Environmental > Aquatic > Freshwater > Lake | place: Lake Michigan... | reverse complement strand
CCGTAGTAGGAATTGAAACTGGACAGGCAGTAATGCTTGCAGGACTCCTAGGTGTAGCAACAGTTATTGAAAGACTGGCAAGGGCTTTTTTGGACGATGGAAGGCTATCATTATCAGAAATAAATGATGCCTTTAGAACGGTAGATAAAAAGGCTAATTAGTCATTATCACCCATAATTGACAGCCCCTCTAGGCAATGGTATACTTAATTATACCTATCTGGAGGGGCTTTCGCATGACCGTTATTGCTGTTTTAAAACATGAAGACAAAGTTTATATGGCTGGAGATCGTGGTGCATCAGATGATGGAACCATTCTAGCACTTGAAGCACCAAAAGTTTGGAAGACTGGTCCCTATTTAATTGGATATGCAGGAGCAATGGACGGAGAAAGAATTCGTCACAATTTTAAACCAACTGCTCCCACTCTCAAAGATACAGATAGATTTATGCATACAAAGTTTGTTAAAGAACTGCGTGAATTTTATAATGAGTTCTGGGTAGACACATCTAAAGATGGAGACCTTGGTTTGATTATTGCAGTTCGTGGTCAAATCTATGAGCACAGTTCTGCTGATATGTCTTTATCTAAGTACACACTTCCTTACCTTGCAATGGGTTCTGGAGCAGAGTATGCTTATGGGGTTTTGTATGCAACAGATAAACAAAAAAATGCAAGGAACAGAGTAATGCAAGCAGTAAATGCTGCTATTAAATTTAACCCATCTTGTATGGGCCCAGTTGACATTGTCAGTCTTTAGGAGTATACTTTTAATATGAACCACTTGCACGAAGATTTATCACCAGAAGAACAAGAGTTCGGTATCTGGCTTGAAAACGGTATTGAAAGAGGATGGGTAACACCTCCTTATTGCAATACCCACGATGGCGGATATGAATATATGGACGAAGAAGAAGTTGAAGAATGGGACCAAGGTGGAGACCCATGTTGTCATGTCATAAGACTGATGATCTCTTAATAGAAAAGGAATAAAATGAAAAAAGTACTACTAGCACTACTATCAGCAACACTATTGATTACAATAACACAACCAGCACAGGCAGAAGATCAGAAGGTTCTTGCCATTATCGATTCTGCAATTAATGCAAAGAACTTTCCATCAATCATTCAAGAGGCTTGTTTCACAACCGTAAAGTCTTCTATTCCTACTGAAAATATGTCTTGCCCTAATGGGGAACTATTTATGGAAGGTCCAGGATCAGCATCTGCACCATGGCCAAAGTCAATTAATAATGCAACATATCACGGAGACACGATGGTCAAGTCTGCATTGACAGTTAATCCAAATCTAAAGATCGTTTTTGTTAGATTTAATGATGTTACCAGCCTTGGTAATTCACGAGGAGATGTAAGAGCATTGACTTCAGCAATCAAGTGGGTATCAGAAAATGCAGAAAAGTACAGCATTGATGCTTTGTCAATTAGCCAATCTACAGTAAGTCCAGACAACTTGCTACTATGCTCAACAAATACAGTAGTGATTAATTCATTTGCATCACTAAATTCAAAGAATGTTCCAGTATTCGTTGCAGTTGGAAATGATAGACGAAAAGATGTAGTTGGATTTCCTTCATGTGTTAACGGAGCAATTGGCGTTGGAGCACTTGGAAACGCAACACAACTTGAGGGACTAACTAATACAGGACCAGGGCTCGATATGGTTGCACCTGGAAAGGTACGAGTCACAAAGTACAATGGCTCACCAACAGACACTGCTGGAAGTTCTGTAGCGACTGCAGTATCAGCAGCATCTTATGTAAATCGCAATACCTTTAAAACATTTGGAGAGTACCTGGCATCTCTTCCAAAGATTTTAATTGGCACTGCATCATATATTCGTAACTAAATAATAGTCCTGGGCATGACTAAAACTGCCTACTTTGCCCTATAACTCAGTTGGTAGAGTGCCGAACTGTTAATTCGGATGTCCCTGGATCGAGGCCAGGTGGGGCAGCGTATGGTGTATAATTGCTATATAAGAAATTAATAGGCAGGAAACAGACAATAAGGGAGATAGTCAATGCTAAACACAAATGGACCTGTGCAGTATAGTCACAGAGAACATAAGTTTTTTGAAAGATATTTAGATAATGATTTAGATGAACTTGCTAAGTTTTTAGAAGTTAAATATCAACTAATTAAAGATGCACAACTTCGTGGTGTCAGCACAATGGAAAATGACGAGGGAGTATGGTTAGAGTCTGGAAGTTTATCGACTGTAAAATGGAGAGAATATAATGTCTTTCAACTTTATCATCCATCTTTGCATAAGTTATACTTAGAACTATCAAATACAGTTAAAGAGGCTTGTCTTTATTACGGAGTAGATTTTGAAAAACAGCAATACTATGTTCAGGGTTGGTTCAATATTAATGAAGCAGGAAATGGAAAACTAAACTGGCACGATCATGGTGCCCCAGGTGCTCCTAATTTTCATGGATACTATTGTGTAAAGGCTGAACCATCAACTACATACTACAGACTCTTTGGCGATCCAAACAGAGAAGTTGCAAATCATAACATTGATAATAGAATGATTGTTTCAGAAATGGGTCATCCACATGCACAGGGTGATTGGGACTGGCCTGGATCAAGAATTACAGTTGCCTATGATATTCAGCCTCTTAAGTCTTTACTGAATGCTGGTAAGCATACAATAGAGCAACATTGGATACCATTACTTTAAAATGAAAAAAATAATTAAAATTATAAAATATTATATTATTAAAAGAAAAATTAAAAAAAGTTCTACAGATAACGACTATATTTATTAATTTGGAAAACAATGCTAATATTAGGGATTAATGAAACCTCTCACGACGCATCTGTATCTTTAATTAAAGATGGAGAAATACTTTTTGCTGGGCATGCAGAAAGATATAGCAAACAAAAAAATGACTGGTACGTGAATGATAGTTTAATAAAAGATGCTTTACAGTACGGTACACCAGATCACATAGCCTACTATGAAAAGCCCCTTCTAAAGGCCTCCAGGCTGGCCTTAAGGGGTGGCTCTGGGGAATGGAAGCCAAGGTTTAACATAGAGGGTATTCCAAGAAAATCTTTTAGCCATCACTATTCCCATGCAGCAGCAGGTTACTATACCAGTAACTTTAATGATGCTGTTATCGTGGTCTTAGATGCTATTGGAGAATACAATACTTCTACAATCTGGACAGGTGAAGGAAATAAGATTAAGTTAAAATACAAGCAAAACTATCCAGTCAGTTTTGGATTATTTTATTCAGCCTTCACGCAGTTGATTGGACTTATGCCAAACCAAGAAGAATACATTATGATGGGTATGGCTGCTTATGGAGACTGGACAAAGTATTACAGAAAAGTTGATGCATATTTTCCAAAGTATGATCAACAAAAGTATAACTTTCATAAAGGAATTAATGATTGGGGATGGATTGAATCAGAGCAGGATAAGTTTGATATTGCTGCTGCAGTACAGGTAGTATATGAGCAAAGATTAAATGAGTTTATGCGTAAGGCAAAGTTGTTGACTGGTAAAAGAAACCTAGTATTTATGGGTGGTTGTGCACTTAACTCCTCTGCAAACACATTGTTGTGGAAAATATTTGATATGATTTGGATTATGCCAAACCCTGGTGATGCTGGAAGTTCATTGGGTGCAGCAGCAGCCCTATATGGAAAGCATCTTGATTGGAAGACTCCTTATCTTGGCTATGACCTTGGTGGAGAGTACCCTGTTCAGAAAATTTTGGACGGCATATTGAAAGACGGAATCGTAGCAGTAGCATCAGGAAGAGCAGAGTATGGCCCAAGAGCATTGGGAAATAGATCAATTCTTGCAGACCCAAGAGATCCATTGATTAAAGACAAAGTTAATCTAATTAAACAAAGAGAATTGTTTAGACCGTTTGCTCCAGTAGTTATGGAAGAGTGTGCCTCTAAATGGTTTGATATGGACTTTACAAGTCCTTATATGCAGTATACAGTTAAGTGCCTACAACCTGACAAGATACCCTCTGTAGTACATGCAGACGGAACATCAAGAGTTCAGACTGTAAACAAAGAGCAGCATCGTGGATTATGGAGAGCAATCAATAAGTTTTATCTTAAAACTGGCGTACCAGTTCTTTTAAATACAAGCCTTAACATTAAAGGGCAGCCATTGCTTAATGATGAAACCGACATTATTAAATGGGAAAAAGAATATAACTTCACAATCTGTAGGTAAAGTGCTATAATAGTATAAGAGAAAAAGGAGGCCAGACATGGCAACAAAAGGATCAGTAGAAGCAATCATTGAGGTTGCAAAAAAAGAAGTTGGAACTATAGAAGGTCCAAAGGATAACGAAACAAAATATGGCAAGTGGACTGGGATGAATTTTCAGCCATGGTGCCAGTCATTTGTTTCTTGGTGTGCATTTACTTCAGGGCTAGATCCAAAGAAGTATCCAAAGTCTGCATCAACCATAGCAGCGTCAGACTGGTTTAAGAAGAATGATCGTTGGTCAGATGCTCGTAATGATGATCCACAAGCAGGAGACTGGATTTATTTTGATTTCCCAGAAGATGGTGTAAATCGTATTTCACATGTTGGTATTTGTATTAAGAACAATGGCGATGGAACAATTCAAGTTATTGAAGGAAACACTTCAGGAACTGCAAAGGGCGATCAGCGTAACGGAGGAATGTGCGTAGAGAAGACTCGTGGTTATGTAAAAAACAACAAGAAGAAGTTGCTTAATGGAGTTGTTGGTTGGGGTCGTCCAGTTTATCCTGGTGAAGATAATGCTCCTCTTCTTAACAAGGTGGCAGAATCAGTTGTATCAAAGCCAGTAGTAAAGAAGCCAGTAGTAAAGAAGGCCAAGTAAATGGAGTCAACTAAGAGAACATTACTAAAGACAGCAAGTTGGGAGATATTTCATCTTGTTGGTGTTGCTGGTGTAATCTATTTGTTTACTGGTGAATGGGAGTATGCAAGCCTTGGTGCTCTTATTTATATTGGTTGGGAAGCCCTTGGATACTTTTTACACGAAAGAGTATGGGCAAAGTTTGGGAAAGGAATAAAGTAATGCGTATTAAAATAATTAGGTTTGTTGTTAAAGCACTTGGTTATCAGTGGGGCGGAGACGCACTCAGTGCACCAGTCTGGACAGTAAAAGCAAAAAAGAAGAAGTAGTCTATGGCACTGTACGAATATGACTGCATGCCATGTGCACAAAGATCTACCAAAGAAAGATCTATTCAAGAAGATGATCCTGGATATAAGTGTGAAACTTGCAATTCACCTTTAGTTCGTGTATACTCTAGCGTAGGTTCAGTTTTTAACGGTAGTGGATTTTATTCCACAGATAATAGGAAAAAGTGATAACTAAGATACCAGAAGGACAAATCTGCCAAGCATTTGATCCAAGAATGATTATGACTAACGAGTTATTAAAAAGCCATAGGGCTGAGGAGCAACCCAACACATCCTGTGTAGTACCAGCATATGTTTATATAGAGGGAAAGCATGGTAAAAAGTTTCTTTGTGATACACATTACTACTACGAAATATACATGAATAAGCAATGTTATTCAGCCCCCAATCATTCTTTTTTAGAAATTGCACAATATCTAATTAATGAGACAGAAAGAGTAAAAGAAACATTTGCAAAAAATATAACAAGTACAGAAACACTTGGCCATCTGTGCTGTTTAACTAATTATTACAACAAGGGTGGTAAAGATTGTAGTGCTGATGCTTTGGTAAAACTCAACGTTATGACACGTCCTGTTGGCAAAGTAAATTTTATTTCAACTCTAGATCCAGACAATATTTCAAAAGATCTTTTTTATTGTAATTTTCATTTCAGAAGAACCTATGCCAGATACATTAATAATGGCGTTGTGTTTGAAGATTACTTTAAGGTATTAGACGAAAGATATAGAATGACAATGACTATTGACGAAGAAGCAAAAAGACTTACGTACTTTTAAAGGAAAAAATGATAACGAATATACCAGAAAATCAAACATGTCAAGCATTTGATCCGATGATGATCATGCCAGAAAAAACAGCACACATTACAAAATTTTTAAAAAAGCCTAGTACTTCTTGTGTTGCACCAGCCTATGTATATATTGAAGGCACACACGGAAATAAATTTTTGTGTGATTATCATTATCATTATGAAAAATTTAATGGAAACTATCTTGACTATGATAAAAATGGTTTAATAGATAAAAGAGAGACTGTTCTTATCGATGAAAGAGAAAGAGTTAAAGACACTTTTGCAAAAAATGTAACAACAGAAGAGACACTAGGGAAATACTGTTCTATAAGAAGCGATAGAGGACGCACAACCAGTACAAAAAATGACTGCGTGGCAGAAGCACTTGTTATGGCAACCGACAAATATGGCAATTCTGTGTTTTTTTGTAACTTTCATTACAGAAAAATTTATTATAGGTATTCTAGCAATGGGTCAAAATATGAAGATTTTTATGACATTTTAGACGAAAGATACAGAATGACCAGCACAATCATTGAAGAATCTTTAAACCTAGAATGCATATAGTATTTTGACAATCCTGCTTTTTTAGTGTATAATTAAGAATGTAGTAAAATTTTATCCAACCATCAATTAAAATAGGAGTATACTATGTTTACAATGATTAAAGACGAAGTAAAGCAAGATTGGATACTATCGCCCTTAGACAGGTGTGACAGATGTAATGCTGAAGCCTTAGTTAAAGTAACTGGAATTAAGGGAGATCTTCTTTTCTGTGGTCATCACTACAACAAGATCATGGCAATTCCAGACGGCTATAACAGCATGATGTCTTTTATGGTTAGTATTGTTGATGAGCGGGAAAAACTAGATAAGGATTAAAAATGATTATTCAGATTATAGGTCTTCCAGGTTCAGGAAAGACAGAGTTAGCCAAGGCACTTAAAGAACGTATTAACGCTATTCATCTTAATGCAGATGAGGTTCGTGCAACTGTAAATTCAGATTTAGGGTTTACACCAGAACATAGAATTGAGCAGGCTCGTCGCATGGGAGAAATGGCAAGACTAATTGCAAAGCAGGGCGTTGCCCCAGTCATTGTTGATTTTGTTTGCCCAACAGATTTAACTCGTGCAGCATTTGGAAAGCCAGACATTTTGGTATTCATGAACACGATTGAAGAAGGAAGATTTGAAGACACCAACAAGATGTTTGAAATGCCAACAGACTATGACATTGCTTTTATAAGCCATGAATGGGATGCAAATGAAAAGGCATCGGTAATCATTAATCAGTTTAACCTACATGACTGGTCTGCACCTACAACTCTAATGCTGGGTAGGTACCAGCCATGGCACGAAGGCCACCACGCCCTTTACAAGGAGGCTGGTAAGAGAACTGACCAAGTACTTCTTGGCGTCCGTAATACATACAATACAAGCGAGAAAGATCCACTTAAGTTTGATCAGGTAAAAGAATATATTGCCAAGGATGAATTTATGGACGGTGCATTAGTATTAAGACTGCCTAACATTACCAACATTGTATATGGTCGTGATGTTGGATACAAGATTGAACAAGTAGATTTGGGGGCAGACATTCATGCTATATCGGCTACGCAAAAACGTAAAGAGATGGGCATCTAAAGTCTGGAACTTCATCACTAAGCCAAGCAAAATTGAGTGGCCATCATGAATGTAACCAAACAAAGATCAGCCTTAAAAGCAATTACATGGCGTATAATTGGAACAGCAGATACTTTTGTAATATCTTGGGCAATAACCAAAGAGCCAGTTACGGCTGGCGCAATTGCAAGTTTCGAGGTATTTACAAAGACAATCCTTTATTACTTCCATGAGCGTGGTTGGAATAAAATTAAATGGGGGAGAAAATAATGTTATCAATAATTAAACAAAAAAGACAAGAAGACTGGAGATATTTATATTATGGCAATCATGATGTAAATGATATTTTAAATAAACTTTTATCTTACCCAGAAGAAGAATGGTGGATTGATAGAACACGCCAACAAATGTTTCCTTTTGTTCATAAGGAGACAACAACTATTTTTGTGTCAGAGATTATGGGATGGCAACTAGGACAACCTCTTGAGCCAACATTTAGACTTAAAGATCCAGAACTTTGGAAAATGATAGAGCCAATAATTAACCATTATGAAAAAAAACATGATGGGAAAATGGGCAAAGCAGCATTTTTAAGATTGCCTGGCAGTAAGGTTGTTCATAAGCATTGTGATGAGGGCGATTATTTGGGACTTGTTCATAGGCACCACATAGCAATTCAAACAAATGAAGATGCTATTTTTTCAATTGATACAGAAGAAAAGCATATGAAGGTTGGAGATTGTTGGGAAATCAACAACGCAAAAACTCATGGAGTAGCAAATAATGGTACAACAGATAGAATTCATCTATTGTTTGATATCATGCCAAACAAGTATATTAAATAGGAGAAGATAATGTTTGAATATTATGTAAAGAAAGTAACAAAGGTAGTTGATGGAGATACGATTGATGTCGATATTGATTTAGGGTTTGACATTTCTTTTAGTTCAAGAGTCAGACTGGCTGGTATTGATACCCCTGAGTCTCGTACAACAGATAAGGCTGAAAAGGCTTTAGGACTAGAAGCAAAGGCTTATTTGAAGCATGCTATCGACGGTGCTAAGTCTGTTGTGATCAAGACCGAGAAGATAGATTCTTCAGAAAAATATGGTCGTATTCTTGGTTGGGTTTATCTTGATGGAGATACCGTTTCTATTAATGATAAGATGATTAATGATGGACACGCTTGGGGATACATGGGAGAGACAAAGGTAAAAGATTTTACAGCACTTGCAAAGGCTAGAGCAAAGTCTGGCAAGTAATGATAGATTTTAAAATTAAGATAATAGAAAATTTTATAACTTTAGAAGATGCTGATGCACTTGTGAGTTATATAAAAAATAACTATTCAGACAGAACAAAATTCTATACGCCTCTAAAGCATAGGATTGAAAGAAAAATAAGGTATGAATCACACATACCAGAACGAAATACATTTTCAAATCATCCAGAAATTTTACATTTACTAAAAAAATACTCTGATAAATTTTTATCAGAATGTGATCTTTTTTTTAAAGATACTGAAAAAATATACTTAACAGCACAGTGGATGACTATGCTAGGACCACAAAGTAACCTTCCAGCGCATGTAGATAACCATAAAGGTTCAGAGCATTTTTTTAGAAGCGGTGTAATTTATTTAAATGAAGATTTTGATGGAGGATATTTAAATTTTCCAGAGAGAGATTTTACAATTAAACCAAAAAAGTTAAGTCTTGTTATTTTTGATTCTAGAGAAGTACACAAAATACAAGAAGTTTTGTCTGGTGTAAGAATAGCAATGCCTATTTGGGCAACAAATATAAAAGAAAAGGAAGTATCTTATGAACTTTAAAAATATAAGAAGTCAAGCAATGGTAGAGCATTTAATTATGCAGGGAGCCATAGAAATGGCTGGTATAGATGAAAAAGGCGAAATGCTTTATTCAATAACAGACAAACTTGAGTTAGTCAATCCAGGAATTTATGCAGAATTAACAGAACAATACAAGCACCATATGTTTCAAATGATAAAGCAAGGCCCCAAAGCAATGAACTGGAGACTTAGGGTTTAGAGAAAAGTGATACAATGGTTACTTGGGGGTATTTATGAATAACTTGCTAGGTGCATTGGCTTTAACTGTTCCTTTATTATTAATAATAGGATATGTGGTATTCTTTAGAAATAAAGAAGTCTATAAGCCTATGATGACCCAGTCTATGCTTCATAATCAATACTCTATGCAAAAAAAATATATTGAAAAAGTCAATAGAAAAAGCCAGTCAAAGACTCGTAAAGCAAAAGAAAATGTTAGAGTAATTATTGTTGAAGATACTGCTTATTGGATCCAAGATAATGCTTTTTATACAGCACCAATGATAAATAATTTAATTAGCAAAGACTCTGCTATACAAGTTGACACCATGCACATGGATAAGGTACAATTAGACAAGATGTTGTTCATAATGGACAAACTAAGAGAAGGGATTAGCGATGATAGTAGGGGTTCAGGGAACTAGTAGTTTCGATAACTACCAGATTTTTCTTAGATCTATGGCCGTTGCCCTTTCTGAGTTACCAGAGGAAGATAAAAACTTTCACATATACTCTGCAGGACCAAACAATATCAACATGATGGCTATGGAATTTTCAAACCTATCTGAAAAGGGAATGAAGTTAAGAGGCAAGTCTATTAAGTTTATTAGGGTAACTCCTCAGTGGCTAGAAGAAAACATATCAGAAATTAATCACTTTGCTTTTTTGTCTAATCCAAAAGAGCCAGTATCAAAAACAGTTAATATATCAAAACTAAACAATATCAATACAAACGTATACAACTTCTAGCCATTGTTGACAAACATTGTCAAATGTGTTAGAATTTAGTATGCTTCAAATGTGCTTTGGCACACAAACAGATTGGAAAGATTATGAAATTAGTTAATTCTTTAGATGCTATGGAATCAATAGTAGAGAAGAACAGACAACTATCATGGGATGGTTGGACAGTAGTTGAGACATTCCCTTCAGAGAAAGCCTACTACTCAAAGTTTGGCATTTATAAAAACAACAAGTGGCAAATGAAAAAAGAGTTTATTCCTTCTAACAAAGGGTGGGAAATTCCTGATAAGTATGTGATCTAAGTGAATAAATTTAAATGGAAAGATAATGCAGTCTGCTTAGACTATGACACAAACTTATTCTTTGAAAAATATGAAGATGACGAATTACTAAGGCCAGCAATTGATGCACTGTGTTCTTCTTGTCCAGTAAGAAAAGAATGTTTTTCTGTTGGAATTTCAGGCAAAGAATGGGGAGTATGGGGTGGTGTATACTTGGAGAATGGCGAAATATCTAAAGAGTTTTCTAGTCACAAAAGTAAAGACGAGTGGGGTAAAACGTGGCAGTCCCTGACCATGGAGTAATATGTATACAGATGAAATGAGAAGGGCTTTTAGATCATTGCAATGCCCAAAAGGTTTTTCTTTACAAGTAATAGACAATGACCATTTTATAACAGTAAAAGCAAAAGAAAAAGAATTTATGTCTTTACAAACAGTTGAAAAGAAAAAAGAAGCGATAGAGTATATGATCCGTGTAAAGAAGGCATTAGAAGACAATGGTGCTATAGTTTTATTAGTTCGTGAGGGTGGAAAAGAGATTTGAAAAATATAGTTGTAGTAGGTGGTGGCACAGCAGGATGGTTAACAGCCCTTGCTGCACAAAAAAGATACCCCGAACACTTAATTACTGTAATAGAAAGCACAGAAATAGGAATTCTTGGAGCAGGAGAAGCATCAACAGTATCTCTTATTGGATTTTTAAAATATTTAGATATACCAATTGAAGAACTGATAAAAGAAACAAAGTCAACAGTAAAAGTAGCAATTAAGTTTAATAATTTTAATAAAGATGATGAGAGTTATTACCATGAGTTTGCTATTAATAAGTTTAATCCAAAAACAAACAAACTTTATTTAAATAATAAAGATGGCAAGATTTATCCCGTATTGCATCTTTATTGTATGTCACAAAATTTACCAGAAAAAGAATATAAATTAAGTGCTATGGCTTTAGATTCAAATAATTTGCCATTTGTAAGTAAAAATGAAGATCCACTAAATATATCCGACTTTGATATATATAACACGTATGGAATACATTTTGATGCTAGAGAAATGGCTAAGTTTTTATCAAAAATTGCAATAGATCGGGGAGCAATTCACATAGATTCAACAGTAGATAATTTTATTCAAGATAGTGATGGAAACATAGAAAATATTGAATTAGCCAATGGTTCGACAATCAGTACAGATTTTGTTTTTGACTGCACTGGCTTTTATAGAGTAATAAATAAAAAAGTTTTTAACACAGAATGGGTAAGTTTTTCAAATAATTTACCAGCCAAAAGAGCAGTACCATTTTTTCTTGATATTGATAAAGATGAGGTCCCAGCGTATACTGAGTCAACCGCTATGAACTATGGCTGGATGTGGAAGATCCCATTACAGCATAGATACGGATGTGGTTATGTTTTTGACTCTAACTACATAACTGATGAGCAGGCAATATTAGAAATTGAAGAAAAACTAGGGCATAAGATTAAGTCTCCAAAAACATTTAGTTTTGAACCAGGATACTACAAGACGATATGGAATAAAAATACTATAGCAGTAGGTCTTTCAGCAGGGTTTGTTGAACCTTTAGAGGCAACATCAATTATGCAGTCTGTAGAAACTCTTAATCTTATTTTTAAAAATGATCATGATATCTTTGATCCAAAAGATTTAGCAAAAACTCTTAATGAAAAGTATTCTTCTGATTGTGAAGAAATTCGTGATTTTTTATACCTGCACTATATGACAAACAAAACTAATACAGACTTCTGGGCTAATTTTACTAAAAACAATACAATGCCAGAAAGTCTTAAGAATACTCTTGAAATCCTCAGCACTGTAAACTATGTTGAACTAGATATGTATTATTTTAGTAAGATAGGTTATTATATTATTATGTATGGAAATAAGATATTAGATAAAGAGTTTTTAAAAGAAGTTAAAGATGTTTTTGAATCAGAAAAAGATAAAATAGAAAAAATTAATAAAAATAAAAAACACTTGTCAAGCAGTTTTGTTAATCATTATGAATTTATTAAAAAAATGGGTGGGTTTAATGAATAAGATAAAAGTTTTGTTTTCTGTTTTATCAAAAATGAGAGACAGATCTTATTGGAATAAAGAAAATATTACTGAATTTTTTGCGTTTATGACAAAAATTATTATTATTGTTCCTGGTTTGTTATTTGGGATACAGTATTGGTGGCTATACATTTTTGCATTAGCATCTAGTCTAGCATTGATATGGACTTCAACGGTAAAAACACTACCAACAATTATAATATTTAATCTTATATGGACAGCACTTGCTACAACTGCTATACTTAAGTATTGGATATAGAAAAGGAGAAAAATGACTATGATTGATTTAATTTTTATGCTAATTCTGTCGTCTCTGACACTACTTTTTTTGTCTCTGTATGTATTGCAAAAAAGGGCTAACAAAACTCTTATTGCTAAAACTTTAGAAACTTTGTTGCTACAGCAATTAAGTAGGAACACAAACAAAACAGACAAAGATCCTGCGGATGAGGCATTTTTAAAATTTGTTTCAGATTCTCGTGACTGGGCATATCAATACATAGACGAGGCTCAACAAAGTTTAAATAAGTTTATTACTGATATTGAGCCTGAGATAAAGTACTTTGATGAGTACGGGGTGGCAAGTTCAGCCTATCCGCACTATCATTCTATGAAAAAAATATCGGGGGCCTACAAAGAATTAAAGAAACTGCTCCCAGATGACTATGGTAAAATAGATACATGATAACAAACCCTTCCGAAAAAGATGAAATCTATTTAGCAAATGTTGCAAAAATAGGAGGCTCTACAAACAATATACAATATATAGAAAATGTATTGCCTGAAGAAGAACACAAGATTCTGCTTGATTATATAAAAATTACTGATTCCTGGAAAGAGCAGCCATGGAAGGCTCTAACTATTCAATCAGAAGATTTACCTGAAGAAATTATTCAAATACTAAATAAGGTGTTTGAGTTTGTTTATAAAAAGTCTGTAGATCTTTACGATGTAGAAATAAATCCTTTTCATAAGTCTGCACTACATCTAGTTAAGTTTGTAAAAGGCTTTTACTTAGTTCCACATGTAGATACGCTGTCATCCGAAGGTAATCACATTGCTTCAGTATATTATATTAACGATGACTATACTGGTGGAGAAATTAACTTCCCAGAGCATAATTTAGAGATTAAGCCAAAGCCTAACAGTTTAATTATTTTCCCTGGAAATGAAAATTATTTGCACGAGGTGCGTGAAATTCTTGACAGCAACAGGTATAGTTCTGCTATGTGGCTTCAGTTTACTGGCTCTACCTTTAACAAAAAAGCAGAATGGTATAACTAACAAATGAAAAATCAAAATATAGGAAATTCTATAAATAATATACAAATTACAGAAAATATTTTATCCAGTGATGAGCACAAACAACTGCTTGACTATGCTCTAAGTGTTGACTCTTGGACTACTCAGCCTTGGGGTGTTAAAGTATTGCCACCACAAAGACAGTCAAAAGAAATTAACAATATTTTAAATAAAGTTTTTATAACTGCATATCAAAAATGTATAGATTTTTACAATGTAGAACTATATCCTTTTCAGAACAACTTTACTCCTTTAGTTAAATTTGAAAAAAACTATAAAATGAACGAGCATGCAGACACGACAGGAGACTTTGCAGCAATATACTACCTAAATGATGACTACGAAGGTGGAGAAATAAACTTTATGGACCATAATATAAAGATTAAGCCAAAGGCTAATAGTTTTATTACATTTCCTAGTAATGCAGACTATTGGCACGAAGTGCTTGAAAATACTGGAAAAGAAAGATATTCTGCTACTCAGTGGTTTATGTATGCTGGATCTAGCCCTATAAGACCACCGCTAGGTCTAACCAGATGAAAGATGTAATGCTATCAATACTAACAGGTTTTGGATGTGGCGTAGTATTTGCTGCATTCAAATTGCCAGTACCAGCACCACCAGTTTTTGCGGGAGTCGCAGGAATTATTGGTTTATGGATTGGTTTCACAGTACTAACAAAAGTTATATCCTAGGAGGAATAATATGAACACAACACAACTAAAGGCAATGCTTGCATCATACGGACGATCAGTTCTTGGTGCTGCAATTGCACTATACGCTTCAGGCGTAACAGATCCAAAGACACTTGCTTATTCATTGCTTGGAGCCATCGTGCCCGTTGCAATCAGAGCAGTCAACCCTAACGACAAGGCATTCGGAAAGTTTCCAGATGCTAAGGAAGTTGAAGTGGCACTCAAGACTGCCAAGGTAGTTAAGAGACCAGCAGCAAAGAAAGCAGCAGCAAAGAAGTAATCAATTAGATTAGCAGGCTGGTTTAACTAACTAGCCTGCTTTTCTATGCCAATATACTTTATTGTGAATTCTTTTTGATGTATATCTCGTGAAATCCAAGAGGATGCAGAACTATAGCATCAACAGACCAATTTTTGTTAAAATGTAAAAATTCATTTACGCTTTGATATATTCCTACAGGCATATCATAGTGAACAGCATCATAGTTCATGTAAGAAGTAAATCCTATAACCCCACCGACATTAACTAATTGACAACAATGCTTTAGTGCATTTCTTGTTAAAAGTCTTTTTGATATTGAATCAAAAAGAATAAGGTCATACTTTTTGTCTAAAGTAAAAACAATATCTTTTGCATCCCCTTTTATGGTTTTTACATTGGGGTGGTAGGCAAACCTATCTTTTATATATTCTTCATGTGTCATTAAACTGCCTTTTGGCATAGATCCTCCTGGATGTCTAACTCCCTGAGCATTATCATATAGGTCTATAAGGTCTGCACTTTTAGCATTTGTTGTGTCTATAAACATTTTAGCAGATTCCCCATAGCCAGCACCCACCTCTAAGTATGATATATTTTTATTTAATGTTTTTGCATATTCATATTTTGAATTAAAAAGTCTTGCATTGTCTAGTTGACTTTGAGATATAGGTATTGCTATTTCCATTTGACGATCATCATATACCTTTTCTTCATTATAGGCAATAGGCTGTACTATTTCTTTTCCACTAGACCAATTATTATTTATCATACCTACAAGTATATCACCTAAAGGTATAGTATAATAGATACTATTCCGCTTGAGACTTTAAAAGGTTTTACAACGGATGCTCCCTTGATGGGAGAGTTGGCAGGAGTTGAACCTTCGTGGCCTATAGACCTGAGCAGTCGTCTATAAACTGCTCATTCTATATGATATAATTTAACGTATGAGTATGCGTAAAATTACAAAAAATGACTTAGTCCTGGCAACAGAACAAAAAAAAATTCACGTATCAAGAAATTTTCTTAGAAAGCCCCCTTCCTGGTCAGATATAGGGAAGATACATGATTTAGATAAAGAAATAGTGTATATTTCTTTTGGAATATTTCAAGTAGAAGAAAAAGAAATTATCCTTAATTATTACAAAGAGGTAATAGATAGTATTAATAAAATTTATAAAGGACGACCTCTTTTTGGAATGATCATAGTAGATTTTATAAATAGAAATAATAACGTTATTAGTGATCCTGATTGTTCAAATCTGTTTCTTCGGTTTAGTGAAAAGAACCCTTTAAAATTTACAAAACATATTACCATTGAAGACTATGGCGTAGATGGAGGAGACTGGGAACCCAAGGTGCATTCTGGTACAGAAAATAGATTTTTTGTTCAAGGTGGAGGTCAAACCCTGTGGAGACTTTTTGATGATTCAAATAATTTGACCGATGCAATTATATTAAACCCAGGAGATCTGGCTTTTATTCCAAAAGGATTGCTACACAGTGTTGAGTCTTTAAGTCCAATACACTCAATGAGCATAGTCTTTTCTGATGAACCTGTAATATAAACTGCTCATTTATTATGCTACAATTTAATTGTCCCACACAGGACCTTAGTGATGGATTAGTTACCCATTGGATAGAGACCGTGGCGCAAGTCAGGTGAATTGCCTGTGTGGGGCCTTAATATTTTCACGGTATAATGATAGCAATGACTGACAAAGAGTTAGACCATTATAATAAGCAACAGTTTAAGAAGATGCTTGCCAAGATAAAGGAAGACTCTGGCTGTGTAGACTGTGGTGTCAGTAATCACATAATCCTAGACTTTGATCATCTAAGAGACAAGAAATACAATGTGTCCAGAATGATCCATGATGGTTTTTCGTGGAGGGCTATTAAGAAAGAGATTCAAAAGTGTGAAGTGGTTTGTGCTAACTGCCACAGGATCAGGACTTACAACAGGCTAAACGGCATGGTATAATTATTATATGTTAAAAGAAGGCGACTTTGTCATGGGATCAACCTCTGAGGGGGTTGTACACGGCGTTATAGAGCACATCATGACTGAGGGTGGGATACTTGGTACACCTGGATCAGAATATGCTTTGGTTTCAATGCCACCAGAAAATCCAGCAATGTCAGTCAGAATACATAAAGAAGAAAACGGTACATGGAAGCCAACAGCATACAGTATTGGCATGATGTACAAGGATGCTGAAAAAGCAGATATGGATAATCACACAATGGATTCAGAAACAGCAATGGCAATGTACGACTCACAGATGGGCAAGTCCTATCATGAAGAAGAAGAAAAAGAAAAGATTAAAAAAGAATACGAGGGTTGCGGATGCCCTATGTGCAAAGAATTAAATGTAACATGCGAAGAGTGTCCTCAGTGTCAGGCTGGAGAAATGAAATCAGATTGCTGTGGTAATGTAAGTAAGCAAGCACCTTGTTGGGATGGATATGTTCAAAGAGGAATGAAGCCAGGAGACAATGGTAAGCCAGTTCCTAATTGTGTACCTGCTGCAAAAGCAGATGATCTATTTGAAGATGATGACACAGTAGAATATGATACAGATTCAGTATCAAAGGCTGAAGGATACTCACCACCAGCAGGAGCAAGATCTGCTGCTCGTAGAGCAATTAAATTTAAGGAAGATGGAAAAGCAAATGGTGCTGGAACATCTGTAGGTTGGACTCGTGCAGGGCAGTTAGCAAGAGGAGAATCAATCTCTCTTAGTACTGTTAAGAGAATGTACTCATACTTCTCACGCCATGAAGTAGACAAGAAGGGTAAGGACTGGGGCAACTCAGCAAACCCATCTAACGGATACATTATGTGGCTTGCATGGGGTGGAGACGCAGGATATTCATGGTCAAGAGGAATTGCTAATCGTGAAAGAGATAAAGGTTTGTTTGCTGATTTTGGAAAAGATCACACAAAGGTTCAAAGAGAAAAACACACACTCTAATGCCAAAGAAAAAAGCACATGCATTTAATCCAATGCAAATAAAAGATGGATGGATAGTAAGACTATACAAAGATGGTCGTATTAAGTCTAAGATTGAACCATACCAACCAAAGCATCCTAAAAAGTAAAGTACCCCTGGCAAGAATCGAACTTGCGACGCATGGCTTAGAAGTCCATCGTTCTGTCCACTGAACTACAGAGGTAAAGTATCTCCAACGGAATTTGAATCCGTGTTGCTGCCGTGAAAGGGCAGAGTCCTAGGCCACTAGACGATGGAGACTTGGAGCGGATGATGAGAATCGAACTCACCCCTTCTGCTTGGAAGGCAGAGGCACTACCAATATGCAACATCCGCATTGTACACCAGGTAGGACTTGAACCTACGATAGCCGAATTATGAGTTCGGTGCCTTAACCAACTTGGCTACTAGTGCGAGACCTTATTTAATTAGTAAGCCAAAAAATGTGCCAAGTAAAAAACATAAAGTTCCAACAGTAGAGTAATAGTATGTTTGCATATGCTGTTTAATAATATAATGCTTTACTTCTTTTGATACTTTGTTTACTTCGTCTTGATCTACCACGGGATCTCCAGTTCTAGTTAGGGACAGAGCGCAAAGACCCAAGTACAATTTCTTCTCTTATAGACTTTTGTTGACGTTCAAACTTTGAAAGATATGGCTTAGCCTGTATTCTTTTCTTGTTCTTTGTTGCTCTCTTAATCTTATGCTGAGATACTTTGTTGTTAGACTTTCTCATTTTGATCCTTGATTTTCTGCTACGCTGTCGCATGGACAGATAATTGATTCTGGAAGTTCGTGAACCTTGGTTACAATAGTAATCATAGTCTCACACTCAACGCACTTATAGATCTTCTTAACTCGTTTGCTCATAAACTAATCATACCATATTGAGATAGTTGTGTCAAGATTTGTCTCCATCCCATGTTCCAATTTTTGTTGTAAGGATTCCATGATCCTCCCACAACTTAATTACATTTGGATTGTCATCTACGGCATGCATAACATCCCATAGTATATTAATCTTATCAAGCATATCTTTCTTTGCTTCGTAGTCGGGTCTGTTATCATCATCTGCCCTCATAAATAAAGCATGAGACCTAATATTATTTTTTGCAAGCCACATAGATGTTAGTCCACGATATTTTTCTTTACGAGATGTAACAATCAAGATGGCATGCTGATCAGAAACAGCATTATTTAACATCTGAACAACTTCTATATTTGGCAGGGCATCTATAGAGGCCTCATGAAAAGCGTTGTAATCCCTATTAGAGCCACGAACAAGGTAAAGGTATGGGTCTACATTGGCAAGTGTTCCATCTACGTCAAAGATGTATGCAGAAGGCTTAATCTTGATTAACCTTATATGTCATAATAAAATAACATGCTACATACCCAGCAATAAATGCTGGTACTAAAAAGAATAAACTAATCATTCGTAAGCCTCCCGTCTATCAAAAAATTCGGTCATATAATTATCTTCTCCCCTTGCAACCTTTGCAGCCTCAATCCGCATGCCCAAAGCATTTGTAACTGATGACTCAATAGGTAGGGCTTCAATAGCCCTTGCAATCTCTTCTCGTAATGTCATTTCGTCTATACTCATACTTCAAGTATACCCTATTTGACAAGGTATGTCAAAACAGGTGATATAATTATCTCATGCCAACACCACCAAATTATAAAGGCCTCTACAACAATGGAGGATATTACGCCATTGGAGACACAGTTCTTACAGATGGAGACCCATACGGTGTCGCTGGAAGATACTTCATTAGAAGCGGTAATGCAGGTAACCCAGGGTATGCACCAGAGCCAGGCGGAGCAACCAACGGATCTTGGACAATGATTGTCTCTAGAGGTATAGATGGTTCTGGTTCAGTAAGAGGATCTGGCGCAATAGCCTAATCTTTATCCCAGTACGCTTTCCCAAACTCATCATAGTCATCCCAGCCTTCACCTGACATATCTATTCTCATTTGATCTATCTCGCTCTTCCATTTATCAGTATCTAATATATAGTATGTGCCCCACCACTCGTAAGGTTTATTAAGATACTTCCAGCATTTTGCGTGGTATTTATAACGAAATCCTAAATTACTATCTAGAGACTCATCTAAATCAATAGCCTTAACTAAATGATTACCAGCATAGCCACCAAGAAAATTGCCTATCCATCGTAATGGTAGGATTCTAGTCTTCTGAATTGTTGTTAAGTTGTTCATCTTTGGGTACCCAGACTTTCTTTCCATTTTTCCATACAGGCCAATAGCCAAGACTACGCCAGTCCATAGTCATTATCTTAGGATCTTTTGGCATTAACGCACCACACCTTTCCATCACTCATTGTTTGATGAGCATTCCAGAACCACTCGGATTCTTTATCTAGATTACAAATAGTACAGTTGTTGTTAATCACTCTTCTTGCCTCCAATGAAAATAAGACTTAATATAAACAATCGAGTAAGCAACAGCAGCAAACACGAATCCATATTGTTTGGTTGTTACTGCATAAAATATCCACATAGCCTCATTACAGGTAGCCCAAATCCATGCCCATATTTGTTTTCTTCCAACAAAATAAATTGCAGCCACACCACTGACAGCAAGCACCCAAGAGGCATAGTTGTTCATCCATTGTTCCATATATTTAGTATATCTTAGTGTCTTAGTTTTGTCAAATTGGATAAATAACGATCTTTCATTGTTTATGATCTCCCTGATTGCGTAAGTTATAAAAAAAATCTGCTACGTGATATTGAAAATGAATTCCTGGATGAGCCATTTTAGGCTGCTTTACATTGTCTATAATAGAATAGTCCGATCCAGAAGACCAATGCATACTATCTTTAAATTCAGAGTCATGATCTAAACTGCAAGTATTTTTTATAAATATGTTACCTTGATCCACTCCCTTACCTGTATAAAAAGAAACAAAATTTTTTAATTTAAAATCTTCAAACTTTAGCAGTTCTTTCATTATGGTAGAACTTGGCCTATCCCATGTTGTCCAATATAGTTTTATATTATTTACTAAACAAAAAGATTCTAAAATATAAATATAGTTTACAGCATTTAAGATTAGTTGATGCGGAGATACTGAGTTTTCGATAAATTTTTTATCTTTTATTTCCATAAACATAATACCCATATCCATTTTTACTTTTGGATTACAAAACATTAGTTGTAAACTATCTATTGATCCAACATTTTCTCTTATTACTCCTGATTCATAAAATTCTTTGTCTACTACAACCATATTTCTCCAAAAATCTGGCATTAAACAAAAAATTTCTTTTGGCATTTTGTTGTTCATGCAATAACGAATAATATGGTTACAAATAGTCTCTACAGACCCTCCAGGATTGCCTAAGTTCATAATACTTTTATTTATTTTATTACTTAAAATATTTGTCCATCTTCCATCTTCTGGAACGCCAATACCAAAAGTAATAGAGCAACCAGAGGCTAAGACATCGGCAGACATGTCAACTTTTCCCCTAAAGCCAAGGTTATTTATCTCGTATGTGTTATGTTCATCTACGGTTGGCATAAAAGGATTACCATTTGGTTTATTAGCAATAGGATTTATTTGATTTGGAGAGTGCAAGCCAAGATGTCCACCATGTGTAAAGTGTTTTTTTAAATACCACCGATTTTCTGTAGTATCTTTGTAAAAATCTAGAATATTTCTTGTAATTTTTATCATTTTATTCCGTGCCTACTCTTTTTGCCTTGGATAGCAAATTATTATATTGATCATAGCAGTTGGCGATATCTTTTATCTTAAAATATTCTTCATTATATTCTTTAACTGTTTTACTAGACACAAGATATTCCCAATCTTTATTGTCTTCATACATTATATGGTTTGAAGGTCTTTTTTCAAAACCAATTAAGTCACATACCATTTTTGTTATCTCTTCAGGAAAATTAATTAAATCATCATAATCAATAACCAAACTAGCATTACTATTTAAAAATTTATACAGTTCAGTGTAATAGTCTATGTAATCATGATCTGCATATGTTTCTGGGTTATAGTGCTTTTTCATGGCTATATTGGATTGAATACTATCAAATGGATTTCTTGCAATGGTTATAATAAAGCCATCGTTGTTAGATGCCTTATGCGCTGACTTTATTCCCCGTGATGAATATCTTAAGATTAAACCTTCAAGATAATGTTTGCCAGATCTTGGATAGGTGATTATTTTTGGGTTATTCATTTTATGAAGACAATGCCGTAGACAAATGATTTAGGCAAACATCAGCAACTATATATTCAGAGTGATTTACTACTACGTCATAGTGCGTAGCATCTTTTTCACAAAAGAAACATTTATGTTTTTCCATATAATTATTATACCATTAAACAAAATCGAACCAAATTGGCATGATATACCTTGACCCATGTGCAGCAGCAACATGATACCAGTAGTGCTTATTTCCAGGGAATAAAACTAAATCACCAGCCTTTGGCTTAAGAGATACACCCTGATGAATAAAGGATATTTCCCCACCATCATAATCATCATTTAAGTATACCCAACCTGCTAGATGGTTTGAATCTTTGTGTCCTAAGTCATCTATTGCTATTAGTTTACTATCTTTGTGTACCCACTGAGCAAAACGAGAATTTCTTGGCTTTAATTTTACACCAAACTCTTTTTCTAAAATATCTTGAATACCAGGTATGTGTTTTTCTGAATAGGTAAGTGAGTCATAATATAGCAAAGACAGAGCAGGCCAACCAGCATTATCATTCTGTAGAAGACGGTTATTGCTTGTCTCTGTACTATTTATAAGTCCTATAATATGGTTACACTCATCTTTGCTAAGGTACTCTTTATATGTTTTTATGTTGCTAGGATTACTTCCGATATTATTAAAGTTTTGTACTGTTAAGTCAGAATAACCGATGACATTCCACTCAGGTACTACAATATCGTTAAAGTTTTTTACCATATCTAACAACTTACTAATATCTTCTTGATCAGTATGAATCATAAAATCATAAACTCCAAACTGCTCAGATAAATTTCTTATTTGTGCAACAACATCGACTAATTTTCCTTTTATTAAATGATTTTGATGTCTAACTGGGGCATTCTTGTCATACTTAACATGCTTTTCATCGTCTGGATGGGTCGTGATAAGTGGATCGATAATAACGATTGGCTTTACTTTATTAAGGTCAATCTTTTTAAATTGATCTCTAAACAACAGATTATCATCTACATATATATATTCGCAATGCTTATTTGCCATACCAATTGTTGTATCTGAAGAACCAACAACTGCCATGTGTGTTTTATGCTGATGGTTTTGCATTAAAGCCATTACCTTATCCAGCCAAACTGAAGATACTCCTACTCTTTTTTCAAGAGTATCGATCAATGATGAATCATGCATATAGTGATCCAGTACTAACTTTTCTGCAGGACCGTTTCCTTCATCACCCCATCTTCCAGCAACAAGGTTTACGCCAATTCTTCCAGGTGCAAATTTATTTAGAGTGTCAACAATCTTAGCAGCATAGTCGGGGCTTGTTCCATATGCTGGTAAAGCAATTGTCAATATTAGTTGATTTGTTTTTTGTAGTGCTTCTTGTATAACTAATGAAAAATCAATACCACCTGGACCATATGGAAGCAAAACGGATTTTACATTAGCACCATCTAGTTCTTGTGCCATAGCAAGGATTCCCTTAAGGTCTAGGTTTTCAATGCTATCATTTATCTGCCAGTGTCTTCTCCACATCCAGTGAAATGTTATAGGCTTTTTTGTATTATCCATTTTTTATTACTCTTCCCTTTGTCTTAAACCAAGATCCTATCTTAGCCTTTGCTACTTTACTTCTTAAAAGTTCTCCAAATGTTTCATGAGATATTTCTGAACCAAGATACTCTTGACCAGTTTCAAGATCGATAAGTTTCCATTTACCTGGAGCCTTTGTGTGAAGTATTAAATCTATTGGGTAATCGTAATCATCTACTTCGGATCCATCTAAAAGTTTTCTTTTCTTTGTGCTATCTTTCATTCTTAAACTATCGTAAACCAAATAGGTAATGTGTATCTGTCGCCAGATAAAATTTTTGTAACTTCATGAGCGTAATGCATATTTCCAGGGAATATAATTAAATCACCAGTCTTTGGCTTAATAGAAACATCGTGTGTTTCAAACTTAATTTCTCCACCCTCATAGTTATCATTTAAATAAATAATAATTGGTAAATGATTATCTGTTACATAGCCAAGATCGTCTACATGAGTAGTTAGGTAAGATCCAATCTCCCAGTGAACAACACCCAAGAAGTCTTCTTTTGCTACTATCTTAATATCCTCTAGGTTGTATGCTTTTTCTATTTCATTTTTAACTTTATTTATAATATTATGCTTATCGGGCAGACCAGCATACTTACGCATGTAAGTCAATGGCTCCCCATTAGGACCTTTTTGAGAAACAAAACGATGAGAAGGCCTATCGCCTAGTCCTTCCATCAAATAAGATATTTCTTCTTCTGTTAAGAAATTAGAAATAGTTACAATATTTTTTGTAGAATTGCCTAATTTATTTATAAATTTTTGATATGAGTCAGTTCTTTTAATTGAACCAGGATCATTTCCAACGGGTTTATTGTTTATCATATATGCCATATAACTATTATACACTATAAAAAAATATCTACTTTCGCAGGCTTCAGGTGAGGGAGTCGGACCCACGTCGTCGGTTTCGGAAACCGCAGTACTGCCGTTATACGAACCTGAATTGCTTTAATCAGTATAGCACTAAATGGCAGAACATGTTAAGCAAACAAAAGGCTCATCATTAGCCTTTATATATAGTTGATTACATTGACTACAGGCTACCCTGTAAGAATCAATCTTCTTGGCATATAGATTATAAGAAGACTGAAATTTATCCATTGGGGATGTGTCCTTTATAGAATTTAGGGGTAAATAGTTCAATCAACTCATTTTCAGGAATCAGGTCTTCTGCCTGGAGGTGTAGATGAAAGTGTTTATAATAATTTTTATTGCAACTTGCAGTTTTACATGATATTTTTAGACTTAATTGATCCGTAGAAGATGTATTGTCTACTATATACCATCCAGCCAAAATCATGTCTTTAAGCAGATCTGGATGGTTTAAGATTTCTGTTGCTTCAATATGTTCAATCGGGATAATTAAAAGATGTGTAGCAAGATCAGGGAATGGGTCGTGAATAATTACAAACTGATCATCTTCATATAAAAACTTACTATCATCATAAAATTTTCTAAGTGTTACAGGGATATCAGAAATTGACTCAGCATATTGTATTTTTACAGCAATAGGATTAGAAGATCCTAAAAATTTTTTAATGCCTACTGCATAGTGAAACCTCCAATCTTTTGGACACCCGTAGCATGTGACATTCATTAGGTCTGTGGCAGGGCTGGTCATCTCTGTCATTATTTGCACAACAAGCAGTAGTATGGAGCACGAAGGTTATCCCGATGTGTGTATATGGTTTGAGCACACTTATGGCATTTTATGTGAACCATAGGGCCTTCTTCTTTTTCTGGTACTTGGACAGTTAAAGTTTTTGTATAGTATACCTTTGTGGCATACCAAGTAAGTAGTATTATAATTATTTCCATCATACTATTATATCAGAGCCACTACTCAAAGTCAACTTGGGCCTCAAACATATCTAATGTTATTGGAGTTGATGCGTCATCATCCATAGCCCCACAGACAGCACAGGTTACTTGACCATCAAGGTCTAATTGGTAGTCGCATCCATACTTGGTACATGTCATATATACATCATACCATTCGGCGAAAAATTTGTCAAGTTTTTAAAGTTCGGCGAAAATAGAGGGACACAAACCTTCCTATGCCCTACACGGGCACTATTGGTGAGTAGCCTTCATATGCCGAGCAAGGGAGTCATGTCCAAAGACACCCCATCTAAGGTCCCATTCCTTCTTACAAATCGGACAGATTATTATCCTCATCACTCTCCCAAATCATTAGGCATCTTGTACAGGTAATCCCATGCTCTCGCATATACCAAGTATGTTCACACCTAGCAACATAGTCTTTTCCCATACCCTTACGCCTTAGTTGTTGTCTAAACTTTCCGTTAGGATCGTGGATGTGGCAGAAGTGAGTGTGGTTGGTTACCTTTGCAAAGCAAATTTTACCATTATTCTTTTTAGCATAACATTTATTCATGGTCATCCATCTCAACTATACCTTTAGTGTCAAGACAAAGACGGCATATCTCAAAGAACATTGTGCCAGAGGAATCTATCCTGTAATCGTAATCACATTCATGTGGTGTGTTTCTCATCTCATTGAACCTTTTCCAAGGGTCCTTCATAAACTCATCAATATCCACCTAGGCACTCATTTCTTGTATGGTATAGCCTTATCTTAGTCATTGTCTTTTTGTTTGGGGCATAGAGTTCTTCACCACAACAAGCAGTCTTAAGATACCACTCCTTAGCAAAGAAGTCATAAACCATACCTTTATAGTTTCTATATTTGTTGGCTACAAAGGTTTGGAATGGATCGGGTATTTCCATATTGATCATATAGATTCAATAGTGGTTAGACAAACCACCTTCGTAATGTTCATCTTAGGTTCTTCTGCTTGTGCCATTGCTCTGGCTTCTTTTTCAGTTGAGGCAAAAATGTCAAGATCAAATGCCGTAGCGTAATCTAGTAGAGATACTCTGAATATGTGCATAATCCAAGTATAGCAAAATTTGCGGGACAAGTCAAGTATAATAGAGTAATGACCCTACTATACATCCTATACAGCCCATTACATAAGGCTATTAAGATAGGCATCTCAGATGTGTCTGGTAGAAGGTTTGCAAGCCATAGGACCAAGGGTTGGATAT